>Ga0070714_100000102_pt1 | contig 71409 bp, 58 predicted proteins | sample LARL83metaG_FD_65450 | JGI IMG/M metagenome (GOLD analysis project Ga0070714, IMG submission 65450) | Corn, switchgrass and miscanthus rhizosphere microbial communities from Kellogg Biological Station, Michigan, USA - LAR L8-3 metaG | ecosystem: Host-associated > Plants > Roots > Rhizosphere ... | reverse complement strand
ATACGGTTTGAGCTCTTCATCCGATCCAAGACACGTGAAACGGGAGGATAGGGGCTGGTTTGTTGAGCGCAGAGTTGCAGCACCGATGCCAATAGTACGCATGTGAAAAGTGCAGCTCGCATCGTTTTTCCCTTCACCGCTGTGCAGTGGCAAGCCAACACTGCAATTATCATTGCAATACGAACGACGTCGCAGATAACTGTCGTAACCAGGCCGTAGCTCGCGTTGACGGATTTGGGAACGCTTGTGAAAGGCTCAACGCTCAACATTCGATGGGAACTATCTAAGACGCCGAGACCGGCGCAGTGGGCCTTTGCAGTGGCAGCACCACGGCAAACGTGGTGCCCTGGCCAACGGCGCTGGTGACGTCGATGCGGCCATGGTGGTCTTCCACGATGCGGCGGGCGAGGGACAATCCCAGGCCGGTGCCTTCGCCTTTGGTCGTGTAAAACGGGCGGAAAATGTTGGGCAGATGGTTGGGCGCGATGCCGCGTCCGTCGTCCGCGACTTCGTCGACCGCCGTTGTGCCCTGGGGGTTTCACGCTGACCTTAATCTTTTCGTTTACGTCGAATCGCCTGCAGAGCATTCAACAGCAGGTTCAGCAGCACCCCACGAGTGCCGCACCCAGTTGCATTTTGAAATACGGCGGCCCTGCGACGCGCCTTGATTGCTTGCCTGGGGCATGCCGCAAGCTACGCATGAGTCCATGCCTTGGACGAATTGAAATCGAGTCCGAAGCACGCAAACGCGAGCGAGAAGCTGGGAGACAAGAGCCAGCCCTTGCACTGGCGCCACTAAGCCAACTGCGGACTCGAGTAGGCGATTCGCCTTCCGGTTTCGTCTTGACTTGTTGCGTCAGCGATGGTATAGAGTCGCCACGAGGAACCGGCTATGAAGACAAAAGTGGTGATATTAATCGCAGCCGTTTTTGCAACCATAGGTTCAGCACGCGCGCAAACATGTGTCCACTGCTTAAACCAGAATACCTGTACCAGCGGCGCAAATGGCTATTGTTGCTGCGTCTTCGGTGATACCGGTTGTTCCGGTCTCGGTATGTGTCGAGGCGGAGGCGGAGGATGTCCGCCATCAGCGGAGAAGGATGGTGCCTATTGTGGCATCGCAGCCGGCCCAGAATTCGCTACCGATAAGGACATGAGAAAGGCCTTAGTCGAGAGCGTGGATGCCTACTCGCACAGCCTCACACAGCTGCTTACTATGCTGCTGCCTGAAGTCGCTAAGGGCCAGACGGTCGCCGGCGGGTTCGTCGGAACTAAAGATCGCAAGGACCAGGCGGCATCGACAATGGTTGTCAAGGATGGCGAGTATACTTTCACGGTCGATCACCCTGTGTCGCCAGATGGCAGCGAGGCCCCAACCCGCCTCGTCGTGCACGGGCATAACTGGGTATTGTATCGCGGCTCGGTCGAGGCGGCTTCCGGCATCCTATCCAGCAACCTATCGGAAAAACTCGAATAGGGCGGTTGGCCCACTCAAGCCGGCTTTGGCTTGAGTGGGGCTCTCCACGAGCGCCCCACACTAGAGCTGCGACCTGATTTGATGGACTAATACGCGGCTATGGGCGGCGAGGTCCGCTGCAGTGGCAGGACCACCGCAAATGTAGTGCCCTGACCGACCGCGCTGGTGACGTCAATGCGGCCGTGGTGGTCTTCTACGATGCGGCGGGCCAGGGACAGGCCCAAGCCTGTGCCGTCCCCTTTGGTGGTGTAGAAGGGGCGGAAAATGTTGGGCAGATGGTCGGGAGCGATGCCGCGACCGTTGTCGGATACTTCGACGACGGCGGCCGTACCGTGCTGCCTCACACTGACCTTGATCTTTCCATCCAAGTCGATGGCTTGCAGAGCGTTAAGCAACAGATTGAGCAGTAACTGGTGGATCTGATCGCTGTCGTGCTCCACTTCGGGCAGGGAAGGATCCTTCACGAGAGAGATCTCGATTGACTTGGCCAGCGCTTGCTGGCGGCCGAGCATGACGGCGTGTTCCACAGTGGTATTCAGATCGCTCCTGCGGACTTTCGGCGGATGCGGACGTGCCGTCTGCAGCAGGTCGGTCACGATGTGGTTGATGCGGGCGATTTCCTGCCGAACATCTTTGACTACGGCGCGTGCAGGGCTGGTCGAGGGCAGATCGCGTCCGATGATTTCAATAACGCCGGCGATTCCTGCCAGCGGGTTACGGATTTCGTGAGCAAGGCCAGTGGCGAGCTCGCCGAGTGTTGCAAGGTGTTCCGCGCGCGACATCTGCGTGCGATGCAGCCGCTCGATTTCAGTGCGGCTCTCGTGCAACTGCCGCACCATCTGATTGAAGTTGCGTCCGAGGTCTCCGATTTCGTCGTTGCGATGCGCAAAGCTCACGGCCACGCTCAGGTCGCCGCCGCCGAGCTGCGCGATCTTCTGCTGCAGTTCGACCATGGGGCGCTGCACGGTATAGGTGAGCACCACGAGAAGCGCGCCGCAGATTGCGACCGCGCCCGCGCCGGCGACCAGCAAGACCATGTGGCGTTCGGGGTCGCGCCACGAAAGTGTTGCGAGAAGGAACAATAGCATTCCGCCCAGCAGAACGCAGGCAATCGGAACCAGCGCCTTGATCTCCCAGTTAATGCGGAACCAGGGCAGGTCGGGATCTTTCAGCGTTGAGTCAGTCGCTTGATCCGCCGTCTCCGGTTCGCTTGAGAGAGGCTCTGCCAGCAGCGGCGCACTCGAGTACTCCGTACTGAAGAAACTCGTTCGCGGGCGAACTGCGGCTGCTTCTCCGTCTAACGTGCCTGCATCTTCCGGATTTTTGTGTTCCATGGCAGTCTCAGGCATATGCGTGTAGTCCTGGCAGCAAATAAGTGACACCGAAGAAGGTGAACATCACCACCGCGAAACCAAGGATTGCGAAGTACGCTGCACGGCGCCCGCGCCAGCCGCGGGTGATGCGCATGTGCAGGTATCCGGCATAGACAAGCCATGTGATCGCCGCCCACGTCTCCTTGGGATCCCAATTCCAGTAGGAACCCCAGGCGCGGTTGGCCCAGTAGGCGCCGGCGGCGATCATCAGGGTAAGCAGGGGGAAGGCAATGCAAATAGTTTTGTAGGTGATGCGGTCGAGAGCGTCGGCGTCAGGTAGCAGTCGCTCAAGATCAGTGCGCCGCCACAACATCAACAGGTACAGCAGGTTGGCGAAGATGCCGCCAACGAGAGCCGAAAGAAGAAACGGACTCGCGGCGAGGCTAGTTGGATACACGCCCTCGGCATCGAGCGAGGGATAGCTTCCGTTGCGCGTGCGTAACAGGAAGAAAATCAGCGCCAGCGATTGCAGCAAAATGCTGAGGAAGACCGCGCGGTTCGCGATCCCCAGAAAGCCTTCGTTGTTCCTTACGCGCGCAAGAATGTAGAGCACCAGCGGGGCGGCCACGGCGGCGAAGACCAGAAGCATCAGCCAGCCTAGGTCGGGGATGGTGACAAATAAGCGCACGCCGCGCGAGATGAACATTTCTGTCTTGTTCTCGGCGTCCCACGCCACCACGTTGAGTCCGCCCCATTTTTCAAAGCGCAGCAGGATCGCGCCATACACTCCCACGGTGAAAATGCTGGTGGCTGCCAGGAAGGTCTCCGTCTTCATCTTGTCCTGAATCAGGAACATCATGGCCAGCGCGAAACTCAGGGCGCATGCCGCGTAGGCCAGCATCGCCAGCGTCACGTGTACGTGCAGCCAGGTAGATTGCAGAGCGGGTACGAGAGGCCGGACGTCGCTCGGCAGAAGTTGCATGAGGATGACGCCGACAATCGCGACTGGCATGGTCACAGTACCGATCACCTTCACGCCGTAGCGCTTTTCGGCGATCAGCGTAAGCGCGGCCAGCGTCCACACGAAGCTCAGCAGCATTTCATAGATGCTGGCGAACGGTGGATGCCCCGCCTCATACCAGCGGTGCGCGACCGCTCCTGTATTGGCGATCAATCCAGCCCATGTGGCAAGAGAGGCGAACTTGATGTAAGAGTCAGTTCCGGTCACGCCAAAGGCGAGATACAGGGCTCCTGCGCCCGCGTAAAACACCAGCGCGGAGTAGAGCAGGTTGGCTTCGCTCAGAATCGATCCGCTCTTGACAACATTCAGAAAAGCAATGAACAGCAGGAAGGCGACTCCCAGTCCCACCATGACGACCAGCGTGTTTCCGGTCGCGGGATGCTGCTCAACTTTTTCGTGTGCCATGCTTTCTTCCTCCAGGACCGGAACTCACCTTCCGGCCGATCTTGTTGCGCCAATCAGTGCTCCGCCGAGCTATTTCCCGACAGTCGATGCGGCCCGCTGCTCGGCAGAGGCCACGTGTTCGGGTTTCAATTCTTTCTGAATCTGCTCAACGACCTTTTTGAACTTGACTTCAAATGCGTCGCGATTACGATTCGCAGTGCCGCCCACCCAGAGCGATAGCTGTCCGCGAGCATCGAGCACAGGCACCACCCAGAAGCGCATGTGGACGACATAGAAAACAAAAGTCAGGCCGATTGCCATCAGGACGACTCCGGCCCACACCGCCCACTGGCCGGGTTCGTGGGAAACTTCCAGCCCGGTGAAGAACGCGGTCTTCAACTCTTTCGGTTCGAACCGGTAGGGGGAGGCTGCGTTCTCAGCGATACCTTGAATCTCCGGCAGCCAGAAGTTCACGCTCGTGCCGGCTTTCTTCGAGGTCACGATCATGTGAACTGCGGGGTTCTCGACTTCGTTGCTGCGGGCGTAGACGTGTCCGTCTTGCACGGTGTAATCGGGAATAAACTCAGTCAGTTGCACCGTCGTGTCCGGATCAAGAACGACGGTCTGATTCAGTGCCAGGGAAATTTCTTGCGGCGTATGTGTTGCGCCGTTGACCGGAGTCGCGTTGAGAATCAGGCGATCGAGTTTTCCGGTGCGGCCGTAACTTGCCTGGTAGAAGCGGACTCCCTGATACACCATGGGATCGTTCACCACGATTTCCTTGGCGAGGGTTTCGCGCCCGCCCTCCATGACAGCCAGCTTCGACCACCACTTCTTGGGGCTGCCGTCGGCATAAGTCTCTTCGCCGGTGGCATCGCATCGGACTGCGAACGGAATCGTCTTGTTGACGCCGGTCTTCATGACCACTTGATTGCTGTCGCCGCCGGGAGAGAGCGTCATAAATCCGCGCCAGCCGTAGAGCGCGTCCACAATGCCGCCCAGAAAAATCAGCAAGAGGCTGGCGTGCACGATATAGACAGCCATTTCCGAAATGCGATTGCGTTCGGAAAACAAGGAGAAGCTGTTGGTGCGAACAATGCGATCAGACTTGAGTCCGAGATGCTTGAGCGCTCGCTCGGCTGCGCTGAGTCCATGCTCTTCATCTTTGATTGCGATCTGCGCCTGCGTTGGCAGAACTCGGCGGAACCCTTCGTCGGGACTTTTGTAAGGACGCGCGAAATATCGCCACGCGTTGGGGAAGCGCTCAACCGATGCGGCGATGATGCTGAGGCTGACCAGAATCATCAGCGCGATGAACCAGCGAGCATGGAAGACATCGCTCAATCCGGCCGCATCAAGAAAGCGCAGCATCGCGGGAGAGTAAGCGCGCTGCATGTCGTCCGGATCCGTCATGGGGCGCTGCAGAATGACTGTGCCGGCCGCAGAGAAAATTACGACCAATATGATAAGAATGACGCCGGTCTTGATGGAACTCAGGGTCTGCCAAATTTTGCGGGGCGCATTGCGAAGTGACAGGGCCATAAATTTCCTCTTCCTCGCTCTGTGTTAATGCACGTTCCGCGCCAACGTTTGAAATGTCTCAAAACTCCTTTGTCATCAATCATTTGAGATGAGATTGGCATTTCTGCTGAAATCTGCGGAATGAGGCATAACACTCATCTCCGCAAGGGGTTGCTGCGGATTCCCGCACTGCCCCGTCCGTGTGATTTCGATCACAAATGAGGCTAAAATCGAGCCCCGAACGCTACAGTGAGGGTCTTGTCTGACGGCGTGCGTGATTTCACCGAGCGGGTGAGGCAGAAGGCCCATTTCAGGAACGGGGATTTGCCCGGTGGGGCTGTCGGGTACTTCCGCGCTGAAGTTAGAACATGATTTGTTGCAATAATTTACAGTTCAATCGCGGATTTAGAATTTCTTCCACATCAATAAGGCTAGCATCGTGCACATGCAACAGTCGCCAATGGTCCGAGCATTGCCAAACCGACCGCTCCTGATCCAGAAGGTGAGTCTTAAGCAGGCCCTTCCCCGCCTCCTTAGGCTGCTGATCTTCTTTGCAGTGGCGGCGGTGCCAGCTTTCGCGAAGACCCATCCGGTTCCGCTCGACAAGAACGTCGATTCGGCGAAATGCCTCGAGTGTCACGAAGACCGGGCCAAAGGGAAATCAGTTCACTCGGCGATTGCCACGGGATGCTTGAGCTGCCACGAAGTGCGGGTCAACAAAGATGTAACTCGCGTGAAGCTCAACACCACCACGCCTTACAAGCTCTGCCTGACTTGCCACAGCGATAAGGATGCGGCGCAGATCAAAGGACCGATTCACAAGCCGGCGGTGCGCGACTGTCTGACCTGCCATGATCCGCACGTCAGCGACAACAAGTTTCAACTGCTGAAGGCGACGTCGGGCGATAAAAAAGATAATCTCTGCCTTTCATGCCATACCCAGGGATTGAACGTTCCAGAGAAGGGCAGCCGGCACGCCGCACTCGACATGGGATGCGAGGCCTGCCACCTCACCCACAAGACGGGCGCTGAACTGACGGTGGAGAATCGCTTTCACTTGACCAAGGCCGCGCCCGCACTCTGCCTGGATTGTCATGATGTGAAAGATGCGGCGTTGCAGAAGGCGCACCAGAACCAGCCGTTCGCCACGGCGAATTGCCTGCAGTGCCATGATCCGCACCAGTCGGCCGCTCCGAAGTTAATGGCCAAGTTCCAGCATCCGCCGTTCGCCGACAAGCAGTGTGACGTTTGCCACGCTCCGGCGAAGGATGGAAAAGTCGTGCTGACGCAGACTGACGCGAAGGCGCTGTGCGTCACCTGCCACGATGAGAAGGCGAAACAGATCGAGACCGCGAAGGTGCAGCATCCCGGCGCAGCGGGCGAGTGCACGGATTGTCACAATCCGCATGCCGGCGCGACTCCTGGTTTCATTCAGCCCGATCCAGTGAATGCATGCCTGACGTGCCACGCTGATCAAGCAGAGCTGCACAAGAAGCAGCACCTGCACCAGCCAGCGTTCGAGCAAGGATGCGCGACCTGCCACGAGCCACACGGGGGAGAGAACGAGCACTTGCTGCGCACCGCCAAAGTGAACGCGCTATGCCTGGAGTGCCACGGTCCCGATCGCGCTCCGGTCAAGCTCGAGGCCGAACATCTATGGACCATCTTCGACGGCAAGGTGAAGCTGCCGGAAGACTATTTCAAAACGAAGCGTCCGCCGATACTGCCGCTCGAATATGGCATGGGCCATCCGACCCAGCGCCATCCGATTTCTGATTTCACGAACCTGACCACCAAGCAGGTCACACAGATGAATTGCCTGACCTGTCACCAGCCGCATGCCGGCGCGGACAACGGCATGCTGGTCAAGGACCAGGCGCCCAATATGGAATTCTGCCGGACCTGCCACAACAATCCCGCCGATCTGAAATCTGTGGGAGGCAAATTCGGAAGCGCGGAGAAGAAATGAAGCGCGGAGAAAAAATTATGTTCGGACACGGCAAACACCTTCTCACTCGTACGCTCACGCTGGCGGCGCTGCTGGCGCTGGCTTTCGCGGCTCCAGTCTACGCACAGAAGAAGAAGCCTGCTCCGGCCGCGTCCACCAAACTGGCCGACCAGCGCAGCACCGCCTATTTCGACATCAGCAAGATCGTGTGGCCGAATCCTCCGGCAATCGCGCGAATCAAGTTTGTGGATTTGTTCACGGGACAGAAAGTCGATCCCAACCTCTTCAGCAATAAGAACGCCAAGGCGAAGCAGAAGTGGATGGATCGCCTCGCGGGCACACAGCAGACTGACGAGATCCAGGTCAAGGATCTGCCATTCCAGCTTATTCGCACCTACGGGCTGGCAGTTGATTCCAAGGGACAGATCTACGCCGCGGACCAGGGCGTGAGCGCCGTCTTCATCTTTAATTCAGAAACCAAGGCAGTCGAACTCATCGGCAACGGGAAGCAGGCGCACTTCGGTGCGATCAGCGGCCTTGCCATCGACGATACCGATCGTCTTTTCGTAACGGACGTTGGGCTGCATCGCGTGGATGTATTCAGCCCCACGCACGAATTGGTATCCACGTTTGGCGGCGACATCCTGGCCAATCCCGTGAGTATCGCGCTGGATAACGAGAACCGTTTTGTTTATGTGGTGGACACGCAGAATGATGTAGTCGACGTCTTCGACGCCGACACTTTTAAGCTGCTACGCAAAATCGGCACTCCGAGCAAGAAACATACCCTGACCGCGCCTGGCACGTTTTCATTGCCTCAGGGCGTTGCCGTCGATCGCGACGGCAATGTATACGTCACCGACACTCTCAACAATCGAGTGGAGATCTTTGATGCCGACGGCGGCTTTGTCAGCACTTTCGGCAAGAACGGCGACGGGCCCGAGGATTTCGAGCGTCCCAAAGGCATCGCCGTTGACTGCGACGGCCACATCTGGGTGGCGGATGCGGCGCAGGATCGCGTCAAGGTCTTCAGCCAAGAAGGACAGTTGTTGATTTACTTCGGCACCCACGGCGAATATCCGGGAAGGTTCATGGGCGTTCATGACATCGTGATCGACAAGAACAACCGGGTGATCACGTCTGAAATATTCCCGGGCAGGGTGCAGATCTTCCGCTACGTGACCGACGCCGAGGCTGATACGGAGAAGAAGCAGCGCGAAGGCGAAGGCGTGACCAAACCCGTCGCTGCCCCTGCGCCGAAGCCGGCTAGCGAACCCGCAACAGCCACTCCTAAGACTGCGCCTTCGAATTGAGGTTCGCGAGTTCCATCCCCGCCAGCCTCGCGAGGCATTCTCCCGTCTGTACTGGTAAGCGACGACGTCCAAGAAGCATCTGGGACTCACTGCAGCCTGTCTTTTTTGTCAGTCTAAATGGTGTGATTCCAATCACATAAGGCTCCTCACAGCATGCGCCATTTCACCAGTGCCAGTGCGGGAGAAAGCCCATTCTGGTGGAATTCGGGACCTGTGGAAATTCGCATCATCCTTCGCTAGCAGACCGAACCCGCTCTGTTGCAATAACTTACAGTTCTCATGATATCTGGGTGGGTTGGACCCATTAAGGGAGAGGCTCGTGCACAAGCTAGGGTGGCTATGGATCCCGAATTCACAACCCGTCTAGGTGAGAACCCGGTGCTGACCTTCGGGAAAGTCCTCCCCAAATTTTCCGCTTTTTCCGCCGGTTCAATCACTGAGCCACAACGAGTTTTTAGCGGTCCATGGGCCGCTGAAAGAAAAGGGTCGGACCAAATCCCGCCCCTTGGTCCAGCTGTACCAGCAGTATTTGTGTTGCGACACAATCCTAAGGAGGTTTGCACTTTATGAAGAAAGCACTGTTAATTCTGTTAGTGGTCGTCGCCGTAGGTGCTATGGCGTCGGCTCAAGACGTATTGGGCGCTCACCTCGGCTACGGCCGGGGCTGCGTCATGTGCCATGCTCCGCACAGCGGCCCCGCTGGCAACAACAAGGCTACCAATGATGCACAGGCTGGCGAGTTCGCTCTGTGGGGACAGGATCTTACCCCACTCTATGGCCAAAGCCTGACCTTCAGCGGCGACGGCAAGGCTAGCTACGTGGTTACCCTGCCGGCGAAAGGCACCATCACCAGCGCGCACGACGCCAACACCATCATCCTCTTCTGCCTGAGTTGCCATGACGGCAACCTGGCCAAAGTCGGAATGATGAAGGGCGTAACCGTTGAAACTCTGCCGGTAGTCGGCGGAAATGCTCCCACCCTGCTCGGCGCCGATGGCACGGGCTCGACCAACATGTACCAGAACGACCACCCAGTGGGCGGCTCCGCGGTAGTGGCTTGCGGCGGGACCTATGACTGGGATTGCACGGGCGGCGGCACGACGGCGATCAGCATGAGCGGCCCGAATTCGTCTCAGTTCCTGATTAACTATCCCGGTTCCTTCTGGGTTGGCTCGAGTGGCAAACTGTCGACCTTCGGAACCACAGTGACGGCAGTGGCCTGCACGACCTGCCACGACCAGCACAGCATGACCGTGTTCACCAACACCAACGGCAACTTCGCGACGAGCTTCTTCATTCGCGGCAACTATGTCCCGCAAACCGGCGGCAACAACGCGGCGCAGTTCTGCCGCAATTGCCACGGCGGCGAGGCGAACGAGTCGCACGGCGTCATGAACGTTCCGACCACCTAGTAAGCACTTGCGTTAACCCTGGGGGAGGGAAGTTCCCTCCCCCAATTTTTCGAGGAAAGACTTATGACACACCGACTCTCAATCTCGATCCTGCTGCTGGTGGCCATCAGTCCGGCCTCGGCGCAGCTAATCAGTTCCCACGCCGCGACTGCGGCCACGCCGCAGCCCACCGCCAGCGTCGCTCCTCTGGCTGTGGTCAAGCCGGTGGCGCGGGTGAACGGAGCCGTGCTGACGGACCGCGATCTGCTGCGCGAGGAGTACGCGATCTTTCCGTATGCACGGCAGCACAACGGCACGATTCCCAAGGGCATGGAGCCCGACATTCGCGCCGGCGCCATGAAGATGATCGTGTTTGAGGAGTTGGTTTACCAGGAGGCTCTGCGGCTGAAGATGACGGTTCCGCCGGTTAAGATGCAGCAAGCGCAGACAGCCTTCCGCAAACAGTTCTCGACCCCGCAACAATATCAAGACCTGCTGAATTCGGAGTTCAAGGGTTCGACGAAACTACTGCGATCCAAGATCGAGCGTTCGTTGTTGATTGAGCAGCTTTTGAAACTGGAAGTACAAGATAAGTCAGTGGTCTCAGTGGCGCAGGCCCGAGCGTTCTACGACAAGAATCCGAACCGCTTCCTGGTTCCCGAGTCGTTCTCAGTGCAGACGATTTCGATCCTGCCGCCGAACAACGCCACCGCAGACCAGGCGAAAGAAGCGCGCAAGAAAGCCGACGATGCGCTACGCCAGGCCAAGCTAACCAAGGACTACAACGACTTTGGATTGCTGGCCGAAAAAATTTCCGAAGACGACTACCGCGTGATGATGGGCGACCACAAAGCGGTCGACCGGTCCAAGATTCCGCCGCAAGTTGTGCAGGCGCTGGAAACCATGAAGCCCGGCGAAGTTAGCGGTCTGATCGTGGCAGAGAACAACACCTACACGGTCGTTCGCCTGAACGAGCATGTTCCCGCGGGCAAGCGCACCTTTGAACAGGTGAAGGACTCTGTGCGCGAGTACTTGAAGAAACAGAAGACTGAGGAACTGCGCAGCAGCTTCGACAAACGGCTGCGGAAGAACGCGAAGGTAGAAGAGCTCTAGTCATGTTGGGTGGATACAAACACGCGAGCCTGGCGGCCAGCCTACTGGTGCTGATTCTGGCGCTTCCGGCGTGGGCGCAGTTGCAGGTGGGCGAGAACACCAGCATGAACCTGAACGGAAATATCTCCTTCGGGTACACCGGAGACTATTCGAATGTCACAGGTTCCAGCCACGGGATGAACCCCGGAGGCAACGCCGACCTGAGCGGCTTTTACTACAGCCCCGGCTTTCTTTCGTTCGATGTGCAGCCCTTCTACGACCAGTCGCGCAACAACTCCACGGTCCAATCGGTCTTTCAGAGTAGTGGTTTGAACAGCAACGTGTCTTTGTTTTCGGGGAGCCACTTCCCAGGGACCGTCAGCTACAGCAAGACCTACAACAGCGAGGGTGGATTTTCCGTGCCCGGTGTCGGAAACTTTACGACTCGCGGCAACAGCGACAATCTTGCTCTGGGATGGGGGATTCGGATTCCTGACTATCCCAACGTTTCGTTCCTGTTTACCGATGGCAACAACAGCAGTACCGTGTTCGGGACCGATGCCCCCGCCTCCTTTCACGCGAAGTTGTTCGGAGTCGTCGTCTCGGACAAGTGGGCTGGCTTCAACTTTAACGGTGGATTCCATCACAACACGATTCGCTCCTTGACGCCGGGGTTCCTGGTAGGCGAAGAACCGCAGACCACGGACACCTCCTCCAATAACTACGATTTCAGTGTGGGCCACAAGTTGCCTTTCCGCGGGGCGTTCTCGGCGGCGGCAAGCAAATCCGACGTCACTTCAGAATCCAGTTCCGACAAGTTTAACGGGTCCATCGACTCGGTGACCTCCGGCGTCACCTTTGAGCCCGCTCGGAATCTGAATCTCGGAGTGACCGCTCAGTACACCAACAACCTCGAGGGAACGCTGTATCAGTCGGCGATTACGACCGGCGGAATCCTGCCGGAGGGAATATTCAATTATTCCACCCACTCGCTCGATATCAACAGCCAGGCGAACTACGCGCTTCCCAAATTCCATCTGAATTTCGTAGCCAGCGCCGATCACCGCCAGCAGTCAATGCTAGGTACCTCCCTTTCGGCGAATACGTTGGATGAAATGGGAACTTATGGCAACGAACTGCTGGGTGGGTTCATCAACGCGACGGCAGGGGTTACGCAAACCGCACTGACCGCGGCGACTAATTCAACGTCCCTGGGTTTGTTCGGCAATTTATCGTATACGCGGAAGGTGGGAAACTGGAGCTTCAGCGGCTCCGGCAACTACTCGCGCAACACGCAAACCATTCTGATCGGTATTACTTCATCGGGACACGGGTACTCCGCCGGGATTGGCCGCAAATTCAGCGCCTATTCTTATTGGAGCTTCAATGTCGTGGGGACGAAGCTGGACTTCAGCGATGCGGCCGGTTCAGGAAACTTCACGCAAAGCTACTCGACGTCACTCTCGCTGAAGCATTTCAGCTTCAGCGGAGGCTACGGCAAGTCCGATGGCACTTCGTTCCTCACGCCAAATGGATTGACGCCGGTGACGAATCCTGTACCCCTGCCGCTGCAGTCCGTTATCTTTAACGGCAAATCATATTCCTTTGGCATGTCAACCACTCCGATCCGTGGGCTCGTGCTGTCGGGCAGTTATTCCAACACGAAGAGCAACACCGCAGCCGATTCGGCGATCTCGGCCAACTCAACGGCCCAGCTGAACACGATGTTACAGTACAAAGTGCGAAAGCTCTGGATCACAGGGGGCTACTTGAAACTGCAGCAGGGATTCACCATTTCCGGCCAGCCGCCCGCTTCGTACTCTTCGTTTTTTGTGGGGATCACGCGGTGGTTCAAATTCTTCTGAGATCGATTCTCCGCCGTATGCACCGGAGAGTGGTGCTGATTGGCGCGTTGGTGCTGACGCTTGCGCCGATTCCGGGCGTGATGGCGAAATCATCGAAGACCCAGCCCGTTGCCGTGCCGGAATTGGAGCTCGAAGGCGGGCGCCGACTCAGCTTCGAGCGCAGCTTCTGGTCCGAGCCCGAAGTCAAACTGAAGCGCGGCTTTTGGACCAAGATCATTGACGTCGTCGCGGGGGCTCCGGATTTTCACGCTCTCATCAGTCCGTATGAAGTAGTAGAGGATTCCCGCGGGCGCATCATCGTGACCGACCCGGGAGCCTCTGGAATCCACATCTTTGATTTCGAGCAGCAGAAGTATAAGTTCATCGCCCGCGATAAGGACAGCGACGGGCTGGTCACACCGCAATGCGTCACCGTGGATGCGGCGGACAACATCTATGTCACCGATTCCGAGTCCGGCAAGATCTTCGTCTTCGACCCCAGCGGAAAATTCCAGCGGACTATCGGCAGCCTGAAAGGTGGCGAGGGTTATTTCAAGCGCCCCACGGGCATTGCAGTCGATTTGGCTGCAGAGCGAATTTACGTCACCGATACATTGCGCAACCAGATCTTCGTCCTCGACATGCAAGGCAACGTGCTGCAGACGATCGGCAAGACGGGGATGGGCAATGGTGAGTTCAACTATCCGACCGAACTGCGGTTGCACGGCGACAACCTGATCGTGGTTGATGCCATGAACTTCCGCGTGCAGGTGCTCGATCGCTCGGGAAATTTCCGCTACGCCATCGGGCGCATCGGCGAGGCGCGCGGAGAAATGTTCCGCCCCAAGGGAATTGGCGTCGACTCGGAAGGCCATCTCTACGTCGTGGAGGCAGTCCGCGGGATAGTGCAAGTATTCGACGATGCCGGGCAGCTTCTGTATTACTTCGGGCAGAAGGGCAGTGGCTTTGGCGAATTTCAACTGCCGACCGGCTTGTGGATCGATCGCAATGACCGCGTGCTGGTAGTGGATTCTTACAACCACCGGGTTCAGGTTTTTCACTACTTTGGACTGGCCAAGCCGGGAGCGGGAGGCGGGCAGTGAAGCTGCGCCTCATCGCGGCGTTCGTGGTGCTGCTGAGTAGCGCCGTGTCTTCGGCACAAATCACGGCCGACGTGCTCGGCTCTCACGACATGTCGCCTGCGAGCGGATCACCGATTACCGGCAACCTCGGCAGCCCGTGTTTGTATTGTCATGCTCCGCACTCCGGCATCAACGGCACTCCGGGAGTTGGTGGCACGCCGCTCTGGAGTCAAAAACTTTCGAGTGTGACGTCGTACCAGGTCTATACCAGCACGACGATGGTGAATAAGACGACTACGTCACCACCGCTCGGTTCGAACAGCACGCTATGCCTCAGTTGCCACGATGGCACCGTGGCCCTGGGAACGCTGACGCCGTATGGTCAGGTGGCGATGACGGGTACCTTGGCCAACACGCCTGCCGACCTGGGGACGAATCTGCAGTCCACACATCCCTTCAGCTTTATTACTCCGCTCCAGCCGGCTTCGGACTTGTGGCCTTCGTTGAGCGCCAGCCCGCCGACTACGCAGGACACTACCGGCAAGGTGACGCTCATCAACGGCAACGTCGAGTGCGGAAGTTGCCACAATCCGCACGTGCAGAACATTGATTCCAGTTCGGACTTTTTGGCGATTGATAATTCGCAGAGCGCGCTTTGCCTGTCGTGCCATAGCACTGTCCCGACCGGGACTGGGATGGGTCTTGCCGCCGCCGCTCCTGCCGTGAGCGGCGCTAAGGTGGCGAAGACTGCGAGTAATCCGCTGGCTTTATGGCGCGAGAGCATCCACGCTACGGCGAATAATCGCGTGGCCACCCAACTGCCGCCGGGCAACCTTGTTAGCCGAAGAGCGGCCAAAGCAGCGTCTCTCGGCCCCTACACCTCTCTCAGGAAGAACGGCTGCCTATCGTGTCACTCCACGCACAATTCGGCGAAAGGCTTGCTGCGCGCGACCGACGATCAGGCTTGCCTGAGTTGTCACAACGGCGGCACCAACGTCGCGCCCGCGGCTCCTAATATTTACGCCGAGATGACCGCGCCGAAGATCGGTCACACCGTTGCGGCTTCGAGTGCAAATAATTCACACTCGGCGCATGAGGCGGACCTGTTGAATCACAACCGGCACGCTAGCTGCGTGGATTGTCACAATCCTCACGGCACGAGGCAGGTGGGATTGACCTTCCCCGCACCGCCGATGATTCGTCCTTCGCAGAATGGCGTGGATGGAATCAGCGCGACCGATGGGAAGAGCCTCGTCTCTCCAGCCATCAATCAGTATGAAAACTGCCTGCGCTGTCACGGGACTAGCACCGGAAAGACTACACAGGCGGCGTTCGGATACTTACAAAATTGGGCCGTATCTTCGCCAGATCCGCTGAATATCATTCCTGAGTTCAGCCTGACGGCGCCATCGAGTCATCCGGTGATGCACGATCGCAGCAGCCCGTTTCCGCAACCCAGCCTGCGGGCGAACATGATTGATCTGGATGGCGCGCGGCAAGGACGCAACATGGGCGTCCGCATTCTCTGCACCGATTGCCACAATAGCGACGACAACCGTGAATTCGGCGGCACGGGACCGAACGGTCCACACGGCTCGAAGTATCCGCACATTCTCGAGCGCCGTTACGATATGAGCCAAGCGCCGCTGCCCGGTCAGCCGATTACGAACTTGAACCTTCCTCCGAATCTGTCCACGACAGGGAACTACGCTCTCTGCGCGAAGTGTCACGACTTGAACAACGTGATGAACAATCTCAGCTTCAAGGAGCATGGGCACCATATAGGCGAAGGATTTTCATGCTCCGTCTGCCACAGCGCCCACGGTGTGGGATCTGAGTCGGCAACTGTGTCCGGCGAGCGCATGGTGAACTTCGATCTGAACGTGGTCGCACCGAACGGCAAAGGCCCGATCACCTACCGACGAGCCACGAGCTCGTGCAGCCTAACCTGCCACGGGCACGCGCATAATGCACCCGGCGCTCTTCCGACCGGCGGCAACGGACCGATCCGAGCGCTACCCAGGTAATCGCTGTTAGTTCAGGGTGCGCTTTTTCTCGCACCAGCGGTGGTCTTTTGGCGCGTGAAACGTCTCTTCGTGGTTGAGCCGGTGTCCGTTAACCCTGCCAAACCATAAAGTTAGCGGCCGCCGAGGTTGGAACCGCGAATGCAATCTCTTCTTAGGAATGACTACCGAAAGCAAGGAAGTCGCAACCTCGAACGCCATCTGGCCGGCATGGCAGGTCTACGTAATGGCTGCCGTTTGCCTGGTGGTCGGCGTGCTAGTTGGATACCTGGCACGTGGATCGGCTGGGGTCGCTAAGGCTGCCCCGAGAGTAGCAGCGCAACCGGCTGTGGCAGCGGATTCCGCCCCGCAGAAGATGCCGACGCTCGAAGACATGAAGCGTATGGCCGACAAGCAGGCGGAGCCTTTGCTGGCGAAGTTGAAAACCGATCCCAACAACGCGGAGCTGCTCAATCAGATTGGCAACCTCTACCGCATGACCCATCAGTTCCAGGATGCGGCGTCGTATTACAACAAGGCGCTCGAGATTAATCCCAAGAACGTGGGAGCGCGTACCGATCTTGCGTCGTGCATGTTTTATCAGGGCGACATTGATGGCGCGATTACGCAGCTGGAAAAATCGCTGACCTACGATCCCAAGCACGCCGGAACCCTGCTCAACCTGGGCATGGTCCGGTGGAAGGGCAAGGGCGATGCCGCCGGCGCGATCGCTTCATGGAACGAGCTGCTCAAGTTTTACCCTGACTTCGAAAACAAGGCAGTCGTTGAGCGACTGATCGCCGATGCCAAAGCGCACCCCGCGAAAAAACTCGTTACCAGCGAATGAGCGTTGCCTGACAGTCGAGTTATCGCACGATCCGTTGCGGCCCCCTATTGTCGATTTCTCATGATCACCTGGTCTAACCGCCGGGTCGCCATCGTGCTGGCCTCTGCTTCCTCGAGCATCTGATTGCGGTCCCACTCCGGCCGCAGCAGCATCGCCTTGATGCGAAAGTGCGATTCCTTCGACGCATCATCAACGCGAATGAGCATTTCATTCTTCTGAAGCCGGAAGCGAGTGACCTCGGCGAGCGGTATCAGTTGATCCGAACTCTTGCCATTGATCACATAGACGACCTTGTCGGCCACAAGGACGTACTCCGGGCACAGTGTGCCCGCTTCGGCTTTTGCCCCGCCACCTGACATGGCCGCCATGAACCCATGCTGCGGGCCGAGACATTCGGTCATCCGCATGCGAATGACGGTGCCTTGCTGGCGGGAAGTACCTTGCGCGGAGAGAAGAATGGGGAACATGAGCAAGAGGATGCAACATAGAGTGCGTTTCATTAGGCTCCTGATTACTGAACGCGAGTTGGAAAGTAATACCCGCTTCGGCTGTGGAACTGCAGCTTCACGTTGTGTGTCGGCAGAATTTGAACTGTGTGAAATCCGGACGAACGGCTCGGCAGACGGTAGGTTACCGTGTAGGTCGCGCGAAAACCTTCCAGGATCATGGTAAGGGCTTCAGATGCGCTGCTCGGAGGCGGGAAATAGCGGCCTCCGGTGGCATGGGTCAGTCCGCGGAGAACCGCCGTGCCTTGGTAAGTTCGAGAGTTGCCGAGGTCAATGGCGAAAATCTGGACCTCAGTCCTCAGGGAAGAGTCGATCGCCTCGCTCAAAGAGGTGCGGCTGATGGTGTCTTCGCCATCCGAGAAGAGGATGAGGATTTTCTCAGCATGGGCGTCGCTATGTTGTGCCAGATAATTTGAGGCGAAGACGATGGTATCGAACAACGGCGTCAGGCCTCCGGCTCGCCGTGCCGGGAGGCGGTCGGCAGCGTGGGTCGCCCGGCAGCCTCCTGTGCAGAGCAGAGAAGGTTGCGAACCTTGAAACGAGAAAATGGAGAGATTTTCGTCGGGCACTCCCGCGGTTTGGGAAACCAGATCCAGAACGTCGGCCATTTCCCGGCGAAAACGCGGCGTGACCGACTCACTGGCGTCAACGACGATGGCGATTTCGAGCTTCGTCCAGTCAGAACGCGTAAAGCTCTCAAAATTTCTGACGATAATATCTTTGTCAACGATGGCGAAATCGCTGGCTTGCAGAGTGGCCACGCCGTGGTTGTTCTGGTCCATGGCCGCGAAGGTCATGCGAACTTCGTTGACGTTGGTGCGGTAGGTATATTCGGGCGGATCGCCCGAAGCGCCGCGAGCCATGGCGGCGAACAGCAGAATGATCGAAAGTTGCAGGGTAAGTCGTCGGCTGGGTACAAGTATGGCCATACCGACTACATCGGCCTTTCGTGCGAAACTTTAGGGCGCTCCCCATTACGCGGGTTATTTCCAGTGTTGCAACTTGCTTGACAGGATTCCGCACTTCACGCGCCGCTCGGCATGTTTCCTAAGATTCAGCAAATGTAGTTCTTAGGTTTGTGTGGGACGCCGGTGCGCTACTTCTCTTTCCGGTAACAGTACATCGTGTCGGTGCGCTCGGGATCGCGGGCGACGAGCAGTGTCGTGTCGAGCGCGTTGGCGAGTCCGGAGGGCACGGTATCCGGAAACTTGTCGTTCGAGAGCAGAAATCCCCCGGGCTTCAACATGGTGGCGATGTTGGCGCGCGCCAGCGACTGTTCGAAAGCGTCATAGTAAATGAAGATGTTGGTTCCGATGATCAGGTCGAAACCCTGCTGCGCCGGCAGCGGCTCGCGCTGGTATACGATGTTCATGTCGAGGGGCTGGACGCGCCGCACGATTCCGGGACGAATTTTGACCGCGCGCGTCTGCATATCGGTCACGGCGCCCTGCACGCTATCCGGAGCCTCGATCGGCTTGACAGGCTCGCCGATCTGATCGCCGAGCCGTTGCCAATACTCCACAAAATTCTTGCGATACTCTGGCGTATGCCGCGCCACCGTGTTCCATGGCAACTGGATCGTGTAAGCGTGTCCGGCGATGGCGTTCTTCCGGGCTCCGGCCACGTGGTAGTTCACCTCTGAGCTGATATCGAGGGTGTAAAGCTCAACCGTGTCACCCTTCGCGACGCCCAGGCGAACCAGCGAGTCCACCACGGCAAAGGGCTGGATCGTCTGCGGCGGATAAAAGTCATTCCCTTTTTCCTTGTTGGCGAAATCCAGTCCCGGGCCGACGATGGCGATCTTCGTCACGCTGCCGGGCTTCAGCATGCCCTTCTCAACCATGCGCCGGAAGTGTTGATCGAGCAAAAAGTCGGGCCACAAGTTGGTGTCGAGCGAAATGCCGCGATCTTTGAAGAGTTGCGCGCGGGTGGCTTCATTCGCGGGGGCACGGTAGCGCTGGACGTCGTCCCGCATGCGGGCCAGATTGTCGAGCAGATACTTTTTTACTCTTTTGCGTTGCTCGGGAGTCTTTAGAGAGAAGCCCTTCTTGGTGAGGAATGCCCTCATCCGCTCCATGCCTTCGCTCGAGTTCTGGGTCCAGGAATCGGGTTTCGAGAGCGCGCGGATCAGATCATTGGCGCGGTTCTCGGCAAAGGAATCGACCAGTGAACTGCTGCCGTAGCGCGCCAGATAGTCATCGTCGATTCGATACTCCTTGGTGAAGGTCACGCCGAAGCGCAGCAGGTTGGTGAGAGTGTCTTCCTCACCCTTGTTCAAGCGGTCGCGCACCTCACGATCAGCTTTCTGCACCCAGGCCGACCACTTCGCGGCATCAAGACTGCTCGCAGGTTTCAGTTCGGCGGGAAGGGAATCGGCGAACGCGGCCACGACCGGCCTCGCCGCGGCGTAGGAGATAAACTCCCTCTTCGGAATGTCTTGAGGGAATGCGGCCACCAGGGTTGCGAAAATGAAGATCACGCTGAAGACACTGCGCCGCGCCAGTTTATTGCTAGCCATGGTGTCCACCCGTGGCGCTGGCCAGCCTGCTGAAAAATGACGAGCAATTGCTTCCGAGCGCCCCATCGAGGGCGTGCATTCGGATTGCCAAAATCAAAGAGAGAGAGCGGTTAGATGGAGTGCCTGTTTTCAGCACATTGACGTGACTGGAGAAGAACAGCCTGGTGTAGGTGGGGGGCTTTTCCTCAGTAGCCGCGCTTTTTCCCGCGCCTGATAGCGCATGTCCTGCGCGACGCTTAGGTGATGCTAACTTCCGTGTACGTGCCGTACACCTGCCGCAAGGCTTCGCAGATCTCACCCACGGTGGCATAAGCGCGAACGGCGTCCACGATGTAGGGCATGGTGTTCGCCGAGGAGACGTTGCCGTTTGATCCAGCGTTCGGTTCGTGGGCAGCGGCCTTCTTGAGCGCGTCGAGCGTGCGGCGCACTTCGTCGTTCGACCGGCGGGCGCGAAGTGCCTTGAGCTTCGCTGTCTGCTGGCGTGCTACTGACTCGTCAATGTAGAGAATGTGCGGGGAATCTTCCTCAATGACGAATTCGTTGACCCCGACGATCACTTTCTCGCGAGCCTCAGCCGCGCGCTGGTACTGATAAGACGCCTCGGCGATTTCCTTTTGCGGGTAGCCGCGCTCGATGGCCTTCACCATGCCGCCCATCTCATCGAGCTTGCTGAAATAGTCGAAGGCACCGTTTTCCATTTGCAGCGTCAGGTTCTCCAGGAAGTACGAACCGCCCAAGGGATCGACCGTCTGCGTGACGCCTGACTCGTAGGCGATGATCTGCTGCGTGCGCAGTGCGATGCGTGCCGCTTCCTCGGTCGGCAACGCCAGCGCTTCGTCGTAGGAGTCGGTATGCAGCGATTGCGTTCCGCCGAGCACCGCCGCCAGCGCCTGCAGCGCGACACGGGCGATGTTGTTCATCGGTTGCTGCGCGGGCAGCGACACGCCAGCAGTCTGCGTGTGGAAGCGCATCAGCCGCGTGCGGTCGTTCTTGGCCCCGAAGCGCTCTTTCATCGTTCGATACCAGATCTTGCGGGCGGCACGGTACTTCGCAATCTCTTCGAAGAAATCGTTATGCGCGTTGAAGAAAAAGCTAAGCCTTGGACCGAATTCGTCGACATCAAGCCCGCGGCGGCGAGCCCATTCCACGTACTCGACGCCGTCGTACAATGTGAACGCCAGTTCCTGCAGCGCCGTCGAACCGGCCTCGCGGATGTGATACCCGCTGATCGAAATCGTGTTGAAGCGCGGGGTGAACTTCGAGCCGAACTCGAAGGTGTCGATCACCAGACGCATCGAGGGCGCGGGAGGATAGATGTATTCCTTCTGCGCGATATATTCCTTGAGAATGTCGTTCTGAATCGTGCCCGAAATCTTTTTCCAATCTGCGCCCTGTTTTTCAGCGACCACTAGATACATCGCCCACAAGACGGAAGCGGGAGAGTTGATCGTCATCGAGACCGTGGTTTTCTCGAGGTCAATACCGCCGAAAAGAATCTCCATGTCTTCGAGCGAATCAATGGCGACGCCGCACTTACCGACCTCGCCTTCGCTGGCCGCGTGGTCGGAGTCGTAACCCATCAGCGTAGGCAGATCGAAGGCGACGGAGAGCCCGCTGCCGCCGTGTTCGAGCAGATATTTGTAGCGCTGGTTGGTCTCTTCCGGTGAGGCGAAGCCGGAGAACTGGCGCATGGTGAAAAGCTTGCCGCGATATCCGGTGGCGTGAATGCCGCGCGTGTAGGGCGGTTGGCCGGGAAAGCCGAGATATTTTTCTTCGCTCCAGTCTTCGGGCAGGTCGGCCTGTGTGTAGAGGCGGCGAATGGGGAGGCCCGAGATCGTGGTGAAGCGCGCGTGGCTGTGCTCGTCGAGATTTACGCCGGTGGGCGCGCCGATCGGCTTCTCCGGCGCCTTCTCGAGTGTTGGCGCCAACGTCTTCTCGGCCCAAGTCTTCTCGGCGTCGGAAGGATGGCGATTCTCAAATACTTCGGCCAGCGGATTCTCGGCGACTTGCGGCTTCAACGGCTTCTTTTCCATGCAATCCCCAGTGGTCTGTCTTGATGATAGGGAAGCGCACGCGCGCGAGCAAGGTGAGGAAGCGGAATCAGAACGACCGGTCGGTAGGGTTCACGGGTCCACTAGGACATAGGTCCACTAGGACATAGAATGTTCGTTTTTACTTCTGCATTCCGATCTTCTGCAAGAGTTTGGGAGACCACAGAGCCAGATGCTCGTGGTTACTGCGATTCTGTTCCGCGGCAGCTTCGTTGTAGCGAGTCAGCAGCGCCCGCGGATCAAGCATGCACTCGATCAAGGTGGCTCGGCCGAATCGTTTCTCGACAATCACCGCCATCTTGTAGCCCACGGTGTACCACGCGCCTTGGGCGTCGCCAAAGAATGTGTACGCCTTCTCGTTGATCTTGTCCTTGCCAACAAGTTTCTGATCGATGACATCGATAAAAAATTGCTGGAGCGCGACCACATCCGGGTTGAAGTTCGATAGATCGTGGCTCCAACGAGCGCGTTCTTCGGAAGAGCTCGCGGCATGCGGATCGACATCCGGACCTCCGGCGGCGGCGAGCATGGCAAAGCCTTCCCCAAACGCACCAATCCACTCCACCGCAGGTTTGGCGTTGGAAGGCACGTTCTTCTGCCGGGCATCAGCCAGGCTTTGGACACTCGAATAACCAATATGGTGCAATTCGTGTGCGACGGTGTTCTCGAACTTGGCGGCAGACTCCTTCGGGTCGAGATAGAGAAAAATCGTAGGATCCCGATCGGTCTCGAAGACAAAACTGTTGGTCTTCGGCTTGATCATGGGAAATACCTTGGCGTTGATAACAGCCTGTTCGGGGAGATACGCCAACACACGGCGCGCGGAAGAGATGAGATCCTCCCGTTTCCACGCCTCAAGCGTTTGGCGCAGCAGGGAAGCTTTGGTGGCGAGATCGGTTGAAAGCACAAACGCCTTAAAGTCGTCGTCTGTGAACGCGCGTTTCATGCCGGCTTCACGCTGCTTCAAACGTGTGTAAGGTTCAGTGGCAAAAAGATGCTGCCAGTCGCCATCGGTAATGGCCGTACCGGCGGAATGCTTATCGAGAATGGTGAGCACAGCGTCGGCTTCTTCAGTGTTGAGTTTCAACTGGATTCGGTTCTGAGCAGCGCCATGCTCTGCGGTTTGTGCCGGGAGTGCGGAGAGGATACTGATGAGGAACAACGAAATGATGGCCAGCCGAAGTCGTGCGTTCAAGGTTGCCTCCATCGAATTGGACGCGGGCTCATCGGCGAGGTGAGCAGTGGTGAAAAATGCTCGTCGTAGATACCTTGCTTGCAACGTCTGGCGGCATCACGGCTGCTTGCGCGAGAGTTCCCACGCCTTGGCGTATTTCCACGAGACATAAACGCAGTGATACATGTGCAGGAGCAAGCCTTCGCGCCCGTCGAGAAAGCCGAGACGAATAAAGTAGTTGTAGATAAAGGTGAATAGAGGCCGCAAAACGATGTTGATGAAACTGAAACTGCGGTGTCCTTTCGCAAATGCCAGTTGCGCCCCTAGCGACGAATAGCGATTCATGTGGCCGAGGTAAAGCGTGAGGTGGGGGTACGTGTAGTGCACCATCGCGTTCTTGAACTGGCGCGTCTTTTGCGGCACGCCTGCGACAAGTTCGCATCGGTCGTGCGGATCGTGGCCGGTAACGAATCCCTGTCCGCGCCGGAAGAGCCGCAGCTTGGGGTCAGGATAAAAACCTCCGTGACGCATCCAGCGTCCGAGAAACAGATTCTTGCGCGGCAGACGGTATCCATTTACAGCGTTGGGGTCAGCGATGGCCGAGCGAATTTCATCAGCCAGACCGGGACTGATCTCCTCGTCGGCGTCGAGCAGCAAGACCCAGTCTTTGGTGCAGAGTTCAATCGCGTACTGTTTCTGAGCAACGTAGCCGCGCCACGGTTCGACGATGACGCGCGCTCCGTATTCGCGGGCGATCTCGCAGGTGCGATCTTTCGAGCCAGAGTCGACGAGCACAATCTCATCCGCCCAGCGCACGCTGGCCAGTGTCCGGCCAATGTTTGCCTCTTCGTCCATCGCGACGATGGCTACGGAAATCGTCATAGGTCAGTAGGATGGAACGCGGTATTGTCTCACAAGGTTTGGGGAGTACGACTTGGGTCTTAGGTCGTGGGCGAGATCGAAGACCCACCCGCCTTTCCGACTTCTGACAGCAGAAACACGATCAGGATGAGCAACTCCGGTTCGATCGGATGCCGGTAGCGCGCATGCGGGAACACGAAGTAGTACACCGTCGGGTAAGTCAGCACGAGTCCTGCGAAAAGCCACGCCCCGGGCCGCTTTCGCCGTACCGCGCGGCCGAGTCCCCAAAGCGCGAGCACCGACGTCGCCAGGAACGCCGAACTACGGAAGTCCACTAGGGAAAAGCTGCCGGTCGGTCTCGGCACGCCGTTCCAATAGTAGAAGAAGCGCTTCAGGCTAATGACCGCAAATCGCGATGGATGTTCGCGAATCCAGTCGAATGCGATGCTCTTGCACTCCGCCGCGTAGCCGAGTTCCCCCAGACGCTGGAACTTATCGAATTCCTGAAAATCAAGGTTGGGCTGCAAATACGGCATCAGCATTCCGTCAGCGTACTTCCCATTCCCCAGTCGAAACTGCAATCCGAAATCATCGCGAATGAAAACGAAGCGCCCGAAGACTTCATAGTTTCGAATCAGCCACGGAGATAGAACTGCAAAAAATACAACGGACGACAGCACTACGCCGCCCAGCGAAGAAAGACCGCGCCGGTATCTCTGCCGCCAGATCCACAGCCCGCAGAATGGCAGAAACGCGAGCATCGTCGGGTTGGCCAACGCGCCCACGCCATACAGCGCGCCGAACTGCGCCCATCCGTTCCATCCCGGCCAGTCTTGCAGTTCCAGTGCGAGCAAAAAAAGCCACGCGAGAACCAGTGGCGTGAACGTCGTATCCCAAATCCAGTGGACCGACCAGTACCACACATACGGACACAGCGCCCATGTATAAGCCGACCAGACCGCAACCCGGTCGCCAAAGCATCGGTGCGCAATCCAGAAAATAGGGATCGTTGTGAGCGTCGCCAACAGACTGTTGATGCTGAGCAGCACCCACGCCGAGGCGAGAGTGTACACGCCGAAAATCTTGAACACGGCGCCGATCAGGTATGGATAAAGCGGTGGCTCCCACGCGGACGGGCCGGTGTTGCCTTCATAAGGACTGGCGAATCCGTGGCCCTGGGCGATGGAGCGACCGACACGGCCCATCTCCCAGCCAAACTCGAAGTTGTCTTTGCCGGGCCGCCATCGATATTGGCGAAACGCCCCGATCGTCGCCAACTGCAGCACGAACGACAGTGGCAGGAGCCAGAGAAAAAATCTGGGGAGAGCGGGCCGCGCAGATTTCGCCATTGCGCGATAGTCTATCAGGCGAACTAAACGACGCGGTCGGATGGCTTACGCACGAGGGCGGATCAGCGGGAGATCCTTCGCTTCGCCTGAAGAACGGCTCCTCTCAGGATGACAACGCTCTTACAGTTGACCGGCGCTGGGCTTGGTCTTGTCTTCGACCTTCTTCGCGCCCTTTTCCGTTTTCTTGGCAGCCTTATTCGTCGTCTTCTTGACGGCATGTCCCGTCTTCTTGGCGGTTTTCTTAGTCGCGCGGCCGGTGTCTTTCGCCGCATTCTTGGTGGCATGCCCCGCATCTTTCATGTCTTGTTTGGGGCTCTGTGTGTCTTGCATGGATCGCCCGAAGGCCACTCCGGCCAAGCCGACGATCAAAGACAAGGAAACAGTTAAAACGCCCTTTCGCAAACTCATCGAAGGTCCTCCCAAGCTGGTGGCGCTCGAATACAAACGCGCCGACAATTCGAGACTAACGGCCTCCGAAGAGCCCGTATGTACTCTGAACTTTGTACTTATCAGAAAACATATACGGAGGTCGCGAACGACACAGCACGTCTACATCTGCCCTCCCGTTTGCGGCGGAATCGCGCTCGCGGGTGTCGAAGTTGGCCTCGTCGGCGGATCCTGACGCGGAGCTACATAAGGCACACTTGGCAAGTGCGTCACCTGCCCGCGAGTAGCGTCGGCAACGTCGATTCCCGCGTGGTCGAGCAGCAGTCCAGTAGCGCGATCGAGTTCGATGCGCGATTTTTCATAAGCCGCTTTCGCTGAAACCAAGTTCGACTCGCCCGTAGTCAAAGTAGCCGCGTCCTGTAGGATTGCCGTCTGCGTGGTGAGGCCCACTTTCAATTTTTGCTGGTCGGCGTCGAGCGTCTGACGCGCTAGGTCGACGGCTGATTGCGCCGCCTGTACCGCCGCGCGGTTCTGGCGCACATCGAATTGCGCGTTGCGAACCTCGACTCTTACCTGGTTCTCGAGTTGATGCTGGCGCACCTGTGCCTGGCGGTATTCGAGTTCGGCGCGCACCTGGTTCGACTGCGCCAAGCGATTGCGGATGGGGATGTTCAGCGTCAGCCCCACGCCTTTATCGGGCGCCGTGGAATTCACCATTTGGTTCAGCGTGCCACCGTAGCTCACGGAATTGCTCGTCTGAAATGGCGGAGGAGCTTTGGCCGGATTGAAACAGAAGGAACTCGTGGTGTCGGCACAGTTGGGAACTGCGGGGTTCACATTCCCGCCCACTCCAGACCCCCCGTAATAGGCGAACGCATCCAGCGTGGGAAGCAGGGCATTGCGCACCGCCTTGTTGTTGATGTCGCGGGAACTGAGATCGATCCGCGACTGTACCAACTCAGCGCGATGACGCAGCGCATCATTAATCAGATCCTGGATCGGAATCACCGGTTCCTCGACGGGCACCTGCACGGTTGAGGTCGGAATCACGTCGGCCTCCGCGAGCACAGGGTCATCAATGCTGCGGCTGAGTGCATTCTTTATGAGCAGCATCTGGAGTTGGAGATTGTTTTGAGCGACGATCAGATTCTGGTGGCCGGTGGCCAGGGCGCTCTGAGCGCTCACCACCTGGATGGGAGGTATGGTTCCGACCTGTACCTGACGCTTGGCGTCATCCAGAGCTTTCTGAGTGTAGGCAAGCGATTCCTGCTGCACACGGACGTTCTCGTAAGCGTAAACCAGGTCCCAATACATGTTCTCGACCTGGTCGACCGTCGTGATGACTTGCAGACGGAATGCGACGTCAGAAATCTCGCGGTTGTTTTTTGCGATGCGGATGAATCGGGTATTCGCCAAAAAGCCGAAACCCTGTAGCAGATTCTGCGTGACTTTCACCTGAAAGTTCGAACCGAGTTGCGGCGTTAGCAGGCTGGTAGGGTTGTTGGTCGTGAGGTGCGTGTTGTTGAACCCCGCGGTCAGAGTCGTGCCCCAGTCAAATCCCTGGGTGTAGGCGAAATTCGCTGTGTAGGTGTTTTGCGCTACCACAGGTACTGGGCTGAAGACGCTGACCGACTCGGTATTGTTCTTGTCGAGTTGCAACGTGCCAGTGAGTTGAGGATCGTAGCTGGTGATGGGCGATCCGATGCCGAGCGTCGAACTGACCAGGCCGAGAGTGCCGGTGCCCGCACCACCGGCAGCCACGGTTGTGCCACCAGTGCCCGAGCCCACGGTGCCACCGAGTCCTCCGACTCCGCCACCGGGAGTGTTCTGCACGATGCCGGTGTTGACGCCAAGAATGCTCGCGCCGGATTTGGCGCGCAGCACGTCGGCTTCGGCGATGTTCAGGTTGTAGCGCGCGATGTCGAGATCGAGATTATTTTCGAGCGCCAAAGCGACGGCGTCGTCGACCGAGAGATAGATCTTGCCGTCGCGCATGAGCGCGTCAATGCGCGGGGAATTCCCCAGGTTTGGCGGCGCCAGTTGCTGCGATGTGTAGGGCTGCAGCAGGTGCGGGAACGCCGAGCGGGGAACGGAATAATCCTTCAGGAGCACGGGCTGCGGCGCGGCGGCCGGCGCCGACTGCGAGGCCTGAGAAGAAGGAGCAGGCGGGGGCTCTTGCGCACACAGTGCAGTCGAGGCCATCCCGAACAAGATGGCAGATGCGAAGCACAGCGGCAACGACCGGACAAACCAATTCAAACGCGTAACAGGCATGAGTCTTCTCCTTGCATAAATACGGGTCCGCACTTCAAGGCGATCAGAATTCAGATGATGCCAATGTTGGATGCAGCACACAAAGGTGCGTTCCTTCATCTTAGCGGGAGAAGTTTCACGGAGAGGGCGGGGCTTTGTAAAGAATTGTGAGGAGAAAATGAAAGCGGCGCCGCTATTGGCTGATAGCGGCGCCGCGGAATCTGCCGAATTACTGTTGATGGGTTGGCGTCGTTGTCGGAAGATCTTTGCGCGGCGCAACGTATGGAACGTTGGGCGTGTGCGTGACCCGACCGGTGGCGGCGTCGTCGATACTGATGCCGTTCTTGTCGAGCAGAGAGCCGACGGCGCGCTCAAGTTCGACTCGTGACTTTTCATAAGCGGCCATCGCCGACATTAACGTCGACTCTGAGGCTGCCAGCGCGCTTCGGGTCTGCAAAACTGCCGTCGTTGTCGAGGTACCGAACTGGTATTTCTTTTGCTCGGCATCCAGCGATTGACGCGCGTAGTCCACGGCAGCTTGGGCTGAAGCCACGCTTGCTCGATTCTGTTCCACCGCGAATTGAGCCTGGCGGACTTCGATGCTCACCCGGTTTTCGGTTTGCTGCAGGGCCATTTGAGCCTGGCGATACTCCAGTTGTCCGCGAACCTGAACTGCCTGAGCGGCACGGTTCCGCAGCGGGATGTTGAGCTGCAGGCCGACGCCTTTGTCAGGAGCGGTAGAGTTCACGAGTTGGTTCAAGGTCGAGGTGTATCCAACCGAGGGCGCCAGCGGAAACTGGCCGAGGTTCGAATCCGGACTCGACGTGGCGCAGAACTGCTGCGCCGTAGGGTCCTGGCAAATGCTGGCCGGATTTTGCGATCCGCCCAATCCTGAGCCGCCGTAGTACGCAAATAGGTCAAGAGTTGGCATCAGGGCGCTACGCAATGCCTTGTTACTTTGTTCTTGGCTGTTCAACTGGATTCTCGATTCGACCAGTTCGGCTCTATGACGCAGGGCCTCATTGACGAGGTCTTCTATCGGTTGGATCTGCTCATTTTCCGGAACTTCCATGGTGGAAGTCGGAATCACATCAGCATTGGCCAAGTTAGGATCCCGAAGAGTGCGGCTGAGCGCGTTCTTCATAATCAACTCCTGCAACTGAAGGTTCGTCCTGGCGACCGTCAGCGACTGCTGGTCCGCGGCGACCGTGCTTTGTGCCCGCACCGATTCGATCGGCGCCAGGCTGCCGATTTCCACCTGCTTCTTCGTATCCGATAGCGTCTTCTGCGAAAAAGTTAACGATTCTTCTTTCACTCTTTGGTTCTCATAGGCATACACGAGATCCCAGTACATGTTTTCAATCTGGTCGATGGTGGTGATGATTTGCAGACGGAATGCCACATCCGACAACTCGCGGTTGTTTTTCGCGATGCGGATGAAGCGCGTATTGGCCCCAAATCCAAGGCCCTGCAACAAGTGCTGCGTAAGCTTGAATTGGAAACCGGAATTGAGAGCCGGGCTTACCGACTGGAAACTGCTGTTCGAAGTGGTTCGACTGTTGTTGAACCCGACGGATATGTTGGTGCCCCACTGAAATCCCTGTATGTACTGGAAGTTCGCGGTCGTCGTGCCCTGGTAGCTCCCCTGAAATGGGCTGGTCGGGATAAAGCTGGCGTGATCGCTCTGAAACGTGCCGGTTATGATCGGGTCAAAACTCGTGATGGGCGGACCGAACAGACCACCCGCGGTCGAACCCACGATTCCGCCCGCTCCTGCGCCTGCCCCACCCGCGCCAAGACTCGTCCCACCCGTGCCGGATCCGACCTGGGTTCCGATTCCGCCCACGCCGCCACCCGGCGTGTTCTGCACGATGCCGGCGTTGACGCCGAGGATAGCGGCGCCAGCCTTTGCACGCAGCACGTCGGTGTCTGCAATGTTCAGGTTGTAGCGCGCGATGGCGATGTCGAGATTGTTCTCAAGCGCAAGCGCGATTGCATCATTCAACGACAGGTAGAGCTTTCCTTCGTGCATGAGTTGGTCAATTCGCGCCGTGTTGGCAAGGTTCGGCGTCGCTACTTCCCGTGGCATATACGGCCCAACTGGATTCGGGAAGTGCGACACCGGTTTGGCATAGTTCAGTACCGGCAGGGGCCGTGCTTCCGGCGTGTTTTGCGGTGTAGGAGCCGCGGGCGCCTCTTGGGCCCAGCCCGCGAGGGTCAGCGTTGCAAACAGGCATGCAGCGGCGGCCAGCCGGATGGTCGGGATAAAACGTGCGAATGGCATCTACTCTTCTCCGTTCGTTAAATAATTCGTGAACAGCGATTGGTATTGATTAAGACGTTGTAGCGAAAACACCTGGCTTTTCGCCTGGGACGACTGAACTACCTAAAAATGAAAATCCCGCTCAGGTTTTAGTACGCAAAGGACGGGCCAAAGGTTCCGGAAAGCTGAGAGAAAACGACCTTTCCCGCTATGGCGATTCTTCGGTTTCCGCTCTCGTTTCACGCCCACGACACTTCCGTGGGCCGAAGCGGCCCAGAAAACTCCATCCTCGAGACCAGGGTTCTGCGGAAACCATTCAGTATATCTGACCGCGACTGCACTCGGTTACGTCCGCAGCGCCCGCGGAACTGGTACAGTGCTGGCGATGCCTGCGTCTCCCTTCGAGCATATCGGGAACCCCCGAAATCGCTTGGATGATTCGACCGCGGCGCTGGACTCGAAAGATCGCAAAATGCGGAATCTCAAAGTGATTCTCTCCTATGACGGGGCGGACTTTTCCGGCTGGCAGGTACAGCCCGACAAAGCTACGGTGCAAGGCGCGCTTGCCTCAGCCATTGGACGCATTACGGGTGAAAAGGTACTGCCTCAGGGCTCGGGACGAACCGACGCGGGAGTGCATGCGCTCGCGCAAGTCATGACATTTGTCACGGAGTCTTCGGTCCCTACAGAAAATTTCCTGAAGGCGCTCAACGATATTTTGCCGGCGTCGGTGCGCGTGCTGCAGGTCAGCGAGGCGCCGGCGGATTTTCATGCACGGCACTCGGCCGAGGCCAAGACTTATCGCTATCGCATCTATCGGGAGTCGATCTGTCCGCCATTTTTGGCGCGCTACGTCTGGCACTACCCTTATCCGCTCGATGAAGAAGCGATGGCACGCGCCGCATCGTTCGTTGTCGGCGAACACGATTTCACTTCGTTTGCCGCGGTCGATCCCGAGCGAGGACGCGAAGACGAGCCGGCCTCGAATGTGCGCACGATTTTCTTTTGCTCATGGGAGCGGACTGGCGAAGAGTTAATTTATACGGTGCGGGGTTCTGGATTTCTTCACCACATGGTGCGAAATCTGGTGGGGACATTCGTTCTTGTGGGCCGGGGAACGTTGCCGCCTGACGATGTCACACGCATCCTTGAGGCGCGCAAGCGCTCGGCGGCGGGCGCGACCGCGCCTGCGAGCGGTCTGTATCTGGTGAATGTGGAATACGCAGATTAACGGAGGCCCTGTGACTGAAGAACATTCCTTTCAGCAGCGGGCTCGATCTAGCGTGTGGTTGGCGCTGGTAGAGTTCGCCATCGTGGCCGCGCTGTTTGTTGCCGATGTGCACCATCACATCTATGTCAGTAAAACTCCATACTTGTTCGTGCTCGGTTGGATCTCGCTGCGTCTGCGCGGAATGAGATGGAAAGATGTCGGCTTTGCGCGGCCGAGCAGTTGGGGGAAGGCATTGCTGGTGGGGTTGGCCGCCGGAATCGTCATGGAAGCGTTGGAACTTTTTGTGACTCAACCTCTTTTGGCGCGATGGTTGGGCAAGATGCCCGACCTGTCGGACTTCGCAGACATGGTCGGTAATTGGAAGATGTTTGTCCTTTTCCTGCTTCTCATCTGGACCCTTGGAGTCCTGGGTGAGGAAATCGTTTATCGCGGCTACCTCATGAATCGTGTGTCCGGAGTTCTCCGCGACACGAAGGCGGCATGGGTCCTCAGCCTGATCGTGGTCAGCGTCGTGTTCGGATGCGGCCACATCGACCAGGACTGGACCGGAATGATCGAAAATATTTTGAACGGCGTGTTACTCGGAGGTCTTTATCTAGCTTGCGGACGCAATCTCGCGGTGCCCGTGTTTGCCCATGCCTTCACCGATACGGTGGATATGGTCTTGATTTATCTAGGGAAGTACCCAGGAATGCACTAGGTTTGCTTGGCTAAGATGCGTGAGCAGGAAACGAAGACGTAGCAAGCTGCGTCTCTACGGACTAAGATTTATTCATGGCCACTGATCTACAAATCGCGGTGCGCAAGATCACCTCCGTGAATCCTGCGACCGGCGAAGTTCTGCAAGAACTCGAATGTGCGGGTGAAGAAGAAGTCGTATCTGCGGTTGAGAGGGCGAAAGCGGCGCAAGGGGCCTGGGCGGAGATTGGCCTAAGGCGCCGGATCGATGTCATCCGCGAATTCCAAGAGAAACTGTTCGAGAAGAAATCCGACATCGCAGCGGCGATCACGCGCGAAGTCGGCAAGCCTTTAGTCGAAGCGCTGGTTACGGAAGTCCTGGTGGTGCTCGACGCGGCTCGATTTCTCATCGACAACGCCTGGGGTTTGCTGCGCGATGAACCCGTCCCGCATGGCAACCTGGTCACCAAATTGAAAAGCGGATGGCTGGTGCGCGAACCGCACGGCGTCATTGGAATCATCTCGCCGTGGAATTATCCCTTCTCGATTCCCGCGACCGAAACCCTGGCCGCACTCGTGGCAGGCAATGCCGTCGTGCTGAAACCGTCAGAGTTGACCCCGCTGGCAGCGCTCGAACTCGCTTCGTTGTTGCATGCCGCGGGCGTGCCCGACGATGTGTTTCAGGTCATCGTGGGCGAAGGTCCGGCAGGAGCGGCACTCCTTCGTTCGCCCATCGACAAACTGGTCTTCACCGGAAGTGTCGCGACCGGGAAAAAGATTGCGGCTGTAGCGGCAGATCGTCTGCTTCCCGTGGTACTCGAGTTAGGCGGCAAAGATCCTATGCTCGTGCTCGACGACGCCGACGTCGATGTAGCTTCGAGTGCCGCTGTGTGGGGAGCATTCGTCAACGCGGGTCAGGCCTGCCTGTCGGTCGAGCGCTGCTACGTACATCGCAGTTTGTACGAGTCCTTCGCCAACGCTTGCGCCGCGAAGACGAAGCAACTGCGCATCGGCAATGGTTTGGACGCGCACACGGACGTGGGCCCGATGATTCAGGAGCGCCAAGTGCGGATCGTCGAAGCCCACGTAGAAGATGCGAAGGCGCGCGGGGCGCGAGTCTTAGCAGGTGGCAAGCGGTTGCCGGAGCTGGGCGCGAATTTCTACGCTCCTACTGTGCTCGCCGGCGTGACGCAAGACATGCGCATCATGCGCGAAGAAACATTCGGCCCGGTGCTCCCGGTCATGGCCTGTGCCGACGACGACGAGGCCGTTCGCCTGGCCAACGACTCCGAGTACGGATTGGCCGCGAGCGTATGGACGCGCGACGCGAAGCGCGGCGAGCGCCTGGCACGCCGCATCCACGCCGGCACCGTCATGGTGAATGATGTGATCTCGTGCTTCGGCATCAGCGAAGCTCCGCACGGAGGCGTCAAGGCCAGCGGCGTAGGCCGCACGCACGGACGCTTCGGCCTCGACGAGATGGTCCGCGTGAAATATCTCGACATGGACCGCATGCCCCGCATGAAAAAAGTCTGGTGGCACGGTTACGGCGAAAACTTCCGTCGCCAGATGGAGGGATTCCTCGACATGCAATTTGCGCACAACCTAGGCACTCGCGTGCGCGGTGCGCTAAAAGCAGCAGGAGTGGTCCGAAGGAAGCAGTTGTAGACGCGGCGTTGTTTATTCGTTGAATCGATCCCCGTGACTACGTGGATGCGAAATCACCAGGAATCGCACTGGCCCCGACGAGGGATTGCGGATCTGGTGCCGTTGCTTTGGCATCACCCGAATGCCGCTTTCTGCGGGCAGCAGCGTGGTTTCGCCTTCGACCTCTATCAGCACTTCGCCGGTCAGGATGTAGAAAAACTGCTGTGCATTCTCGTGATAGTGCCGAATCTCGGCGGCCCCTGGCGGCATGAACTCTTCGATCACGCTGAGCTGTTCGTCGTTGACGAGATACCACGCGTCACAGTCAATCCCCCATCGATAGTGCTCTGCGTTCTCGCGGCTCACCGGTCCAGGTTTTGCCGCGCCGGACTTGGCAGATCTTGACCGAACGGGGCCTCGCCGGTTCGCCGCAGGTTGCGCTTCTTTCGCCATTCGCTTTTCGTCTCCCGTGGACCAGTGTAATCTGGTCGCCATGAACGCGCCTATCGGATCAAACCCAGCGTCCGATCCCAAGCGGGAATTATTTCGCCACACTCTCGCGACGCTGGCCTACCGCGGTGGCAAGGCTGTGCGTAACGCGCCCGCTGGATTCGCCGACTTTCACGGCGGGGAGGGACTCCGCACGCCCGGACAAATCCTGGCGCACCTCGGCGATCTCTTTGACTGGGCTCTGTCGATCGCGATGGGCCAGCAGAAATGGCAGGACTCGAAGCCACTACCCTGGGAACAAGAAGTTGAAAGGTTCTTCGCCGCGCTAAAAAAGTTCGACAACTTTATGGCATCGAGCGAGCAGGTACAAACTCCGCTGGAAAAACTATTTCAAGGGCCGGTCGCCGACGCGCTGACCCATGTGGGACAGATCGCGATCATGCGGCGAATGGCGGGTTCGCCAGTGAAGCCGGAGAACTACTTCCAAGCCGACATCAAAGCTGGCCGCGTGGGCGCCGACCAGACTCCACCCAAGCGCGAGTTCTGATCGCGCAAAGATCTGCCATTCAATTTATGGCCGGGCCGCGCTCGGTTTCTTAGCGTCCTTGGCGGCTTTTCTTAGCGAACTTAGCGGTGAAAAGTTTTTACCGTTGCCGCCCAGCAGTCCTTATTCAGAGATCCCCTACTTCCCGCGGTTCCGGTAAAGCGAGGCGTCCACCTGTTGCGCCATCGCCTCCACATCCAATGCAGTTCCCAGGAATTGCGCGACCTGCTCCCCGATTTCCTTCGGCTTGCTTAGCACGTCGTGATACGGAATACGCAGCGCCTTCACGTAAGTCTTGCCATCAAGCCACGCGTAAACCTCGCGCAAATGCTTCTCGAACGCCGCCGAGATGATCGTCGGGTTCGCACCTTCTTTGAAAGTTCCGCGCCGCTTCAGCATCTGATCCTGCGACGCGAGCACCTCGGGCAGCGGACGCTGCATAAAAATCGCCCGGTACTCGTGACCGGCCGGCAACGAAAGCAGCAGCCGCGAGATCACCTTCACCACCTTGCCCTCGGCCTCGGCAATGCACGCCGGATCATTGGGCAATGTCTTGATCCGCTCCCACTCGAGATATCCGCGCGGGTTGTCGGTGTCGGCCACGCGATCGCCGTCGGAGAGCGCCGTCATCCCGCCGGCGACCAGCATCTGCATCATTAAAGACGTCCCCGAGCGCGGCAATCCTGAAACAATCGTGATCATGCGTTCCTTTATCAGTGCGGAAGGGTCGGAGTAACGGCCCAAAGCAAGTTTCGATTTTACAGACTAGCAGACGCTCGCGAATGCCTCTCATATCCTCGCGACCATAGTGGACGCCGATATCAAGTAGAGAGAAGAACCTCTGTGATCCCCAGTGCCCGCTGTGGTTCAATGTTTTGGCTCCTCGGTTTCGGTTACAATGACCGCGTAAGGCCGAATCAGGCGGCGTTTGCGCCGCGCGAACGAGGGGTATGTCCTTTGGCGACTGGCGAAGTGACCACTTCCGCATCTCAAACCGTGCAGCAGCTTCCCCACCACAAAGTGAAGGTCAAGAAAGCCGGGCAGCGCGCCTGCAACGAGAAAAACGACAAGGGAAAATTCTGTGGCGGTCATTTGAAGCTCTGGGCCTACAAGACCGACGCGGCCGAGCGCGAATGTGGTGACATTGAAAAAGCCTGGGGACCGAACGCCGAAGTCTATCGCTGCGAAAACTGCAAGACGCTGTATCTGCCAACTCCCGGCGAGACCAAAATCAACGTCGCCGGCACGGGAATGCTTTCGGTGTTCGGCCTGACGCTGCCGCCGAAGGAAGAAAAGAAGTAAGCATTGACCGGTGAGCGTTGAGCATTGAGCGATCACCGCTCGTGGCTGCGATTTCGTTTCTGGGGAAGACTAAAACCTGCGCGATAATCAGAGCTTTGAATTTTGCTCAAAGCTCATCGCTCATAGCTTGTGGCTAGTTTCATGAACACTTCCGACCTCATCTACGACTGGAACAAGAATGTTCCGCCGGGACTCAAGCCGCCGGGACCGGTTCTGCTCAATGACGAAAGTCTTCGCGACGGTTTGCAGTCACCTTCCGTGCGCGATCCCTCCATCGCCGAAAAGATTGAAATTCTTCATCTCATGGAGGCGTTGGGGATTCATTCGGCCGCGCTCGGCCTGCCCGGCGCAGGGGCGCGCGCGGTTGAAGCGGTGACTGCGCTCGCCCGTGAGATTGCCTCGCACAAGATGAAGATTCGCGCCAACTGCGCGGCGCGCACGCACGAGAACGACATTCGTCCGATCGCCGAGATCGTGCAGAAGACGGGCCAGCCCATCGAGGCGGCTACCTTCATAGGATCGAGCCCCATTCGCAGATTCACCGAAGGGTGGACGGACGACTTTCTTCTGCAGACCACGGAAAAGGCCGTCAAGTATGCTGTGTCGCTCGGCCTCGACGTGATGTACGTCACCGAAGACACCAGCCGCTGCGATCCTGAGACGGTCAAGCGCCTGTACGCAACGGCGATCAACTGCGGCGCGCGCGCGATTTGCATTTGCGATACCGCCGGCCACGCCACGCCCATGGGTGCACTCGCGCTCGTGCGCTTTGTGATCGCAGAGGTCGTGAAGCCCTCCGGCGAGAATATTCGTGTGGACTGGCATGGCCACAGCGATCGCGGCCTTGCGATTGCCAACTCCATGGCCGCGGTGATCGCCGGCGCGAACTGCGTCCACGGATGCGCCATCGGCCTCGGCGAGCGCGTTGGCAACACGCAGATCGATCAGATGCTGGTCAACTTGAAGCTCATGGGCATCGCGCCCTGGGACGAGCAAGACCTAACCAAGTTGAAACAGTATTGCGAATCCGTCTCGCGGGCGACGGGCGTGCCGATCCCTAAGAATTATCCGGTGGTGGGCGACGATGCGTTTCGCACCGCAACGGGAGTGCACGCGTCGGCAATCATCAAGGCCTATCATAAAGATGATGTCGTGCTGGCGAACACGGTCTACTCCGGTGTTCCCTCCCACGTCTTCGGGCTGCAACAAATCATCGACGTCGGTCCGATGAGCGGAAAGTCGAATGTGCTCTTCTGGCTCGAGCGCCACGGCATCGCAGCTACTGACGGTGTCGTCGACCGCATCTACCAGCGCGCCAAGCAGAGCGACCACACGCTAACCGAAGCCGAGATTCTCGAATGCGTCCCCACGGCCGCGAGCAAGAGATAAACCCATCATGCCCGAACCCATGCGACATGCGATTCTCGGAGCGGGCGGCATCGGCGGCCTGATTGGCGCGTCGCTGGCGCGAAACGGAGCTGCGGTCACCATGGTGGTTCGGCCCGACTCGCTCGCCACCTATCCTGAGCAACTTCGCCTCGAAAGCCCGTTTGGAAATTTCAGCGTGGCGGTCGCGCACGCGTCCGAAGTGCCGCCTGCCGACGTTCTATGGCTTACGGTGAAGGCAACTCAGTTGCCAGCCGCGCTCGACGCTGTCACGAACTTCGAATCGATCAAGGCCATCGTTCCGCTCCTGAATGGCATTGATCATCTCGCATTCCTGCGCTCGAAATACGGTGCCGAGCGCGTGATCGGCGCGACCATCGCCGTCGAGTCCGAGCGCGTCGCACCTGGACACTTCATCCATCGCTCTCCGTTCGCACGTCTGAATATCCATTCCTCCGGACGAACTTTGCTTGGCTCCACGCTCGACGCCTTCCAGAAGATGGGCTTCGACTGCAAGTTTATCGACGACGAGCCGACCTTGATGTGGGGCAAATTGGTTTTCCTGGCTCCTTTCGCTTTGACCAGCACCGCATCCGACAAGAGTGTGGGCGAATTTCTCGCCGCTCCTGAATGGCGGGATTTGGGTTTGTCGTGCATGCGCGAAGCCTGTGCGGTCGCGGTCGCCGAAGGAGCGAAACTCGACGCCGGCTCGGTGATCGCGGCAGCGACCAAGAATATTCCGGGGAACATGCGCAGCTCCATGCAGAAAGACGTCGAGCAGCGCAAGGCTCCCGAGCTCGATGCCATTGCCGGACCGATCCTGCGCGGGGCCCGCCGCCACGGCATCAAGATTCCCGCCACGGAGAAGTTGGTTGTCGCCGTCGAACGCCGCGCGGGACTCTCGGCGTCCCTGCTTTAGCATCGAGGTCGCACGCAATCTGCACTGATCTCGTAGGTCTGCACAACCGGCGTGCAGCAGTACTAGTCCCCGTGGCAGTTACTTTGTGTTCGCGGTTGTCTTCCGTAACGCCCTAGCCAATCCCTATTCCCCTCAAGCCGTTGTAAACTGACGCAATACCCCCATGAGCCCGAATCCCCCGCGCGCGGATTTGCATGACCCTGCGCCTGCCGCGAAGCAGGAAATGCAGCAGGAAGTGGCTCGTCTGTCCGCTTCTCCCGAAGTGCGGTCGGCGTTCAACTGGTTTCGCACGCAAGAGCCCCAACTGGCGCAGTGGCAAATGGAGATGGCGCGCATTCCAGCGCCTCCGTTTGGCGAGTCGGCGCGCGCGAATTGGCTGTCGGAGCGGTTTCGCGAAGTTGGACTTGACGACGTTCGCGTTGACGACGTCGGCAATGTCTTCGGCACGCATCCTGGATTCGGCAAGCGCTACGTCGCGCTGAGCGCGCACATTGATACTGTCTTTCCCGCAAACACTCCGCTAAACATTCGCCAGCAGGGAAGCCGCATCTACGGCCCCGGAGTCTCCGACAATGGCGCGGGTGTCGCGGCCATGCTCGGCATCGCGGCGCTGCTGCGCCATGTCCGCCTCCGTCACGCGTTGCCTTTTGTCTTTATCGGCAACGTGGGCGAAGAGGGTGAAGGCGACCTGCGCGGCATGCGCCACATCTTTTCCACACCGCGCTGGAAAGATTCGATTGCCTACAGCCTGGTGCTCGATGGCGCTGGTGCCGACACCATCGTTGCCGAGGCACTCGGCAGTCGCCGCTTTGAAGTGATCGTGCGCGGCCCGGGTGGCCATTCGTGGAGCGATTTCGGCGCGCCCAATCCCATCGTGATTCTTGCGAAGGCGATCGAAATGTTCACCGCAACGCCCGTGCCCACAACGCCAAAGACAACGTTCAACATCGGCGTAATTCGCGGTGGCACATCTGTAAATTCGATACCAGAGTCGGCCAGCATGAAGGTCGACATTCGTTCGACTTCGATGACCGAGATGGAGCGTCTTGAGCAGTCCATGCGCCTCGCGCTGAATCGCTCGCTGGAAGACGAAACCATGGCGGCTGAGATGCGTTCTCCCGCGCCGAGGCGCCCATCCGGAGTGAGTTGCGAAGTGGTCGTAATCGGCAACCGCCCCGCCGGAGAACTGTCCGCGGGCGCACGAATTCTGCAAGTGGTCCGCGCGGTGGATGCACAACTGTCCAACGCCGCGCAGGTGCAGCGCGCCTCGACCGATGCGAACATTCCGCTGTCACTCGGGCAGGAAGCGATTGCAATTGGTGGTGGCGGTTCCGGTGGCGGCGCACATACTTTGCAGGAGTGGTTCGATTCCAACGGGCGCGAACTTGGGCTCAAGCGAATTTTGCTGACCATGCTGGCGCTGGCAGGGGTGGGGGAATGAATCTGAGAATGAATATGAGATGGAGAGCGACTCTGGTTAGTGCAACTCTGAGTTTCATTCTAGGCGCGGTGCAATGCCATGCGCAGACGTTTGACCCGCCGGCCGATACTCGCCCCAAGGCCGACGTCATTTTCATGCACGCGAACGTCTACACCGGCGTGCCTTCGAATACGCCGTTCAGTTCCGTGCTGCGGGAAGAAGCCATCGCCGTGCGTGGCGACCGCATTGAGGCTGTCGGCAAGACACTCGATATCCAAAAACTGAAAGGCCCGCAGACCCAGGTGATCGACCTCGACGGACATTTCGTCATGCCGGGTTTCAACGACGCGCACCTCCACCTCTATGATGCCGGAACCACCAAGTTGAGCGTCGACTTGACCGGCGTGAAGTCGCTCGATGAACTCCGCGAGAAAGTGCGGAGCAAAGTGGATTCGGCGAAAGCCGGCGAGTGGATTCTCGGATCGGGCTGGGATGAAACTTTGTGGCCGGTGAAGGTTACGCCCACGCGCTGGGATCTCGATGAAGTCTCGAATGGACATCCAGTTTTTCTGGGACGAATCGATGGCCACATTGCCGTCGCCAACACTCGCGCCCTGCAACTGGGCAGCATCACTTTGGCCAGTCGCGATCCGCAGGGCGGACACATTGACCGCAACGAGGCGGGCGAACCCACTGGAATCCTGCGCGAGACCGCGCAGGGTGCGGTGCTAGGAGTGATTCCGAAACCAAATCACCAATTGCGCAGGCAGGGAATTGAACTCGCCCTCGCCGATCTGGCCGAGCACGGAGTGACCTCCGCGCAGGACTATTCGCCCGAATGGGAAAATTTTCAGGTCTACGAAGAGCTCGAAAAAGAGGGCAAGCTCACCGCGCGTATTTCGGAGTGGCTGCCCTTTGATGATCCGGTCGAGGAGTTGGGCAAGAAGCGCTCGTCCCATCCGCAGTCCGATCTCATGCTGCACACTGGAATGCTAAAAGGATTCATGGACGGTTCGCTCGGATCGCACACCGCGGCCATGCTCGAGCCCTATTCCGACGATCCGAAAAACTCAGGCCTGCCTCGCTACGACGCCGCCAAGTTGAACGATATGACGAAAGAGCGCGTCCTCGCCGGATATCAGGTTGGTTTTCACGCCATCGGCGACAAGGGCGTGCAGATGGCGCTCGATGCTTTTGCCGAGGCTGAGAAGGCAGCGCGCGAGGCACACGTGAAAGCTCCGAATGGCGGCGACGACTTCCGCCTCCGCATCGAGCACGCGCAAGTCACCACGCCCGCTCAGATTGCTCAGTTCAAGCAGTTGAAAGTGATCGCGTCCATGCAGCCCAGCCACCTGACAACCGACATGCGTTGGGCCCAAGACCGGCTGGGTCCCAAGCGCGCGGCCACTTCCTATGCATGGCTTTCTTTCCTGAATAAGGGCGTCGTGCTGGCCTTCGGCACCGACTATCCGGTCGAACCCGTCTCTCCCTTCCGCGGCCTCTTCGCCGCTACCACACGCAAGAGCGAAGACGGCAAGCAGGAATACTTCCCCGAGCAACGACTGACCATGGATCAGGCCATCACGGCCTACACCGCGGCTCCGGCTTACGCTGAGTTCGAGGAAAAAGAAAAAGGCAAGCTCGCGCCGGGACTGCTCGCGGATTTCATCGTGCTCGATCGCGACCCGGCGGCTACATCGCCCGAGAAGTTGCTGGCCACCAAGGTGCTGCGCACAGTGTTGGGTGGCAAGACGGTTTACGAAGCCAAGTAAGTGCGAAGTTTCATGGTTTCAAAGTTTCTGAAGGTTTCTAAGTACGAAGTTTCAAGGTTTCTGAAGGTTTCAAGGTTTTTCGCTTTTGCTGTGAAACCCTGAAACTCTGAAACCCTGAAACCTTGAAACCTTGAAACCTTGAAACCTTGAAACCTTGAAACCTTGAAACCTTGAAACCTTGAAACCCGCCCCTCCCCGTCGAGCGGCCCCAACAAACGCTTTTGCCTGTTCCTGCGTCTAATACCCGAGTCCCCTTGAACCCCGTGGTGTGGGCTCCTGCGCGCGGCTCCGGTCGCTTGGTGCGAATGGGTATAATGTAAAGGACTTAAACGAGTTTCGGAGGGAAGTAGACATGGATTCGCGCGCGATGTGGATGCGCATGAAGGCTCATCGTTGGGCCTACACGCTGAGTATTCTGGTGACGCTGACACTCGGCATTCTGATCGGCACTGTGATTTCCTACGGCGTCAAAGGGAAAGAAGGGCAGAAGGGCGACGCGGCGCCGCTGACCTTGCCCTCGCCGCAGCAGATGTCGAATGCTTTCTCGCAGATCGCGAAGACGATGGAGCCGAGCGTCGTCAACATCAATACAGAATCGACCATCAAGAACATGCGCCGCCGTCGTGGCGGACAGGATGACGAGGAAGATGGCGGCGGTGGCATGGACGACTTCTTCAATCACTTCTTCGGCGGCCCGGGCGGGCAGGCTGGCCCCGGCGGACAGGGCGACGGCGCCATTCGCGAGCGCTCCCTGGGTTCGGGTGTGATCGTCGATCAGAAAGGCTACATCGTTACCAACCGGCACGTCGTTGAGAAGGCCGACCGCATTCGCGTGCGCTTCCAGGATGATCCTCCCGGCGTGCAGCACGATGCCAAGGTCATCGGCACCGATCAGGAAACCGATTTGGCCGTGATCAAGGTGGACATCGACCGCTCGTTGCCCGCCGCCAAGATGGGCAACTCCGACAGCATGCAGGTGGGCGACTGGGTTCTGGCGGTAGGCAGTCCGTTCGGATTGTCTGAGACCGTGACCGCGGGAATCGTTTCTGCCAAAGGACGCGACATCGTTCCCGGCAAGCAATTTCAAACCTTCATTCAGACTGACGCCGCGATCAATCCCGGCAACTCCGGCGGACCGCTGGTCAACATGAACGGCGAAGTGATCGGCATCAACACCGCAATTCTGAGCGAGACCAACGCCTACGCCGGCGTCGGTTTTGCGCTCCCCTCGAAGACCGTAGTCGAGGTATACAACCAGTTGACCGGGCCGGAGCATCGAGTCGCGCGCGGCTCCATCGGCATTATGTTTGCCGGACAGGATAATCCCGCGATCGCCCGCGTGTACGGTGGCGGCTCGGGCATCACAGTTTCGACCGTAGTGGCCGGTAGCCCGGCGGATCAGGCTGGCCTGAAAGTCGGCGACACCATTACTTCGGTTGATGGCAAGAAGGTCACCAAAGGCACCGAGTTGGTTTCGGACATCGCTTCGCGGAAACCCGGGTCGAAGGTGAGTTTGGCCTTCATCCGCAATGGCAAGCCACAGGAAACGACCGTGACCATCGCGGATCGCGCCAAGCTGTTTGCCGCGCGACTCGGCGAAGATCAGGAGGGCAGCGACGAAAGCGCTCCAAAGCAGAACAAGTTCGGAATGACCGTTCGCAAGCTGACTCCCGAGATGGCGGATCGCCTTGAAGTCCCTTCAGGCAAAGGCGTCATCGTGCAAGACGTGAAACCGGGATCCTTTGCCGAGGACGTTGGTTTGGGTCGCGGCGACGTCATCCTCGAAGTGAACAAGCAAACGGTAAACAGTGAAGAGGAAATGTCGCGCATCGAGTCCAGCATGAAGAGCGGACAAGATGTTGTGTTCCTCGTCCGGCAGCGCGGTTCGTCGCAACAGGATGGCACCGGCTTCCTTGCCGGTACACTTCCGTAACTGAAATTGGCCCAACAGGCACTGGCACTGTAGCCTCGAATCGAGGATGATTACAGGGCTAGGGTCTGTTGGGCTTTTTGTTTCTTGCAGCAAGTCTGGCGGTGAGGTTTTTGCGTTGATGGTCAAACGTTCGATTGGAATCCGGCGAGCATGGCTCAGCGCAATGGTGGTAACGGCATTGTTGTTGGCGTCCGCCTCCATTCCCGCGAGCGCGCGCCAGAGTTCGACCACCGACTCGTCGGCAGCGAAGAAACCAGCATCCACGAAGACCACGACCCACAAACATTCAACTTCCACCGCGAGCAAGACTCATTCGACCTCTTCCGGGAAGCGCTCGTCGCGAAAGAAAACGGCGAAGACGCGCGGTCAACAGAAGATCGATTCTGAGCGGGCGCAAGCGATTCAGGAAGCTCTCATCCGCGAACACTACATGAGCGGGGCAGCCAGCGGTACCTGGAACCAGGCCAGCGAAGATGCCATGCGCAAGTACCAGGCCGATCACGGATGGCAATCGAAGACCGTCCCCGACTCACGCGCGTTGATCAGCTTAGGCTTGGGACCGAGCAAAGATCACCTGCTCAATCCCGAGAGTGCCATGACGACCGGCCCGGAGGCTCCGCGTGCCGCGTCATTGCCGACGGCGTCTCACAGCACAACCCCGGCGGCCGATCCCGCGGTCCCCAACTCCAATCCGACCGACCCTTCGCGACCGCAGTAAACTGGGGCTAGTCCAAAAATTGAAACTTAATAGTCCATATCTGGCTGCACAATAATTGGTGCAATCACCTGCAAGCCCATTGTTCCGAAGCGCTTGCGGCGCTCACCTTTCTGATAATTTACCTCTGTAAACATATGAAAACAAACAAGTTAAAGTACGCTATTAAAACGATTGAACTCGCCGATTACGAGCCGCGGTAGCCGAGCCATCCCAAGCGTCGATGCCGCCGGTCGACGCGCAGCAGAGGGCGCGGAGACCATCGCACGAGGCATTCCTCGCGGTGAGCGAGATGGCGGCTATGCCGTTCCCTGAACGGACCCGATTGTCGTGGTGGGGCCTTTCCCGGCACTTACGTGCCGGGCTATTGAATGCCGTCGCTTCGCGACTCTTGGATGAGAACCGAGACCTGCTAGCTCCCCTTGCGGTAGCTCGTCACCACGGGTCGCGGGAAATACGGCAGTGGCTGGTTCGAAATAATGGCGCGCGGATTGGTCTCAACCAGGGCCTCGGCGACGTCTTCACCGCAGATTTCGGCGGCTGCCTCACGAGCGGTTGAAAGAATCGGGACACGTTTTTCCGTGTCGTGCGCATCGGTCGCGAGCACATGGACTGCCTGGCGCTCGAGCAGCCACAACGCGGCCCGGCGCGTACGTTCTCCCCAGAATCCAGTCAGCGCCGAGCCCGTCATCTGAATAATGAATCCCTGTTCAGCCCACTCCGCCACGCGCTGCGGGCTCTCGCGCAGAATCGGATTGCGCTCGGGATGCGTGATGATCGGCGTGAGCCCGCAGTCTCCCAGCTTGAGAAAAGAATCCGTAGTCTGCTGCGGGACGCTGTAGTTGCTGAACTCAACGAGCAGGTAGCGCGTGTCTCCGATGACATAGCGTCCGGGGTTCACCAGCGCGTCCTGAATGTTGTCGATCGAAAGATGAAAGTCGCAGCCGAGAATGATCTTGGGCGCGCTGCCAATCAGTCCCTGCAAATGTGCAACCAGTCCCTGGAGATAAGAGCGGTCATAGTGATAGCGATCGTTGGCGTGGGGCGTGGCCACCATGTGCGTGATGCCGTCGGCGGCCGCCGTGCGGCACATGGCGACGCACATGTCCCAGGTCTTGGGCCCGTCGTCTACCTCGGGAAGAATGTGTGAGTGAATATCGACCACAGTTGTTGGAACACCGCCACGCACACGGTATTTCGCTGATTTGATTTAAGCAGATTCGTAAGGAAAGAGAAAGCGTTCGCCGGTTACCAGATCGTTGGAACGGCGCGTGATTTGCGAATGGCTGCGTCGGCCGTCAGCAGGGGAATGTCTTCGACGAGCGCAGTTGCCCCGATGATGCGATCCACGGGATCCTTGGGATAGTTGGCCGGCAGTTCGTACGCCTGTAGCGCTATGTTCGCTGTGATCGGCAGGATGACGAAGCGACGTTCGACCAAGGCCAGAACTGTTTCTGCGTCAGGGATCAAATTGATCAGTCCGTGACTTCCCAGTCGTGCGATCTCAAGCAGGGTGATGTCAGAAATCGCCAGGCCGCGGTCTTTCCGGCGCGCATCCTCAATCTTTGACTGAGCCGTTGCAGATATGCGTTGGTAATCCTGAGCGAGCCAGATCACCACGTGCGTGTCGAGCAGAATCATACGAGAAATCAGTAGAGATCGCCCCACTCTTCGCGACTGAATGCCGGCGCGACAATGTCGCCCTTGATCTCGATTTTGCCTTTGCCCTTGAGGAAGCCGAAGATGTCGTCCTTCTCCTGCTCGACCGGGACGAGTCTGGCCACGGGCTTGCCGCGCTTGGTAATAACGACGGCCTGGCGCTTGGCCTGGACTTCGTCCATGATCGCGAGGCAGCGAGCCTTGAACTGGGTTGGCGATGAGGGGCAGGTGTGGGAACGGCGATTCTATGATTTTGCGGTTTGGACGAAGGACAAACACATCGAGAAGTTGCGCTACATCCATCGCAATCCCGTGAAACGAGGTTTGGTGCTTGAACCTCAAGATTGGCGGTGGAGCAGTTTTCGTCACTACGCGCGTACGGAGAGGCGGGACCGGTGCTGGTAGCTGAGCCGTTAAAAGCCGAGATGCGGGTGCGGCCGGTGGCGTGAGTTCCCACCCTTCCAAAAGCGCGAAGGGTGGGATAGCCTCGGTGGGATGGCAACCTGACGTCAGGCGTCTCCGTACCGCTCTTGAATAAATTCCGCGATCCCCGCATACGCTTTGCTCAGCGTCTGCTCATCGGGCAGGAATACGATGCGGAAGTGGTGCGTGCCGGGCTTCTGGCCGAAGCCGGAGCCGTGGACGACCATGACGTGCTTCTGGCGGATCAACTCTTTCACGAAAACCTCGTCGCTCTCGGGGATGTCGATCCGCGGATACGCGTAAAAGGCTCCGCGCGGCGCGACACAACTCACGCGCGGCGTCGCCTCGCACCACTTCTGGGTGAGGTCGCGGCGCGAGCGCAGTTTTTGCTGTACTTCGATGAGATGATCCTGCGGGCCTTCGAGCGCGGGCTTGATGGCGTATTGCTCGGGATGATTGGCGCAGAGGCGTGCGCGCAACAGGCGATGCACGCCATCGGTATAAGTCTTTACCGCGTTGGTGTCGCCGGAGACGATGCCCCATCCGATGCGCCATCCGGGGACGAGGTAGTTTTTCGACATGCCGCCGAAGGTTACGCAGGGCACATCAGGCGCAACGGATGCGAAGGCGATGTGAGCTGTGTCTTCCAGGATCAGCTTGTCGTAGATTTCGTCGGAGAAGACGATCAGATTGTTGCGTCGTGCGAGTTCGGCGACTTGCTCGAGCATCCGGCGAGTGCAGAGGGAACCCGTTGGGTTATTGGGATTGATCAGCACGATACCGCGTGCGCGTGGCGAGAGCTTGCGCTCGATGTCGGCGAGTTCGGGCTGCCAGGTGTCTTCCTCATTCAAATCGTAAGCGTTCAGCGTAATTCCCAACTTACAAAGCACTGCCGAGTAGAGCGGATAGTCGGGGCTCGGAGTCAGAACATTTTCGCCGGGATCGACCAGCGCCGACAGGCAAAGATCAACCGTTTCGCTCACGCCCGAGGTCACGAAAACATCGCGCACCGTGGTAATCCCCTTGCGCGCGGCCTCGCCGCGAATCGCTTCGAGCGCTTCGGGAATGCCGGGGGACGGAGCGTATCCGTTCTTGCCATCGCGCATGGCCTTGTAAACGGCTTCAATGATGTGTGGCGGCGTCTGGAAATCGAAGTTGAGCGGATCGCCTACGTTCAGAGGGAGAACCTTGCGTCCGAGCTTGGTGACTTCATCGGCGACGCACGCAAGGTCGCGAATGGCGTAGCGGACGTTCTCAAGGCGTTTGGCAGCGGAGATATCGCGAGCCTGGGTGAGCGGCATACAGAAATTCTAACCGCATCCCGGCAGGGGAAACACAGAAAACTGAATCGAGCTGCGAAGTGGCGCGCAGCGGGATTAGTGAGGGCTGAAGCTGAGGCCGACTTCTTCGACCGTCTGCGTGGAGGATGGAGCGTACTTCCACTTCATAACGGCCTTCTGGGCCTTCTCGGCGAGAATGGGATTGCCGCCGCGAACTTCGACCTGAGTGACGGTTCCGTTGGGCAGTACTGTTGCGCTTAGCCGAACCGCGCCTCCGATCTGGGCGACCCGCAGCATTTCTGGATATTCAGGCGCGACTCGAACCACGACCTTGCGGTGCGGTGTTTCCTGCGCGAACAAGCGGGCCGGCAGGACCGCGCTGACGAACACCAGGATCGCCAGAGCGAATCGGGTCGACACGGTGGAAAAGGTGCGGTAGTGCGGGGCCCGATAGCTTGTACGTTTCACCAACATGGTTCTTATCCACAACTTAGAGATTGGAATCCGTCCTCAGAAGGTACGAACAAAAGGCAGGCGTTACTAGGTTACGAACGTACCCGCCGCGCGGGGCAGGGGATAGGCGGCATCCAGAAGCAAGAACCTTAACCACCCTTCGGCTTCGCTCAGGGCAGGCTACGGACATGGAGGAACACAGAGGAAATCGGGTTGATCGTAAAAGAAAGCAGCCGCCAGGATAGTTCCTGACGGCTGAGGGCTGATGCCGGGGCTTAGTCTTCGCGGTCGATCTGCGCTTTTTGCAGCTTGTCGGAGTAATCGACGTAGACGGCCTTCCATTCTGTGTAGAAGTCGATGGCACCGATGCCGCCTTCGCGGTGTCCGTTGCCGGTGGCTTTCGTGCCGCCGAAGGGTAAGTGAACTTCGGCTCCGATTGTCGGCGCGTTGATGTAAGTGATGCCGGCGTAGAGATCGCGAATCGCGGAGAACGCCTTGTTGACGTCTTTCGTGTAGAGAGCCGACGAGAGGCCGTATTCGATGCCATTGGCGATTTCGATGGCGTCTTCGAGATCGTCGCAAGGAATGACTGAAACGACCGGGCCGAAGATTTCTTCCTGCGCGATGCGCATCTTCGGGTTAACGTCTGTGAAGACCGTGGGTTCCATAAACCAGCCGTACTGGTAGTCGCCTTTGTCGAGGCGGTTGCCGCCGCAGACGAGCTTCGCGCCTTCGTTCTTGCCGATCTCGACATAGCTGAGGTCGGTTTGAAGTTGCTTCTCGTTGACGGCCGGTCCCATCTGCACGGTCTCGTCGAGGCCGTTGCCGACTTTCAGTTTCTTCGCGCGCTCGACGAGGCGGTCGACGAATTCGCGATACACGCCTTTTTGCACGATCATGCGGCTGGTCGCGGTGCAGCGTTGGCCGGTCGTGCCGAAGGCTCCCCAGAGGCCGCCTTCAATCGCGAGGTCGAGGTTCGCGTCGTCGAGGACGATCATGGGATTCTTGCCGCCGAGTTCGAGCGAGCAGTGTTTGAAACTCTTCGCAGCGATGCCGCCGATGATGCGGCCTACGGCGGACGATCCGGTGAGCGAGACGGCGCGCACGTCGACGTGCTCGGCGATAGGAGTGCCTACCTCCGCGCCGAATCCGCCGACAACATTGATCACGCCTTTGGGCAGGCCGGCATCGTAGAGGGCGCGAACCAGATTGAAGGTGGAGAGCGGCGTGTCTTGCGCGGGCTTGATGACGCAGGTGTTGCCGCAGACGATGGCGGGCAGCAGCTTCCACGAGGAAATCGCCATCGGGAAGTTCCAGGGCGTGATCATGCCGCAGATGCCGATGGGCTGGCGCACGGCCATGGCAAACTTGTTGGGCATCTCCGACGGCACTGTGGGACCGAACAGGCGGCGTCCTTCGCCGGCGTTGTAGTAGGCGGCGTCAATGGCTTCCTGCACGTCGCCGCGAGTTTCGGCGAGCACCTTGCCCATTTCGCGGGTCATTTCGCGGGAGTATTCCTCTTTGCGCTCAATCAGAATTTCGGCGGCGCGGAATACGATCTCAGCGCGGCGCGGCGCAGGGACGAGGCGCCATTTGGCGAAGGCGCGCTTGGCAGCGTCGACGGCGGCGTCTACGTCGGCCTTGGCGGATTTCTGGAAGATGCCGACCAGGTCGCGGGTGTCGGCAGGATTACGATTCTCAAATGTTTCGCCGGTCGAGGCCTCAACCCATTCGCCGTCGATGAAATTTTTAATGACCTTGGTCTTGCCGTAGTTGAGCAGGGTTGGGCTCGCCATTGTCTCGGTTGCCATGATTTCTCCTTGATTCCTATGAGTGCCTGAATATTGATGCTACAGCGGGTGAGGAAGGTGCGGCAAGGGAAGGAGCGCTATTCAGGCGCGGGTAGAGCGTACCTGGAGGCGGATGCCTTCGTATTCCTGCAGGGTCGCAACGATGTCGAAGATGTTCTGCGCGCGCGGGTTTCCGGAGGGTCCGAGCATGCGCATGATGCTTTTAGGCGGTATTCGGGTGGAACGCGACAGCTTGGAGAATCCTACGGTGGCATTGATGTAATCGCGCAGAATGGTCTTTCCGGTTTCCATGTCACCGGCCAGCAAACAGTCGATTCCTTCGCGGAGAAGTTCCTTGCGAAATGCGGGGTCGCGGCGCACGCGGGCTTGGATGGTTTCTTTGAAACTGCGAGTCAGGGGCATCGCTTTTCTCCCTACTTCTTGCGCTGCTTGTAGTCCTGCCATCGGACAATTGCGTTTTGGATGTCCTGTTGTGGGCGCTTCTTGGATCCACCGCCCAACAGCAGAATCAATCGTTCGCCGTCTTTGCCGAAATAGATGCGGTGGCCGGGGCCAAAATCGAGCTTGTATTCGAACACTCCAGAGCCAACACATTTCACGCTCGAGAAGTTTCCATTCGACATCCGTATCACGGCACCTTCGCAGCCGCAGCAGCATTCAGAGGGTTAAACCAATCCGCATAGGGGCTACGTCCTGCGCGGTCCAAATACACTCGAATCTCGATCAAAGGTAACGTAAAAGGTACCAACTGTAAAGAGGAAGCCGTTGCTTACGGCTAGCGCCAGCGCTTGATCTTCGGCCACAGATCGTTCAGAGTGCCGAATTTTGGTCCCCGGCAAATGTTGACGCTGATCTGGGATTCGAGCGCCCATCGGTTGTCGGCGGAGAGGCCGACGAAGTCGACTTGCTGGAAGAGTTCTTGCAGACGTTCTCGGCGATCGCCGAGAACGATCAGGCACTTGCCGGAATAGCCGCGCGGCCCCCACAGCCAATAGGTACGATCGCCGCTGATCGCGGGCGGAAGTCCCATCTGGCGTCCGAAGAAATCGACGGCGCCGGCTTGGCCGTAATCCTGGGCGAAGATAGCGCAGTCGGCCCGCTCCTCGACGGGAATGCGGTTCCATGCCACCGCGGCTTCGTCGGCGATTTCTTTCCATCCGAATTGGTCGGAGTACCACTGCGGCAACGCGGCCCGCGCATGTGCGTACTCATTGACGGGGAGTTTGAAGGGCAGATGTTTCGTGTACGCCAGGAAGTGTTCGGGAGAAAGCATGGGTACGACGATGGGAGCGAGGTAGGCGCCGTTCACCAGCAACACGGTTATGATGACCGGCTTCAGCCAGGCCCATCGGGGACTAGCGGCAGGTGCAGCGTCGGTCGTTGATGATTCCATCTCTGATTGTTCAATCTTTGATCGTTTAAGCTTCCTCCCTTCAATCGCCGACTCGATCATCACCGCGCCGGCGGCGATCAGCATGGGGTAGATTGGCGCGAGATAGTAGTTTTTGCCGTGCTGGAAAAAGATGACCGAGTAGGTGACGAGATAGCTCCAGCCGAAAACGCGGTACGGCCGCAGGGGGCGCCAGTACAGAAAACTGACAAGGCCGCGGATCCAGATTGGCGCCACGAGTGGATTCACTATTAGGAGTTGACTGATGAAGAATTGCAGCGGGCCCAGCACCACGTCGCGGCCCGAGGCGCGGATGGCGCGCATCAGTTGCACAAAGGGCCAGTCATAATGCATGTTCCAGAGCAGGTTGGGCAAAAAGATCACGAAGGCAGCGACGCCGCCGAACCAGATCCATCGATTCAGAAAAACGCGGCGCTGCTCGGTGAGAAGAAGGCCCACAACGATTCCCAGGCCAAACACGGCGATCGTGTACTTCTCCTGCATGCCGATGCCCGCGACCACCCCGAACCAAAGCCAGTAGCACGGATCGTTTCTCTTGATGGCGAGAATCGCGAAATAAACGCAGCCCATCCAGAGATTCGGCTCGAGACAGTTCGTGCCCAGCAGGCCGCCATTGGAGAGATACTGCGGCGAGACTACGGCGCAAATGGCGGCCAGCAAGGCGGCATAACGGCGGCCTCCAAACTCGCGGGCGAGCACGGCAGTCTGCACGACCAGCAACGACGATGCCAGCGCGGGGATGAAGCGAATGCTGCGCAGCGAGTCTCCGAGCACCGCGCGGCAGAGGTGAATCAGGAACGGGATGAGCGGTGGCTGGTCAACGTATCCCCACTGCAGGTGGTCGCCGCACGACATGTAATCGAACTCGTCGCGGAAGTAGCCGTAGCGATTGTTGAAGTAGATGTGGAATACGAGTTTGGCCAGGGCGATGGCCCAGATGATGGCCATGCCTGAGGCGAGGAAAGATTGCCGTTCGCGGCCGGATGCGGGAATCGTCGGAGGAGCGCTGGCCATTAGAAAGAGCTAAGGATATCTGAGCGCTGAGGCTCTGTCATCGTTGGCCGGGCATAGCAAGTTCCCTTTGGCTTCCCTCAGAGCAGGCCTCCGCGCGATCGTCACCGGTGCCGGGGAAATGAGAAGTACATCGAGTTCCAGGCTGGAGCGAAGGCACACGAGCACTTCGGTAATGTCCTCCACTGATTACCTGTTTTTTCCTCTGTTTTGCGTGTGCTAACTTTTATCTTTACCGATATTTACTAAGGATTCACGAGGTTTTCGAAACCCAAAAGTGTCTTCACCCAATCGCAAACCGGGCATCCACGTCGCGTGGACTACGGTCACATACCGCAGCGTGGCCCTGCTGATCCTCGCGGTGTTCGCAGTATTTTTCATTGCGATGCGTGTAGCGTTTCCGCAATTCACTGAGAGCAGCGTCAAGGCGGCCAACAGCGCTGCCAGCAAGTTGCTGGAGCGCGTCGCGGGTATGGCTCCGCCCACGGGAACCGGAGTTTCCACCGCGCAACAGGCACACTTCACAGCCCTCGATGGCACGGTCCGCGTGAAGAAGGGAAACGGGAATAGCTGGATTCCAGCGGGCTACGACATCCCGCTCGAAAAGGGCGACGTTGTTCAGACCGGCTCCGAAGGCATGGCGAAGGTCGTCTTCAATGATGGCACCAGCTACACGGTGAAACAGGATTCGCTGATCGTCATCGAAGAGAACTCGGCCAACGACCAGCAACAGACGAATGTGGCCGTGGCGGTGAGCACGGGAACGGTGGATCTTTCGACCGCAACTTATAGCCAGGGATCGAAGTCACAGGTGATTGTGGCGGGCGCGACGGCGTCACTGTCGCCGGAATCAGCGGCGCAAGTACATAACGATCCCAAGAGCGACCAGCACGAAATCCTGATGAAAAAAGGAACGGGCGAGGTCACGCGCAATGGCGAGACCGTCAGACTGGCCAACTGGGAAAAGGTGAGTTTCCAGGGTCAGCAGTCGCACCTCGAGAAGGCGAAAGAGATTGGGCCGCCCACGCCAATTTCTCCGGCGAACATGGCTCCGCTATTTTCCGGCGGAGAGTTGACCAAGGACGTGCAGTTTTCCTGGACGGCCATGGCGAATGCAGTTGGTTACCGCCTACAGATCTCCCGCAATCCTTATTTCTCTTCTACACTGGTTGACAAGAAGGTTAATACGGCGGCAGTCACGGTCAGCGGACTGGGCGAAGGCGCCTACTACTGGATGGTGCAGTCCTACGACACGGCAGGGAAGGAATCAGCGGAGAGCGAGAAGAATCGCTTCACGATTATTTCCAAGGGTAAAGAGACAGAGGCGATCCTGCTCGATCTGGATCCCTTCATTCAACACGGGCACGTGATTGAGGTGACCGGCAAGACGCAGACCGGGGCGCGCGTGATGGTGAATGGCAGCGAGGTGCCGATGGTCGGCGCCGATGGATCGTTCCATTATTTCACGCCACCGCTGCCACCGGGTGAGGCGGTGATTTCGATAACGGCCCAGACGGCACAGGGCGGAGTGAACACGCAGCAGAAGAAGATCATTATCCAGTAAGGGCAAGGTTTCAAAGTTTCAGGGTTTCAAGGTTTCAAAGTAAGAACATGCGGTTAATACAGAAATCGTTAGACCTTGAAACGTTGAAACCTTGAAACTTTGAAACCTGAAGTAAAGCAGGGTTGGCAGGCATCCCGTAGAATAGGAAGAAGCCCAGCAAACCCACACGAGATCGTCCGGATTTTCCGAGTAGAACGTCCGGAAAAGCGGTAGAGAAGGACGCAGGAAAAATTTCGTCATGTCAAACAACGGATATTCAAACGGATCACGCGCGCACAACCTCAGGTCGCTGTTCAGCATTTTTTCGAGCGACTTGGCCATCGATCTCGGCACCGCCAACACTCTCGTGTACGCGCGCGGCAAGGGCATCGTGGTAAACGAGCCATCCATTGTCGCCATCAACAAGAACACGGGCGAAGTGGAAGCGGTGGGCAAAGAGGCGAAAGAGATGCTGGGACGCACGCCCGGCAACATTGTCGCCATCAAGCCCATGAAAGACGGCGTGATTGCCGACTTCAAAGTCACCGAGAAGATGCTGAACTACTTTATTCAGAAGGCGCACAACCGCAAGATGCTGGTGCATCCGCGAATCGTGATCGGCGTGCCTTCGGAAATTACGCAGGTGGAAAAGCGCGCGGTCATGGATTCGGCGTATCGCGCGAAAGCCAGCGAAGTGCATCTTGTGGAACAGGCGATGGTGGCGGCGATCGGCGCTGGACTGCCCATCACCGAACCGAGCGGCAACATGGTGGTGGACATTGGCGGCGGCACGACAGACATCGCAGTCATCTCTTTGAGCGGCATCGTCTATTCGCGTTCCGTGCGTATGGCCGGCAACCAGATGGACGAAGCGGTCATGAATTATCTGAAGCGGAAGTACAACTTGCTGATCGGCGAGCGCACGGCGGAGCAGATCAAGATGGAAATCGGCTCGGCGCACCAACTCGACAAGCCGATGACCATGGAAATCAAGGGCCGCAACCTGATCGAGGGCGTACCGAAGACCATCACAGTCGACGACGGCGAAATCCGCGAAGCGCTCAGCGAATGCGTTTCGACCATCATGAATGCTATTCGCGTCGCGTTGGAACGTACGCCTCCGGAACTGTCGGCCGACATCAGCGACCGCGGCATCGTACTGACGGGCGGCGGCGCGCTGCTGAAGAACCTCGACAAACGCATCCGCGAAGAAACCGGGTTGCCTGTTTCTATCGCCGACGATCCGCTATGCAGCGTGGTGCTGGGCACGGGCAAGATGCTGTCAGACTTCAAGCTGTTGAGGAAGATTTCGATTGAGTAGATGTTTCGACTTGCAGGTTTCAAGGTTTCAGGGTTTCAAGGCTTCAAGGTTGCGAATGAGTGCTCAATCTCTCAGTCGAGCTGTCATCCTTGGGTCATTGAAACTTTGAAACCTTGAAACTTTGAAACTGATTTTTTATGGAATCCGTCCTCGGCCGTTACCGCAACCTGATCATCCTGGTAGGAGTGCTGTTTCTGCAGGTGCTCGGGCTTGCGGTGCAGGTCAAGCGCCAGGGAAACGATGCGGAACACACACGCCTGATCCGGGTTTGGGCAGTGGGCGCGATTACTCCACTCGAACGCGCCGTCATCTGGTTCCAGAGCGGCACCGGCAACATCTGGCACAACTATTTCTATCTTCGCGGCGTACGCGCGGAGAACCGCCAGCTCAAGGAGCAGATCGAGCAGATGCGGGTCGAGCAGGTACGCCTCAGTGAAGACGCTGCCCAGGCGCGGCGTTTGCAGAATCTGCTGGCCTTCAAAGAACAGTTCATCTCGAAGACGGTAGCGGCGCAGGTGATTGGGACGAGCGGCACTGACCTATCCATCTACATTGACAAGGGCGAGAACGCAGGTCTGAAACGCGACATGGCGGTGATCACGGCAGATGGAATCGTCGGCAAGGTTCTTGTGGTCTATCCCTCGGTGTCGCAAGTGCTGTTGGTAAGCGATCAAAGCAGCGGCGTGGGCGCGATTCTCGAGAAGACGCGGCTGCAGGGCGTCCTGCGGGGAACGGCGAATGGCGAAGTCGTGCTCGAGCGCGTGATGAGCGACGAACAGGTTCCCGTCGGAGAGACTGTGCTGACCAGCGGCGGCGACCGCATCTTTCCCAAGGGACTTCCGATCGGGACTGTCGCGAAGGTCAGCAACGGCAAGGATTTGTTTCTGAATATCAAAATCCGGCCTGCGGCGAATTTGAGCAAACTCGAAGAAGTGCTGGTGCTGGTTGAGAAGCAGGACCGGCAGGCTACGGCGGAGGATTCGGTTCGGGTGCGAGCCGCCGATATTCTCGCGCAGCGCTTGCCGTCGGTGCCCGACAAGCCTGTCGCTGATGCGAAGGCGGTGGAGGGCGCTGCGGCGGGAAAGAATGGCGTGGCGGCAAATTCCAATGCCGTGAAGTCCCAGCCTCAAAGCAAGCCAGACACGGGAGCAGCACCTAAGCCGCAAGGATTGGCCGGATCGCCCAAGCCCGCCGGAGTGGTTGCACCAAAGCCGACAGATCAGACTTCTACTGCGCCGAAGACAACCGGCGCTGGAAGCAGTTCGACCACGACGCCCCCGACGTCGGCGTCCAAGTCGGTAAGCGCCGGGTCGTCAAGCTCTTTGCCCGCGACTTCGAAGCCGAAAGCTTCGAAGCCGATTTCAGCGGATCCGAACGGGCTTGCTCCGAGCACGCCTCCGCCAACCGCACCTGCGCCGACCACACCTCAGGCCAATCCGCAGGCGCCTGCCAATGAGGGCAGCCCACAATAGTGCCCATTACTTATACATCTGGGGAGCAGGTTGAGGTCTACCGGTTCAGCATTCCGGTAACGATTGGCGTTCCGCTGCTCGCGCTCTTTATTCAAGCTTTTGTGCCGCTGCGGTTTCCACGCTTTGCGGTGTATTTCGATCTGCCGCTGCTGGTAACGATCTTTTTTGCCATGGCGCGCCGCAATCCGATTTCCGGCCTGCTGACCGGGAGCATCATCGGCCTGGCGCAGGACATGCTCGGCCACAATCCGATCGGAATCTATGGCATCGCCAAGACGGTAGTCGGCTACGGAGCTTCGTCCTTGGGCGTGAAACTCGACGTGGAGAACGCCGGAGCGCGCCTGCTTGTCACGCTTGGCTTCTATCTTGTCCATTCCGCGGTCTATTTCACGGTGGCCCGCTGGATGGTCAATATGAACCAGAGTTGGGTCTGGTGGCACGGAATCTTGGCCGGCCTAGCCAACGCCGTGGTCGGAGTCATGCTGTTCTTCCTGCTGGATAAGTTTAAGCAGAGGACGTAAAGAGCGGCTTCCGGCTTTCGTCTCCCGGCTTCCGGCACGTCCCAGAGCCAAGGCGTGGATGACCTTCGTTACTGGATTACTCCCCGATGTAGCATCGGCCGATTTAGAATGAGATTAACTCCCGAGAGGAAAATGGCATCAGCTTCGACTTCTGACTGCGCCCGCGCTGCGGAAGCCGGAAGCCTGACGCCCGAAGCTTGATGTTCGGCCGCGACGAAAAAGTTTCCGCGATGCGCCTGACGGCGGCGCAGTACCTGATCCTCGCCATCTTCCTGGTGCTCGCATACGGGCTGTGGCGGCTGCAGGTGATGCAGAGCGATTATTATTCGCTCGCTGCGGAAAAGAATCGCATCCGCAACGTGCCGGTGCTTGCGCCTCGGGGCAAGATTCTCGACCGCTACGGGCGGACGATTGTTGACAACTATCCGTCATTCTCGGCGCTGATGATGCGCGATTCCACGCGCGACTTGGCCGCCGACGCGGACTTAATCGGTCAGGGTCTGCACCTCGATCCCAACGAAGTGCGCGCGAAAATTCGGCGTTTCGCTGCACTGCCGCAGTACCAGCCTATCTTCCTCAAAGAAGACATCACGCCCGACGAACTTGCATTCGTCGAGGCACATCGCAACGAATTGCCGGAACTGGATACGATCATGGCGCATCGCCGCCTGTATCCCCGTAACGGTTTCATGGCGCACCTGATCGGCTACGTCGGCGAAGTCAGCGAAGACATGCTGAACCAGCCACAGTTCGAGCTTTACAGCGCGGGCGATGTGGTCGGCATTTCCGGCGTCGAGCGCCAGTACAACACGCTGCTGATGGGCACCAACGGATCGCGTCAAGCGCTGGTCGATAGCCATGGCCGCGAAGTCGGACGCCTCGGCGAGACCGAGGCCATTCCCGGCAAGCAGCTCAAGCTCACGGTTGACATTGATTTGCAGATTGCCGCGGAACAGGCTCTGGAAGGGAAGAACGGCGCGATCATTGCGATGGATCCGCACACGGGTGAGATTCTCGCCATGGTAAGCGGACCGACGTTTGATCCCAACGATTTTGCGGTGCACGTGTCGCGCGACGAGTGGAACAAGCTGGTCACCGATCCCGACAAGCCGCTGCTGAACAAAGCGATTCAGGCGCAGCTCGCACCCGGTTCGACCTTCAAGATCATCATGTCGGTCGCAGGATGGCAAGAACACATTGCTCAGGACTTGCATGTGAATTGCACGGGAGGCGCCGAGTTTTATGGTCGGCGTTTCGGTTGCTGGGTGAAGGGCGGCCACGGAGCGGTCGAACTCGAGAAAGCCATTTACCAGTCCTGCGACGTTTTCTTCTACACGCTGGGAAATAAATTGGGCATTGATCGCATCGCGAAATACGCGACCATGCTGGGGCTAGGGCAAAAGACGGGTATCGATCTACCCAATGAAGTGAGCGGCGTCATGCCGTCGGAAGAGTGGAAGATCCGTAACTTCAAGCAGAAGTGGTTCGCCGGCGAAACGATTTCAGTCAGCATCGGACAGGGCGCGGTCGCCATTACGCCCGTGCAATTGTTGCGCGCGATCAGCGCGATCTCCATGGGTGGACGGATGGTGGTGCCGCACGTCATCAACCCGACCGACATGCCGCCAGGCTACGTCGAAGCGAGTCACTTAACCGATGTGAAAAGCGTCGAGCTTGATCCGAATGGATGGAACTTCATTACCGACGCGATGTCGCGCGTGCTGTTGCCTGAGGGGACGGCGCCTTCCGCACATATTCCGGGAATTGATATCGCGGGTAAGACGGGATCGGCGCAGATCGTGTCGTTGGCCACTCGGGCGAAGTTTAAGAACTCCGACGATCTGGCGCAGAACGGGTGGTTCGTGGGATTTACGCCACGACGGAATCCCGACATTGTGGTCTGCGTCTTGTTCCAGGGCGGCGAGCATGGAAGGCTGGCGGCGCGGTTGGCCACGCAGGTGATCAAGGCCTACGTCGAAAAGCAGCAAAAGACTCCGCAGAAGATGGTGGAGAAGCCGAAGAGCGACGGCAAGGTGGACATTGGCGGCCTGTGGAGCGCGCCCGATGCCGATGGCGACAAAGAAAAGCTGCAGGGTGGAAAGTTCATTCTCGACTTGGCGAAAAAGCCGATGCCGCTGGCGACGGCGGCTCCGGGAATGCAGTGAGTCCTGAGTCCCGAGTCGTGAGTACCGAGCAAAGAAGAGACACAGTCGTGAGCAAACGAAGAATCATCCGCGCGAAAGGTTTTACCCGGTACTCGGTACTGGGTACTCGGTACTCATGAGTCGTTACGTTTCATATCGCGATTTCGACTGGCTGCTGCTGATCTTCGTGCTCATGATCTGCGGGCTTGGGGTCATGGAGATTCATAGCGCCACCATGCACACCAAGTTTGCCGGGGCGCATGTGAAGCAGCTCTACTGGGTGGCGGCAGGCGTGGGCGCGATGTTTCTGATGAGCTTGGTGAACTATCAAGCATTGCTCGACCAGATTCACTGGTTCTACATCGCGGGCGTCGCGTCGTTGATCGCCGTGATGATCTTCGGGCAGAAGTATCTGGGAGCGCGGCGCTGGATCAAGATGCCGGGCGGCAACCACTTTCAGCCCTCGGAGTGGGTCAAGCTGATCCTGATTCTGGCGGTGGCCAAGTTCTTCGCCGACATGCGCGACCGCGAGCTGACCTGGCCCGACTTCATGAAGGCCGGGGCAATCGTCTTTATCCCCATGTTGATGGTGTTGAAGCAACCGGACCTGGGAACTGCCCTGACGTATCTTCCGATTGCGGCCATGGGCATGTTCCTGGGCGGGTTACAGTGGAAGCAGGGACTTACCGTTGGCCTGCTGGCGGTCATCGGGGTTAGTGCCGTCTTCCTCGTTCCGCGTGTGCATGTTTTGAAGTCGTATCAGAAGCAGCGGTTGACGAGCTTTGTGGATCCCGAACTCGATCCCCAGGGCTCGGGGTACCAAGTTGAGCAATCGAAGATTGCCGTGGGTTCGGGGGGGCTTTGGGGCGGAAAAGGCTCGCAAACACACGGTGCATTCCTCCCGGTTCCGCAAACGGATTTCATTTTCGCGGCTTTCTCGGAAGAACATGGATTCGTAGGCGCGCTCGGGGTTCTGCTGCTATACTTCATTGTGCTGATGCGTTTGACCCAGAACGCACAAACAGCGCCCGACCGCGCTGGGACGTTCGTGGTGATGGGTGTGGTGGCTGTGCTTAGCTTCCATATCCTGGTCAATGTCGGCATGGTGGTTGGCTTTATGCCGGTCACTGGAATACCTCTGCCGTTGATGAGTTATGGTGGGTCTTCCGTGTTGTTCATGTTCCTGGCGCTGGGGATGGTAATGAATGTTCGTATGCGCCGCTTCGTGAACTAACCGGGATCGTTGAGACGAACCGGTTAGGCGAACACGCTTTAGAAGCAACGGGTTCAGGAACGGGGAAGACGGCAGGAAGCTGTTGCTGCGCTTGGAGGCGCAGCCCCAAAAAATATCGATCGCCCTCGCGTAAAGGGGGCATTTCACCGGCCAAGTTGAGCAGCAAGGCCGGGCAGGATTGAAGCAGAGAAGTTAGCTGGGCAGGGAACGGCCCCCCGACCGAATATCGGTCTGAGAGTGCGGTCACAAACCCCGGCGAAAGTTAAAGCGATAAGTGCAAAAGATTCCCAAGCTTGTGCAACGAACTCGGCAGAGAGCCAAGACGAGAACTCTCTCTTGCCCCGGTCGTCCCCTATGCGGGGCAGCATCGCGACGCTCTTCTCAGTTCCATACAATCCTCCCGATTCCTTCCTGACTCCGCCCCGGTGAAACTCGCCCGACCAAGTTAGTCGGCGAGACCGGAGTGTTACATGAACAAGGAATTATTTGTCTCTTCCACGCCCCACGAAACCAAGGTGGGCCTGGTGGAAGACGATCTGCTCGCGGAAATCTACCTCGAGCGTGAAAACGAATACACATTAGCCGGATCCATTTACAAAGGACGCGTCACGCGCGTGCTGCCCGGCATGCAATCAGCGTTCGTGGATATCGGACTCGAACGCGACGCCTTCCTCTACGTATCCGACTTTATGGAGTTGGAGGAGCATGATGACGATCTAACCGACGTCGTTCCGGCCACGCGCAATGTGCCGGATCTGCGCCAGCAACCGGCGCGGGCGGAAGTTGCCCCGGGCGCCGTGGAAGCTGAGACGGCAGGCCCTGAAGCGATTTCGCAAGTCGATGCGGATGAAGGATCGTTTGAGGCTGACAACTTGGCCGAGGCATCGTCCTCGGCGGAAGCTGCGCCGGAACCGGGAAATTCCGCGGATCCCCAGAACCGTGACCGCGACCGCGGGAGCTTCCGTGGACGCCGTCGCCGGGGCCGCGGTGGACGCCGCGATGGTCGCGATCGCGGATCGGAGCGAGGATCAGATCGAGGTCAGGATCGTAATGCGGGAAGCGCCGATCGTCCGGATCGCGGCGAGCGTACTCCTGAGCCGCGTTATTCGCGGCCGGTTGAGAGCGCGCCCGCCCGAACCTTTGAGAGATCTCAGCCCTCCGGACCGCCTCCGGGATACACGCCGATTTTGCTGCCGGGAGAGTCGATTTCGAAGTACTCCCGCTATGCGCAGCAGGCACCTCCGCCGGAGCCCGTTCGGCAAGCAAGATCAGAGGCTGCGTTCGAGCCTGCTGCTGAGGCGGTTGCGCCCATAGCCGCCACGTTCCCCGAGGACGAACCGATCTTTGCAGAGAGCGCATCGGTCGCAGAGCCGCTGCACGAGCAGCATGAAGATATTCCTGCGGCACATGTTCGGGATCGGGTCCAGGACGAGCACATTCGCGAAGAGCATGTTCCGGAAGAGCAAATGGACTCTGCCTCGACTTCGGCCAAGTGGAATCAGGAATTTCGCCGTGGCGAAGCACCAGAGGTGGAAGAGTCTCCGGTACCGTCTCTCGGGTGGCCCGGCGAGAGCACCGCAGCGGTGGAACTTGAAGAAGTCAGCGAAGAAGAATTAGACGACCGGATTGTTCCCGCCGCCGAGCACAGCGATCAGCATGACAAGCAGGCTCCGGCGTTTGCCGCTCCGGGTACGATGGAGGAAGAGACCATCGATGAAGAGGAAGCGGACGCGGTTCACTACGAAACGTCTTCCGACGAAGGCTATGACGAGTTTGAAGAAGAGACTCAGGCCGTAGGCCAGCCTGCTCACCTGAACGGTGATGCGCGCGAATCGGTTGCCGAAATTCACATGGCATCCATGACCGGGGGTGGTGAGGCGCATCCCCCCGAAGTCCCTCATGCAGAGGGCGAAGAAGATAGCGAAGAGCTTGAACTCGAAGAAGCGCAGGCGGAAGCAGAAGCCATGCTCGACGCCGAAGCGCGTGGGAACGGCACGGTCGATGCCCGCGTGGAAGTTCGAGCTCCGTCTGCAACCGCAGGCTACACGCAACGCACGCAGCGCCCGCGTCATGATCGCCCGGGCTACGAACGCCGCGGTGGAGATCGAGGACGGCGCGGTGGTGGTGGCCGAAACCGCTTCCGTCGCCGCGAGTCGGCGCCAGTTCCGCTGATCAGCGACCTGCTGAAGGAAGGGCAGGAAATTCTGGTCCAGATCGCCAAGGAGCCTATCGGCAAGAAAGGCGCGCGCATTACCAGTCACATCGCGCTGCCGGGACGCTTCCTGGTTTACATGCCAACGGTCAACCACACCGGTGTATCACGCAAGATTTCTTCCGAAGAAGAGCGCCAGCGACTGAAGAGAATCATTCTCAGCGAACGCGAAAACGGTCACGGCGGTTTCATTGTCCGCACGGCTGCGCAGAGTGCCAGTGAAGACGAGCTCAGGGCCGACATCCGCTTCCTTAAGGGATTGTGGCAGGACATCAAGAATCGTGCCGAAGCTTCGAAGCCGCCCGCGTTGATCTATCACGATCTCAACGTGGTCGAACGCGTGCTGCGTGACCAGGTTACATCGGACTTCAGCGTGATCTGGGTCGACACCGAGCCTGAGTACGAGCGCGTGCTGCGCTTCTTCAATCGCTTCCAGCCCGCGCTGGTCAAGCGTGTGAAGCTGTATACGAAAGAGACGCCGTTGTTCGAACAGTTCGGCCTCGCCGACGAAATGAACAAGGCGCTCAAGTCGAAGGTCTGGCTCAAGAGCGGAGGATACATCGTCATCAACCAGACCGAAGCGCTGGTTGCAATCGACATCAACACTGGTAAGTATGTCGGCAAGACGGCGCGCCTCGAAGATACGATCGTTAAGACGAATGTGGACGCGATTAAGGAGATTGTGCGCCAGATTCGCCTGCGCGATCTGGGCGGCATCATCATCATCGACTTTATTGACATGGATGAGCGCCGCAACCGGCAGCGCGTCATGCAGGCTCTGGAAGAGGAACTTCGCCACGACCGTGCTCCCTCAAAGACGCTGCAATTCAACGACTTTGGGCTGGTCGCGATCACTCGCAAACGCGTGAAGCAATCGCTCGAACGCACCATCGGCGCGCCCTGTCCTTATTGCGAGTCGACAGGGTATGTGAAGTCTGTGACCACGGTCTGCAACGAGATCTACGTGGAGATGCGGAAGATTGCGAAGCACCTGGAGCATGAAGACGTCATGTTGCGCGTGCATCCGGATGTTGCCAAAGAATTGAAGACAAACAACGGACGCCTGCTGAACGAGATGGAAGAACTCACCAAACGCACCATCATCGTGAAGAGCGATCCGGCGGTGCACCAGCAGCAGTTCGATATTAACTAGCTGTCAGCTTTCAGTAAAAAGGACGGGCGGAAGTCGCCCGTCTTTTTTTCTTTTCCACTCACTTAGACCCCTGCCGTAATGCTATTGTTCCGCCTACTCAGAGGTAAGTGACCTTCGTACTCGCGTGCCCGATAGAAGGACGCTGGCGCGAGGTGTTGTCAGGTGTTCACACGCAAGCCCTTACTGGCAAGGTCCAGGATTTTCTGTTGCGACGACCAAACTCTGGCCACTTCCAAAAGTTTGTCTCTCGATCACTCTGTTTAGCCGACAAATCTACGATGGTTTGTAGATGAGGCCGATGGCCGCGCCCACGGTGACCCACTGGAGGAAGTAGGCGATGGACTGATAGATGGTCAGCGTGAGGCCGATGTTCAGGTTGATGTAGTTGTGGATCGCGAAGGTGCAGACGGAGAAAAGGCCGATGAGTGCGCCGAGGTATATGCCCGATACGACACCGCCACCAGCCGGATAGATGCCTGCATAGAGAATGGCGATGACGACGATGGCGATGAGAATGGCCACCATGCCATAAGGCATCACTTTCATCATCTCGTCCTTGGGACGATAAACGTTGGGATACTTCATGAATTCCGTTTTCATGGATGGCCATGCGGCGAACATCGCAAAGCCATAGACAAAGTAGGCGACCATAGCTCCGAGTGAGGCCAATGCAATGCGCGTGTAGTTCACAGCCACTCCGGTTAAAGCGGACTTGATTTGCCGGAGAATTCTACATGACACAGGGTCTGAGATGTTTTCGAACGCCGGTTGGGATTGGAAGGCTTCCAGGGTGGAGTGCTTTAGCTCACGTTCGCGAGCGTCTTTACGGCGGCATCGGCTTGGCTGCGCAGCTTCTGGACCGACTCGTGAATCGCCCTGACGGCCGCGCCCGCGCCGCTCTGCTCCGCTTGTTTGGCCACGCTGCCTGCGTCCTCGGTTGTTGAGCTGGCCATATCGAGCAGCACCACGACTGCGTCTGCATGCAGCTTCCACAGCGACGACATCTTCTGGCTGCGCTTCAATTCTTCGAGTTCTGTGCTGATACGGGCCGAGACTGATACTAGGCGGATCAGCGTACGAGCCACGTCGGCGCGTAGACTTTTTTCTTCGAGGAATGCCGCGCTGTAGGCGTCGGCTTCGGGTCCGGTCAGCGTCAGGTTGAAGAACCGCATGGGCACAACTTGGCGATACTTCGGATCGGCGACGCGCACAAACACGCGAATCGATTCCTCGACGCGCCGCAGTTTACTCTCCTCGCCCGAGATCTGTTGCGCTGTAACGGTAGGCGGCTGGAATACTGGAATTACCGCCGGAGCTTTCGGGGCAGCCACTTTGGCCGCCTTCGGCGCCGCCCCTGCGCTACCCGCAACGCTCGAACTGCGCGCCGCCGGAGTCAACAGCGATCGTCGGATCGGCGGACGCCGGTCCAACTCTTTCTTCAGCTTCGATACGCGGCGGAATTTTTCGAACGTGCTGCCGTAATCGGCTTGCAGCATCTGCGTTTCCTCGATTGCGGCGACGTGCTCGACGGTGACTTCCACACCATCCACTGTGGTCAGAATTGTTCCGCCCATTTCTTCGAGGGCTTGTCCGAAGGTCTTGATCTCACCCAGCGCCTTGGCGAAGAGTTCGTCAAACTTCTTGCCAAACGCGGCGTTGTGAGCCGAAACGGTGGCCAGCACGCCGGGATGATAGAACGAAGAATCCAGCCACTGCTTGAGTTCCCGCACCCGTCCGATAACGCCGGAGTCGATGAGCGAGTTGAAATCGCGGAAGCGGGCAATCTCGTCGCGCAGCGGATCGAATCGCCGCAGCAACTGCACGTGCTCTTCGGGCAGAGAAGGAACGTCGGTGTCAGCCAGAATCTCGATCAGCGCGATTTCGAACGGCGATAGTGGCAGCGCGCCGTCGAGGCCGTAGCCGCTCTGCTCCCACTGTCCTGGAACGCGCGGATGGCGGTAAAGAAAAGTCGCAATCAGATCGGTTTTGTCGCGGTTTACGTCGCTCGGTTCGCGACGGCGTACAAAATATCGGAGAAGGGCCTCGGCGACCTCGGAATCAGTGTCTGGCGTAAGCGCCTGGCGCAACATCGCCGGGGTGATCGCCATATCGAGCAGATGTAACCAGCGATACATCCGCGAAAGAGTATTAGGCAACTCGCGCTCGGAGTGGCGGAGCGCGTCCTCGTCCAGCCCGCTCGGGACAGGCACTTCCCCGCCCAGCGACTGGATCATAAGCTTCTGGTAGAAGCCCTGGACCGTCGCCAAAATGGCTAGTTCAAACCGTAGATCTTCGGCCAAACAATGCCCCCGAGAGAGATTTCTCCCTGATTCTTTACTAATGTTCAAGTTAAAACGAAAGGTTACCTCTGGTGCAAGTTACTAGTGGGGCGGAACTCTCACGTGGGAAATTCCGCTTCCGGAAGGACATGTCCTTGTGGGGAGAATTGTCGAGAGCGAGGCGACGGTCAGAAAACTACAGTCTTGTTTCCATAGAGCAGCACTCGATTCTCAACATGCCAGCGAACGGCCCGCGACAGCACGACTTTCTCCAGGTCGCGGCCTTTGCGGATCAGGTCTTCCACCGTGTCACGGTGGGAGACGCGAACCACGTCCTGCTCAATAATGGGACCGTCGTCGAGCACCTCGGTGACGTAGTGGCTGGTCGCGCCGATCAGCTTCACGCCGCGCTCAAACGCTTGATGGTAGGGGCGCGCACCGACGAATGCCGGCAGGAAGGAGTGGTGAATGTTGATGATCCGCTGCGGGTAGCGGTTGACGAAGTCGTTCGACAGGATTTGCATGTAACGCGCGAGGACCATGAAGTCAGGCTGGTGTTCGGCGATCAGCGCGTTCAGGCGCGCCTCCGCCTCTGCCTTATTGTCTTTTATGACTGGAACAATCGCGTAAGGAATCTTGTAGAAGTCGGCGATCGCCTGGTTGTCGGCGTGGTTGGAGATGATCAGCGGAATGTCGCAGGCAAGTTCGCCGGACTTGTGGCGATAGAGGAGATCGACCAGGCAGTGATCGTACTTTGAAACCAGAATGATCATTCGCTGCCGCTGCGACGACTGGGCCAGTCGCCACTTCATACTGAACTTCTCCGCCACCGGAGAGAAATGCTTGCCGAAGTCGGCCAGATCGGGCTGGGAGAGGTCTATGTCGAAATCTTTGGGATCGAACTCCACGCGCATCAGGAAGAGTCCGGATTCTTCATCGGCATGCTCGTCGGCGTGCAGGATGTTGCCGTTGTGGCGGTATACGAAGTCGGCGATGGTGGCGACTTCGCCCTTGCGGTCGGGGCAGGAGATGAGCAGGATGGCGGAGGATTTCATTGCTTGTTTGTGATGGTTGCTGGAGGATGGGAATCGTCGAAGAATATCTTTGTGGCTTTGAGCTTGCTCATCTCTGAATCATTCGCGGTTACAAACAGCCAGATGACCCAGTATTCTTGCGCCTGCATGGCCGTGATCGATATTTCCAGATTCTCGTTGGTAGTTGTGCTGGTGTCGTGCACAGAGACAGACATCGACTGAGAAATCTGTAAGATCACCCGCCCTGCGTATTCGACGGGTCGAACTCTAGGCGGCGTCCGGTTTTTCAGAGGCGGCGTGTCGAGGTGGGCCTCGATGCTGTTGACAACTCGCTCGACTGCTTCTCGATCACCAACAGAGTTCGGAAATGTGACACGAGGGATGCAGTTGGGATCGACAACAAGAAGGGATGCCATCGGGACAAACCCATCGGTTCGCATCCCCTCGGGGTGTTCCGTTACAAAAAGCAGATTCCTCGCGCATCGACGACCTTTAGGGACGTTCTTCTCAGCCGGGACGTCCTTCCACTCGAACTTGTGTTCGGGTACGGTTGCCTTACCGACAACCCATCCTGCGGGGAATTCATAGGAAAACCCCAGTTGCCGACTATGGTAGGTATTCCCCGAAATTTCGCCGTCACTTATCTGTGATATGCGGTTGTTTTCCTGCACCTGACAAGGAGCCAGAGCGGAAATCCACAGGAGCATGAGGGCTGGCAACCAACGCGACGTGCGGTTCATGTGTTGTCTCTCCTAGTCTCGAAAAGAAGAGCGCTGAGGTGCCGATTCTACTTTCGTCCGACTCTTATAATCTCTCTTGCCGCGTTTGCTCCGGAACCACCCGTTAGGCCCGCTCCGGGGTGCGTCCCGCTGCCGCACAGATATAAATTGTCGATCGGGGTCTTGTAGCGAGCCCAGTCGAGCAGCGGACGCATGGTGAAAAACTGGTCGAGCGCCAACTCGCCGTGGAAAATTTGCCCGCCGGTCAATCCGTACTTTTCTTCCAGGTCGCGCGGCGTGATGATCTTGTGCGTGAGAATCAGTTCCGGCAGATTCGGCGCATATTGTGCCAGCGTCTTCACCACGGTTTGTCCGAGAGCCTTGCGCTGCTCTTCCCAATCGCCTTTCAATTTGTAGGGAGCGTATTGCATGTAGATGGACATCACGTGCTTGCCTTCGGGCGCGAGCGTCGGATCGGTGAGCGATGGGATCGTGGCTTCAAGGTACGGCTGCTGCGAGAACTGGCCGTATTTCGATTCGTCGAAGGCACGCTCGAGATAGTCAATCTCGTTGCCAATGTGGATGCGGCCTTTGAGCGCGCTGGCATCGCCATTCTTCAGCGCGGTGAACGTCGGGAGACCCGAGAGCGCGAGATTCACCTTCGCGACAGTGCCGTTTCCGCGATAGTGCTGCAGCTTCTGCACAAAGTCCGGGGAAAGGTGCGTTGGATCAGTCAGCTTTAGCAATGTGCGCTTCGGGTCGGCATTTGAGACGACGGCCTTGGCGTGAATCTCTTCGCCCGTAGAGAGCAGCACGCCCGTCGCGATGCCATTCTGCACGCGAATCTCAATGACTTCGGCACCTGTACGAATCTCGACGCCTGCGGCCTTCGCGGCCGACGCCATCGCTTGCGTAACCGCGCCTATGCCTCCCGCAGCCAGAGTCGCTGAGCCGGCGGGATGAGGATCTGCCGCTGCGCGAATCAGCAGGACCAGCGTGCTGCCTGCCGACCACGGGCCGAGAAAAGTTCCGAAGACTCCGCGGGCTGCAATCACTGCGCGGAGCAATTCGGTCTCGAAATATTCCGAAGCCAGGTCGGCCACTGCCATGGGTCCCCAGCGCAGCAGGCGGAACATATCTTTCTTGCCGAGCTTGCGGATGGCGCGGCCCGTCCTCAACATGCTCCACAAATCGCCGCGGCTCGGATTGTCGATGTCGGGTGGTGTGGTCGCCAGCGCTTCAGCGATCACTTTGCCGATCTTGCCCAGTGATTGTTCGAACTCTGGATATTTCGCGGCGTCTTTCTGCGAGAACGCAGCGATCTCCTGCGCTGAGCGCGCCGCATCCTGATACAGCGAAAGCGCCCGCCCGTCGGGCGAAAGCGCCGTAACGCAAATATCTGGCGTGATCATCCGGAGCCCGTGCTTCTCCAGTTGCATGTCGCGCATCACCGATGGAAGAATCGGTCCCGCGGTGTGCGCCAGAGTCGAGCATTTAAATCCGGGATGGAATTCGTCGGTGACCGCCGCGCCGCCGACTTGCGCGCCGCGTTCAAGCACGAGCGGCTTGTAGCCCGCTTTGGCCAGATAGAATGCGGTGATCAGCCCGTTGTGGCCGCCGCCGATGATGACTACGTCACGCTCGGTGCTCGCCATGGCTACGCGGCCCCCTTGATGTCTTTCAAAATTTCGAGCGCCGCCAGTCGCCCATTCGCGCCCATGATGCCACCGCCGGGATGCGTCGCCGATCCGCACATGTAGAGGTTTTTGATCGGCGTCCTGTATTGCGCCCAACCGGGCACGGGACGCAGAAAGAAAAGTTGCTCCAGAGAGAGTTCTCCCTGGAAGATGTTGCCCTCGCTGAGCCCCCACTCGCGCTCGAGATCGAGCGGCGTGACCACCTGCCGGTGCAGGATGATGTCTTTGATGTTGGGCGCGTACTCGGCAATTGTGTTGACCACGGTATCGCCGAAGGCTTCTTTTTGATCGTCCCAGTTGGGGCCGGGGCGCAGCTTGTAGGGCGCGTACTGCACGAAGCACGACAGCACATGCTTGCCCGGCGGCGCGACGGAGGGATCGGTCAGCGACGGGATGACCATGTCAATGTAGGGATGCCGCGAGAAGTTGCCATACTTCGCGTCGTCGTAAGCGCGCTCCATGTACTCGACCGAAGGCGAAATCGAAATCGCACCCCGCAAATGCGCGCCCGGTCCGGGCATACACTTGAAGTTCGGCAGTGCGTCGAGCGCCATGTTGACCTTGCCCGACGAGCCACGGAACTTGTAGCGGTTAATCTCTTCGAGGAAGTCGCCCGGAAGATGCTCCGGTCCCATCATTTTCGTGAAGGTGAGCCGCGGATCGACGCTAGAAGAAACGACGTCCGCATAAAGTTCGTCGCCGTTGGCGAGCGCCACGCCCTTAGCCTTGCCATTTTTTACGATGATCTGCGAGATGGCGGACTTGGTGCGGATCTCGACTCCGGCTTCGCGAGCCGCATCGGCAATGGCGTTTGAAATTGCTCCGGTGCCGCCGCGCGCAAATCCCCAGGCACGGAAGGCGCCGTCAATCTCTCCCATGTAGTGATGGAGCAGCACGTACGCCGTTCCGGGGGAGCGCACACCCAGGAATGTCCCGATGATTCCCGACGCCGACATCGTTGCCTTGAGCACATCGGTCTCGAACCACTGATCGAGGAAATCAATGGCCGACATGGTCATGAGTTGGACCTGGTTGTACTTGTCGTAGCTCGACATTCCCTGGAAGCGCTTGCCGATGAACAACAGTTTCATCAGTTCGCGCGGATTCAGCGTGGTCGGATCGGGCGGCACCATGCTGAGGATGGGCTTCACGAAGCGGCACATGGCCTGCATAGCCTTGCCGAATTCGTCGTAGGCCTCGGCGTCTACGCGCGAGTGCCGGGCGATCTCGCGATGCGTCCTGCCGTGGTCGTTCACGCGCCATAGATAGTCGCCGCTCGGCATCGGCGTGAACGTGCCATCGAGGGGGAGGATCTCCAAACCGTGGCGCGGCAGATCGAGGTCGCGAATAATCTCCGGCCGCAGCAGAGACACCACGTAAGAGCACACCGAGAACTTGAAACCCGGTACGATTTCTTCCGTGCAGGCTGCGCCGCCG
>Ga0070714_100000099_pt1 | contig 73629 bp, 59 predicted proteins | sample LARL83metaG_FD_65450 | JGI IMG/M metagenome (GOLD analysis project Ga0070714, IMG submission 65450) | Corn, switchgrass and miscanthus rhizosphere microbial communities from Kellogg Biological Station, Michigan, USA - LAR L8-3 metaG | ecosystem: Host-associated > Plants > Roots > Rhizosphere ... | reverse complement strand
CCCGCCGAAGTCGCCGCCAAAATCCGCGCCGACCGCGCCGCCTCCCAATCCCCTACTCCATCGGCCCCTGCCGCACCCGCGGCCGCCACCACTCGTGTAGGGACGGCAAGTGTGGGGACGGGCACTCCTGCCCCTCTAGGCGGCCCAGCCTCTCCGAGCCGCAGCGCACTCCCCTCCAGCGCCGACACCTCACGTCCAAAGCCGCCCGCAAGCGTGAAAGAAGAGGTGAAAGAGTCCGCCGCTCCGAAGGAGCGAAAGACCGCAACCCATAGCCAGCCCTGAGCGAAGCCGAAGGGCGCAAGCCGTGGGTGAACGAAAGGAAGAATGAAAAGCCCGCAGGGCGAAAGAATCGAATGCCGGAAGCCCGAGGTCTGAGGTCCGACGGCCGAGGTCCGCCGCCCCCTACACCAGCGTCCACACGCTCGGGCGCCCAGTTCTACTGCTGAACCGCCTGGATCGCGGTGGGATGGACTTGCTCGGTTTGGATGGAGGAGGCGTCCCAGCCGCCGCCTAGCGCTTTGACCAGATAGACCGAAGTGACCATCTGCTGGCCTAGCAACTGGGTGGAAAGGCGCTCGTTCGAGAGTAGGACGGATTGAGCGGTGATGACGTCGAGGAAGGTTGTGAGTCCTCCGGAGTAGCGGTTGTTGGCGATCTCGAGGGCGCGGCGCGCGTCGGTGACGGCGGCGGCCTGGCTTTCGGCGGCTTGCGACAAGGTGTTGAGACCGGACAATCCATCTTCCACTTGCTGGAAGGCGGTGAGGACGGACTCGCGGTAGTTGGCGACGGATTCGTCGTAGACGGATTTTTGCGCGGCGAGGTTGGCGCGATTGCGTCCGCCGTTGAAGATGGGCTGCAAGAGATCGCCGCCGAGTGACCAGAAGGCACTGGGCGCGGTGATGAGCGAACTGATGGTGGTGCTTTGGAATCCTCCGCTGCCGAAGATGGTGAACTGCGGGTAGAACGCGGTCTTGGCAACGCCGACAAGCGCGTTTTGCTGGGCCATGGTGCGCTCAGCGGTGGCCACATCGGGACGGCGTTCGAGCAGATCGCTGGGCATTCCGAGTGGAACGGGTGGTGGTGTCGTGTGCAGCGGAGCTACGGGCACGCTGAAGGTGGAGGCCGGAGTTCCGGTGAGCACGGCGATGGCGTGTTCGAATTGCGCGCGCTGCTGCTGGATCAAATAGAGCTGGGTGACGGTGGAGTCGAGCAGTGTTTGCTGCTGCGCGAGATCCAGACCGGAAGCGATCCCGCCTTCGTGACGATGGTTCACGAGGGCGAGACCTTGCTGCTGAATTTTGACGGACTCCTGGACGACCTGGTATTCGGCGTCAAGCTCGCGCAGGTTGAAGTAGTCGGCGGCGAGTTCGGCGGTCAACACGAGTTGAACGTTTTGCAGATCGGCGGCCGTGCCTTGCAGGCTGGCGTTCGAGGCTTCGAGATTCTTGCGGTAGCGGCCGAAAAGATCCACTTCGTAGTTCACGGAAAAAGGGATCTGAAACGAACTTTGGGTCACTGCGCTGGGAATGATCGTCAGAGGGCGATTGCCGGAGTAGCGCGTGCGCGCCGCACCGGGATCAACGTTGGCCGTGGGAAATAATCCCGCTGAGGCCACGCGGGCGAGCGAACGAGCTTGATCGAGGCGATTGCGTGCAGCGGCGAGCGACTGGTTCGCGGCCATCAGTTGATCTTCATAGCGATTGAGTTCGTCGTCGTGGAAGATCTGCCACCAGACGCCCTTGGGGATGGCATCGCGGGGAACGGATTCGCGCCACGGCCCATCCGTTTTCCACGCAGGCGGACTGGGGACGGAGGCGCGTTGATATTTCGGGCCGACGGTGCATCCCGCAAGGCACGCGGTGGCCGCAAGAACTGCCGCTGCCACCCACCTCATGAATGCTTACCTTCGTCGTTGTCAGCGGCGACCCTCACGGTTTGACCATCGTCGAGCGAATCGGCGGGATTGACGATGACGCGCTCGTCTGGGCTGACGCCACCGAGAACCTCAAGCGTGGCGCCGTAGTCGCGGCCAATGGTAATGGGGCGAAGCTGAACCTTGTTATCGGGCCCGACCACGGCAACGCGCGGGCCCTCCTTACGGAAGAGCATGGCGTTCACCGGGATGGTGAGTTTGGCGACGTCAATCTTGGGATTGAAATGCACTTCCCCGAAAGAGCCGCGAAGCAGGCGTCCGTCTTTGTTAGGCACGTCAACCTCGGTGAGGAGAGTGCGCGTCGCGGGATCGATCGCCTCAGCGGTGCGGGTTACCGTGCCTTTGAATTTCTGTCCGGGCATTTCTGAAAGAGTGATGAAGGCCGGCATGCCGTTCTTGATCGCGGGCGAATAGGCCTGAGGAACGTTGATGAAGACGCGCAAGGGATCGACGCGGGCAAGAATGAAGAGTTCGACGCCGGCGGACCCGGCGCTGATGAGAGCGCCAGGATCGACATTGCGCTTGACCAGCACACCAGAGAACGGCGCGTAGACGCGCTTGAAGGATTCCAACTGCTCGAGGCGGCGGACGTTAGCGTCGGCGGCAGCGAGGTTGGCCTGAGCCTGCTGGTAGGTGCTGGTCTGCGTGTCGGTTTCCTGCTGGGAGACGGAGTCGGTCTTGCGAAGGTTCAGCCAGCGCTCGGCGGAAATCTTCGCGATATCGAGCTGAGCTGAAGATTGCTGGCGGGCAGCGCGGGCCTGGGATAATTCCTGATCAACTTCGGGAGTATCAATGTCGGCGAGCAGATCGCCTTTGCTCACATGGCTGCCAATGTCTTTGTACCAGTGCAGAAGGTATCCACTAGTGCGGGCGTAGATAGGCGACTCTTCGTATGCCTGCAAAGTTGCGGGCAGGACGAGTTCTTCGTCGGGCTTTTCCGCCATGGGGCGAACGACGACGACGGTGGGGACGGAGTCGATCTCGGTTTCCTTGGCGAGGGCGCGTCCGGCGCGGAAGCGGCTAAACAAGCTCAAGGCTCCGCTCAAGGCGAGAATCAACACCACCATGATGACGATGATGACCGCCTTGCGCGGCGACGCAGGGGGGAGTTCGGGCGGCGGCGTCACTTGTGGCGGCGCGTGTTGTGGCTCTTGTGTTACGACTTCTCGTTCGGTCTGCATAAGTCCGTTTTCTCTGCGGTTATGAATTCGGTTAAGAAATCTTCTTTCGCTCTTCGGGTCTAACTATTTTAGTTCCAGCGCCCGTTTCTCGCGACGGCTGTGAACCATTGCGAAGACGCAAGGTACAAAGAATAAGGTTGCCACGGTTGCGAACATGAGGCCCCCGATTACGGCGCGGCCCAAGGGCGCGTTTTGCTCGCCGCCTTCGCCCAAGCCGAGGGACATGGGAAGCATGCCGATCACCATGGCAAGAGCGGTCATGAGCACCGGACGGATGCGGGTGTAACCAGCCTCGAGCGCGGCCTGTACGGCGGGCACGCCGACCTGCATGCGATCGCGCGCGAACGAAACCATCAAGATGGAGTTGGCGGTGGCGACGCCCATGCACATCACGGCTCCCGTCAACGAGGGCACGTTCAAAGTGGTGTGGGTCAACAGCAAGATCCACGCGATCCCGGCCAGCGCGCCGGGAAGGGCGGTGATGATGACGAAGGGATCAAGCCACGACTGGAAGTTTACAACGATCAGGAAATAGACCAGCAGAATCGCGCCGAGCAGTCCAATGCCGAGGCCGACGAAGGAGGTGCGCATGGTCTCGACCTGGCCGCGCACCTGGATGCGCGTGCCTCGCGGCAAATTCGCCATGAAGGGCTGCAGGACTTTCTCAGTTTCGCGAGCCACCGCGCCCAGATCGCGACTCTGGGTGCTGGCGTAGACATCAATGACAGGCTGGACGTTGTAATGCGAGACCACTGCCGGCCGGGCAGTCGGAGCCAACTGCACCAGATTCCCCAGCACCTGCGAGTTTTGGACTGCCGGATCGTTGACCGGCATATCGAGCAGGTCTTGCAACGACGTCATGCGGTACTGAGGAGATTGCACCGCGACTGAGTACGTGACGCCATTCTTGGGATTAAGCCAGAAGGCGGGCGCGGTCTGGAAGCTGCCGCTGAGCGATACCAGCACGCTTTGAGCAACGTCACGCGGGTTCATGCCAACCTGGGTCACGAGATTGCGATCCATATCGAGGTGGAGGGTCGGCAGGCCGAGCAACTGCTGCACGTGCACGTCGGCAGTACCGGGAACGCGGCGCAACTGGTTGGCGATTTTCTGTGCGATGACGTAGTTGGTCTGCATATCCGCGCCCATGACCTGAATATCGATGGGGGCGGGCAAGCCAAAATTCAGGATCTGGGTCACGATGTCGGCGGGCTGGAAGTAGAACTCCACACCGGGGAAGCGGCGCGGAAGTTCCTGGCGGAGATTTCGCACTAACTCCGCGGTGGGAAGCTGATGCGCTTCGTTGAGGCCGACAAGAATCTCCGCATCACTGGAACCAATTACGCCCGAATTGCTGTAGGACAAATTGATGCTCGAGTTGGGCATTCCAATATTGTCGAGCACGTTCGCGATCTCACCCTTGGGCAGATCCTGATGCAGGAACTGCTCGACCTGATCGCAGAGGCGGGCCGTTTCCTCCACGCGAAGACCAGCGCGTCCGCGAACGTGCAGGCGGATGAGGCCGGCGTCGACGGACGGGAAGAAATCTTCTCCCAGAACAAATACCCAGCCGAGCGACACCAGGCAGAAGGCAAGAAAGCATGCGGCGAAGAGCTTGCGGTGCTGGATCGTGGTTTCGAGGAGCTGGTAATAGCCGCTGCGGAACTTGTCGAAGGCACGCTCGAAGCCGCGCTGGAAACGTCCCATGAGAGTCTTCGGCCCGGCGGCGCGGTGCTCATGTCCACGCATGATGTACATGACGAGCGTGGGGATGAGCGTGCGGGAAAGAAGATAGGAGGCCATCATGGCGAAGACTACGGCCTCGGCGAGCGGCACGAAGAGAAACTTCGCGACGCCCGTCAGGAAAAACATGGGCACGAAGACGATGCAGATGCAGAGAGTGGAAACAAAGGCGGGGACGGCGATCTGCGCGGCGCCGTCGAGGATCGCCTGCTTCATTTCCTTGCCCTGCGCCAGATTGCGTTCGATGTTCTCGATTTCGACGGTGGCGTCGTCCACCAGGATTCCGACGGCAAGCGCAAGACCACCCAGGGTCATGATGTTGATGGTTTGTCCCAGCGCGCTGAGCAAGAGGATCGACACAAAGATCGACAGAGGGATCGAGATGCAGATGACGATGGTGGGACGCCAGTCACCGAGGAACAGAAGGATCATGGCCGCGGTCAGCAGGGCTGCGGTTAACGCTTCAAGCACCACGCCGCGAATCGAAGCCCGCACGAACAGGGATTGATCGAAGAGCGGAGTGATCTTCATTTCCGGCGGAAGCGATTGAGCTCCGAGTTGAGCCGCTTTTTTGACGCCTTCGACAATGGTTATGGTCGACGCGCTGCCGACCTTGAGCATGGACATGAGGGCGCCGTGAACGCCATCCATGCGCACGATGTTGATTTGGGGCGCGAAGCCATCGCGGATGTGCGCCACATCGCGCATATAGATGGTGGAGCCGGCGACCGTCTTCACCGGCAGATCATTGAGTTCCGCGATAGTGGACGGATTGCCGTTCATCTCGACCTGGTATTCCAGCGAACCGATCTTGGTGGTGCCCGCGGGAAGGATCAGATTCTGCGCGTTGAGCGCATTCACGATGTCATTGGGCGAAAGGCCGTTGGCCTGAAGGCGCGGCAGGTCGAGGTCCACCTGGATCTGGCGGATTTTGCCGCCATAGGGATATGGCGTCGCCGCGCCCGGCACCGTCGCCAGTTGGGCGCGCAGAAAGTTGTTGCCGAGATCAAAGAGTTGTTGCTCGGGCAGGGTCTTGCTGCTCAATCCCAGTTGGACAATGGGAGTTGAGGAGGCGGAGTAGGTAATGATGAGAGGCGCAGCCGTTCCGACCGGCATTTGGCGAAGAGCCGCTTGCACAGTTGCCGTAGTTTGCACCAAGGCGGTCTGGATATTCACCGTGGGATGAAAGAAGATCTTGATCACCCCAATCCCGCTTAGGGACTGGGACTCTACGTGCTCAATGTCGTTCACGGTGATGGAAAGAAAACGCTCGGCATTCGTGACAATCCGATTGGCCATTTCGTCGGGAGAGAGGCCATCGTACCGCCAGACGACGCTGATGACGGGGATGTTGATATCGGGAAGGACGTCTACCGGCATGCGGTAGATGACGAGCGGCGTCAGAAGAAGAAGGACCAACGCCATCACTACGAAGGTATAAGGACGCCTAAGGGCTAAGGCAACAATCCACATGGGTCGAACTGTCTCTCCAGCCCGGGTAGGGCGAAAGTTTTTTACTCTGAGTCCAACACGCCCCGTGAAGTAATTGATTCGGAGGGGGCGGATGAGATTCAGTATATGAGAAGCAGATGTGCGTTGCCGAGGGAAAAGGCAGGTTTGTCGCGGGTTGGAGCGCGCTGGCGATTTACAAATCATGACAATTGGATGAGGCGCGTGTGCACTTAAGGGTGTGTCCGGACGCCGAGTGGAGGTCATTACCTAGGTCATCTTGGGGAAGGTGACGATTCGAGTCATCATGCTAGAGAGCGTCAGGCCAGGAAGGTCCACGGGAAGACTCCGCATGAATATTGATGATCTGCTTCGGATAGCGACAGAACGGAAAGCCTCCGACTTGCATTTGAAGGTGGGAAACTATCCTCACCTGCGCATTGACGGTGAATTGCTCCCGTTGACGGAGCAACCGCGCATCAGCGCGGAAGACATGTTGAACATGGCGTTCAGCATGATGTCGGCGCGGCAAAAACAAAAGTTCAAAGAGACCACGGAAATCGATATGGCCTACGGCGTGGCGGGCCTGGGACGCTTCCGTGTGAACATTTTCCAGCAGCGCGGCAACGTGGGACTGGTGCTCCGCGTTATTCCGACTAAGATTCGCGCGCTCGACGAACTGTTTCTACCGAAGGTGGTGGAGCAGATCTGCGACATGCCGCGAGGGTTGGTGCTGGTGACGGGCGTGACGGGTTCCGGTAAATCCACGACACTGGCGGCAATGGTGGATCGAGTGAACTCATCGCGCGCGGAACACATCGTGACGATTGAAGACCCGATCGAATTTCTACACCGCGACAAGAAGGGATACGTAAACCAGCGCGAGATTGGCGTGGACACGCCTTCGTTTGGAGCGGCGCTCAGAGCTTCTCTCCGTCAGGATCCGGACGTGATTCTGGTGGGCGAAATGCGTGACCTGGAAACGATCTCGACTGCGCTGCACGCGGCCGAAACGGGCCACATGGTGTTCTCGACCTTGCACACATTGGATGCGGTCGAAACGGTCAACCGTATTATTTCGATCTTCCCGCCGCCGGAGCAAAAACAGATTCGCATGCAGTTGGCGGCAGTACTGCGGGCCATTGTCAGCCAGCGCCTGGTGCGGCGTTGCGATGCCGAGGGCCGCGTGCCTGCGGTGGAAGTCATGATCAACACGGCGTTCATCCGCGAGTCGATTCTTGTGCCGGAAAAAACACGATCCATTCGTGACGCGATTGCGGCGGGCACTTCGCAATACGGCATGCAGACGTTTGACCAATCGCTGTGGGATCTGTTCCAGGCGGGCTTGGTCAATTACGAAGTTGCGTTGGAGAACGCTTCGAACGCCGACGACTTCAAGCTGCGTATGCAGGGTATTGCTTCGACGGCCGATATTTCGCGGCAGTCGATGCAGTCGGCGGGGTTTGGGGGGAGATAGAGCAGGTTTCAAAGTTTCAAGGTTTCAGAGTTTCAAGGTTTCAGAGTTTCAGAGTTTCAGAGTTTCAGGGTTTCAAGGTTTCAAGGTGGGGCGCGAGTGGATCGCGCCCTTTTTTGTTGCCTGGGTACTGAGTACTTGGTACTGGGTACGGCAGCCGATTTGCGCTATCGTTAGCGCATGGCGTTTGCGCGACCTAAGCGACGAACTTATTCCGAAGATGAGTTGTATGAGTATGCCGTGGGGGCGCTGGCGCGGCGCATGCGGACCGTTGCCGAATTGAAGCGACTGATGCGAGCGCGGATTGAGGAGGCGGACTCGGAATATGGAGTCACGCTGGTGGAGTTGGTGATCCGGCGACTGAAGGATCAGGGATATCTGAACGACTCGCAGTACGCCGCCTACTACACATCGCTGCGACGGGATAATCAAAAACTTGGGCGGATGCGCGTGGTAACCGAGTTGAAGACGCGCGGGGTGCATGGGTCGGTCATCGAGAAGGCTATCGAGGCTGCGTACGAGGGAGTGAGCGACGAGAAGCAGGCGCGCGAATATCTTCGCAAGAAACGGATGGAGAAGCCGAAAGATCAGAAGCAGACGGCGCGCATTTTTCGGCAATTGGCGCGAGCGGGATTCGGCACGAAGACGATTTTTACGATCCTGAAGAAGTGGGATGTGGATGACGAAACGCTGAGCGCTTTGGAAAGCGAAATCCCATGAGTCCGAAAGGATCGTGCGACGGCGACGAGACCGTGAAGGCGATCCTGGCGATGGGATTCCGCATCTCAAAGAAGTGAGCGGCAGATTTGCGCTGAGGCGCGAAATGGTGCATATTTCTACCCTGATTCCGGCTACATTTTGATTCCAGGTACATCTTGAGGAGAAGCGCATGAAAAGCAAGTGGGCAGTCGTGCTTGTAGCGGGTTTGCTGAGCGCCGTGACCTTTGCTTACGCACAGGACGCCGCCAGCACCGACAAAGGCAAATCCACCACCACGGCCGTGAAGAAGGCCGCGAAGACAACCACGAAGGATACCGAAAAGGCGGCCGACAAGACGGGCGCGGCGACTGAGAAAGCAGCGAAGTCCACCGAACACGCCACCAAGACCGCGGCGAAGGATACTGCGAAGGGTGCCAAGACGGCCGCGAAAGACACGGAAAAGGGAGCCAAGACCGCGACGAAAGATACGGAGAAGGCCGCGAGCAAAACGGGTAGCGCCGTGAAGAAAGGCGCTAAGGCCACAGGCAAAGAGGTCAAGAAGGGTACCGATAAGACTGTTAACGCCGTGAAGTAGGCGGAAGCACAAAAACCTAACCACAGAGGGCACGGTGGATCACAGAGGAGTGCGTACTCTGCGATTGTTGTGCACTCTGTGGTTTTGTCTTTTCATTTAGAATTATTCCTTCATGCTCACTGGGTCGGAAATCCGCCGCAAATTTCTGGATTTTTTTGTGCAGAAGGGGCACAAGGAAGTTCACTCGTCGTCGCTCGTGCCTGCGAATGATCCCACGCTACTGTTCACCAACGCGGGGATGAACCAGTTTAAAGATGTGTTCCTGGGGCTCGAGAAGCGTGACTACTCGCGAGCCACCACGTCGCAGAAGTGCGTGCGTGCCGGGGGCAAGCACAACGATCTGGAGAATGTGGGCTTCACCAACCGGCATCACACGTTTTTTGAGATGCTGGGGAATTTTTCGTTTGGGGATTACTTCAAGAAAGACGCGATTGCTTACGCTTGGGAGCTGATCACTTCCCCGGAGTGGTTTGGGATTGCAGAGGACAAGTTGTACGTTACGCTTTTCGAAGGCAACCCGTTGGAGAGCATTCCGCCCGACGACGAGGCCGAGAAGTTATGGGTAACGGTTGGTGTTCCCAAGGAACGCATCTTTCGAATGGGGATGAAGGACAACTTCTGGCAGATGGGCGACACCGGCCCGTGTGGGCCGTGCAGCGAGATTCACTACGATATGGGACCGGCGGCATCCGAGCACGGCCATGCTGAGTGTCGTTTCCCGTGCGATTGCGGTCGGTACGTGGAAATTTGGAATCTGGTGTTCATGCAATACAACCGACAGCCCAGACCCTCGGTCCCCGAGATGATGGAATTCCAGCCGTTGCCGAAGCCTTCGATTGATACCGGGATGGGTCTGGAGCGAGTCGCGGCGGTGCTGCAGGGCGTAATTTCGAATTACGACACGGATTTATTTACGCCGCTGATCAGGCGGGCGGCGGAATTGACAGGAACGTCATTGACGAAGGAACTGAGCAAGGAAGCGCATACGAAGTCGGCGGCTTCGCTGCGCGTAATCGCGGATCACTCGCGGGCGGCGACGTTTCTAATTTCCGATGGCGTACTTCCGGCAAACGACGGGCGTGGCTACGTGCTGCGCAAGATCATCCGGCGGGCGATCACGCATGGGCGACTGCTGGGGCAAGCGAAACCGTTTCTGCATGAAATGGTGTTTGCCGTGCGCGATGTGATGAGTGATGCATATCCGGAACTGAGAGAAATAGCAAACAGTGCATCAAGCGCCGTCTTCGCCGAGGAGATTCGGTTCGCCCACACGGTCGAAGTGGGGCTCGAAGAGTTGCAACTGTCCGAAGGCCGTCAAAAACTTAAAACACTCGTTGACGAAGAACGCGACGACTACGAACGCTCGTCTTCCTATATCGATGAACTCCAAAAAGCTGTCGGTGACATTCCGGATAGCGCCTTGAGAGCATTTGCGATCGGCGATTCTGAACCTTTACTCGTAATTGTGCGACAGCGAATCGGACCACAATTTGCAAAGCAGGTCGAGCCGCGTCTGCAATACATGCGTGATAAACGAGTGGCGATAGACGGTAAGAAAGCGTTCGACATCTACCAGACATATGGATTGCAGCGGGATTTCATGGTCGATCTCGCACGAGATGCAGGAGTGGGATTTGACTACGCCGGCTTCGACGCTGCCATGGAGGAGGAGAAGTCGCGGGCCAGGGCTTCCTGGAAAGGTGCGGCCAAGCAGACCGCCAATCCTGCTTATCAGCAGCTTCCCAAATCGGAGTTTGAAGGGTACCGGCAGACTCGCTCGGACGGATGCGAAGTGCTGGCCATCATTCATAACGGGCAGGGTGCACGGGAACTCAAGGCGGGCGAAGAGGGCGAGATCATTCTCGACCACACACCGTTTTATGCGGAGGCGGGCGGGCAGGTTGGAGACCGGGGATGGCTTTACTCGGACGATCACAACACCGTCGTCGCTGATGTGAAGGGATGCTATTACCCGATTCAGGGCGTGCGCGCGCATCAGGTGTTCGCGAAGCAGGCTATTCGCGTCGGCGACAAGGTGGACGCCGTGGTGAACACCGAGGTTCGGCAGGCGACGATGCGCAATCACACGGCCACGCATTTGTTACACGCAGGGCTACGCGAGGTGCTGGGCAAGCATGTGAAGCAGGCGGGATCGCTGGTGGCACCGAAGCATCTGCGATTTGATTTTGCGCACTTCACCGCGGTCGCGGATGAGGAGTTGCAGGACATTGAGGACATCATCAACCGGCAACTACTGCGGAACCAGAAGGTCGAGACCATTGTGGATGTGCCGATCGACGTGGCTGTGAATGAGTATCACGCGATGGCGCTGTTTGGGGAGAAGTATGGGGACAAGGTGCGGGTCGTCAAGATTGGCGATTTCTCGACGGAGCTATGCGGCGGTACGCATACGGCGGCGACCGGAGAGATTGGGCTGATCAAGATTCTGAAGGAAGGCAGCGTGTCGTCGGGCGTGCGGCGGGTGGAGGCGGTGACGGGTGAGGGATCGCTCGCGCACTTCCGCATGGACCACGAGTTAGAGAATGTCGTGTCTGCGTTCGTGAGTCCCCACCCTTCGAAACCCGCGAAGGGTGGGGCAGCCTCGCCGGAGGTAGTTCCCGACAGCGGAGGTTCTTTTTCTCCTGCTGAGGCGCTGAAGGCGGAGCTCGAAAGGAAGGATGCAGAGATCAGGCGGCTAACGCGGGAACTCGATCAGGTACGGATGAAGTCGGCGTCATCTTCGACGGCCAACATTGGCGAGAAGGTGAAGGAAGTGAAAGGCGTGAAGGTGCTGGCACATCGCGTGGACAATCTGGAGCGGGCACAGTTGCGCACGCTGGTGGATCAACTGCGGGATAAGATCGGGTCGGGAGTCGTGGTGTTGGGCTCGGCCTCGGATGGCAACGTGGCGCTGATTGTGGGCGTCACCAAGGATTTGACGGGGCGGGTGCAGGCTGGCAAAGTGATCGGGCCGGTGGCGCAGAAGGTTGGCGGCAAGGGCGGCGGGCGTCCTGATCTGGCAGAGGCGGGTGGGAAAGACGCAGCCGCGTTGGATGCGGCGCTAGACGGGGCTTACGGCGTGGTGGAAGGACTTCTTGCATGACGGCGCGCGGGTTGCTCGACAACCGGCTGCAGTTTATCAAGCACAAAGGCCACGCCATTTTTGTCATCGACTTTAGCCAGTGCAACGCGAAGGAACTGCTGCTTCTGCTCGAGATGGTTCGAGTTTCGATCGGGCGGCACGAACCGGGTTCGATGCTGTGCCTTGCCGATTTCACGGGCGCGCACTTCGACAAACAAGTGGCCACCAAAGCGAAAGAGGTGCTGGTGCTCGACCGTCCTTTTGTGAAGAAATCGGCGTGGGTGGGGACGGAGAGCCTGCCGGCGGTGTTTTACGAAAACTTCAAGAGCTTCTCGCAGCGTGACTTTCCGAAATTCAAATCGCGGGAAGAGGCGTTGGACTGGCTGGTGGCGGAAGAGGGCAAATCACAGCAGTGATGGTCCGCGCTGGTCACGCGCAAGGCCGCCCTTCGCGATTCCGCTCAGGATGACGCCGTTTTCTGAAACGATCGCTTGCAAAACTCCCCACCGTGTCTTCAGTGACTTTCCTTCGAGTGAGATTCCAACAAGCGCTTGGTGAGCAGGACCACGCCGAAAATCTGCGTCCACTCCGAGACGATGTTTCCCACGACTTGTCCCCATTTTGAGTTTGGGTCGGAAATGGCGAAGAGCCACACCCAGCCGACACCGGTCACGACGAGGAAGATGGTGAGGGAGTGATCTTGCAGCGCTTCGATGACGGGGCTGAGCCAGTGATGGCGCGGCCTGCGGCTTTCGACGGAGCCGACCTCATAAAGAAATTTGGTCGCCAGCACCGAGACGAGGAGCCCGGTCCAGTCGGCGATCGCGTTGCCGAAAAATGCGCCGAGATGTGTGCTGGGGTTCGAGCGGATATAGAGGAGAATCCAGGCAACGAGGACGGAGGCCGTCACGAGGCTGAGAGAGTGCTGCTGCAGGAACGTCTTGCGCGCTTTGCCCATTCACCTTCGATGATGAAAGTAGCGGCAAGGCTGCTTTTAGCGTATCGCCCTTAACTTCGCCACTTCAACGTCACGGGGCCGGACATCGGGTGCTTCATTTCGGTGCCGGTGCGTCTGGCTTCGAGGAGTGCGGCTTTCAGTTGGAAGTACCACTTAGCGGGACGGTCGGCGTCGTCGATCAGCATGAGGTGGGGATTGTGTCTCAGGCCTTCGGCCTGGAGTTCCATGGTGCGGCGATCCTGCTCGACGAACTTCGCGAACACATACTTCAACAAATCCGGGACGAAGGGGACCCAGCGGAAGAGATTCCACGCGGCGACGACATCAATGCGGCAATGGTTGCGCGTGATGGGAGTGACCGTGGTCAGACTGGAAAACCAGTATTTGCCGGCTCGAATGGTTTCAGTGCGAATGTTGGGAAGAACGAAATCGATGGTGGTGGTGATGGAGTCGGCGTCGGCGTAGAGGCGCAAGAGCTTGTAGGGCGCGGAGTTTGAACTGGGCGTATGCGCGCTCATGCGGAAGCCGTTGGGAATGGGTTCGAAGTTTTTCTGCTTCTCGTGAATGCTGCGCTGCGTGCGCCACCACCACGCCTGATGGACGAAGGGTCCGTGGGCGGGGTCCATGAGGCCGATGATGCCGTGGTCGATGCTCACTGGCATTTCGGCTTGCAGGTAGGCAAGCTTGTATTTGTTCGTGAACTTTTCGATTTGGGGTGCTTCGTCTGCGGGCTCGGCCGGTGGATTGAATCCCGCGCCGGGCGGAGGCGGGTCGGGGATGTAGACCCAGATGAAGTTGTCCTGCTCTTCGCAGGGATAGCTGCCGGCGTAGATGCGATCCACTTTTAGTTTCTGATCGGCGGTGAGCGAGGGGATGAGTTGGCACTGGCCATCATGAACGTCGAACTGCCAGCCGTGGTATCCGCACTCGAGATTCTCGCCGTCGAAGCGACCGCAGTTCAGGGGCATGCCGCGGTGTGGGCAGGCATCGCGGAGGGCGAAGGGCTGTCCGGCGCGGTCGCGGCCGATTACCAAGGGGATCTCGAGCAACGTCGCTTTGTGCAACTGATTGCGATGAACGCGATCGGCGGGCAGCGCGCGATACCAGAAGTTGGTGAGCATCAGCGCGTCGGTGGCCTGGCGTTGCGGGAGGTCGAGGTCGGGCATGGGGGATTTCTGATTTTCGATTTTCGATTTCAGATTGTTGATTTCAGAGTTCTGATTTTAGATTGTTGATTGAAAAACATATGCTAGCATCCGCTGGGACTTTGGGCGGGGAGAAAAGCTTTCACCGCGGGGGACACAGGGGAAATTCGGTAGTGGTGCAGTTTGGCTTACGCGCGAGACTGGATCAGAGGGAGATCCTTCGCTTCGCCTGAAGAACGGCTACGCTCAGGATGACACCGTTGTACGAAGGAAACTTAGCCACAATGGAATTCGTTGGACATTTTCGACGGTTGACTGCAGTGCAACGGAATACTTTTGTTGCTTGCTTTCTAGGATGGTCGTTGGATGCGTTTGATTTCTTCATCCTTATTTTTTGTGTTAGTGCTCTGGCCACCCAGTTTCAAACGAAGGTATCGGCGATTACTGAGGCGATTTTTCTGACGCTGGCGATGCGGCCTGTCGGCGCGTTTCTGTTTGGGTTGATGGCGGACAAGTTCGGGCGGCGTCCCACGCTGATGGTGGACATTATTGCATACTCGGTGTTTGAGTTGGCGTCGGCCTTCGCGCCCTCGTTGAAAGTGTTTCTCATCATGCGGGCTCTGTTCGGAGTCGCGATGGGGGGCGAGTGGGGCGTGGGCGCGGCTTTGGCATTCGAGACGTTGCCGGTTGAGGGACGCGGGTTTTTCTCTGGACTGCTGCAAGAGGGCTACGTTGTCGGGTATCTGATGGCGGCGCTGGTGTATGGCACGCTCTTCCAATTCGTGGGATGGCGGGGGATGTTCGTGATCGGCGCACTGCCGGCATTTTTGGTGATCTACATTCGGACCAAGGTTGACGAATCGCCAGCATGGTTGCAGGGGCAGGTCTCGCGAAAAGCAGGGGGCCATCTGGGAAAAGACATCTTTTCGCACGCTGGAATTTTTCTTTTCCTGGTGGTGCTGATGTTCGCATTTAATTCGTTCAGCCACGGGACGCAAGATCTGTATCCGACGTTTCTACAGAAAAACCTGCTGTTCACACCGACGACTGTGAGCTTGATCGCGATTATCTACAACATTGGCGCGCTGCTGGGAGGGATTGCGTTTGGAACGTGGTCAGAAAAGATTGGGAGGCGGAGGGCGATCGTGATTGCGGCGCTGCTCGCGATCCCGGTCATCCCGCTGTGGGCTTATTCGCATTCGGTACCGATGCTGGCGCTGGGTGGTTTTCTGATGCAATTCATGGTGCAGGGAGCGTGGGGAGTGGTTCCGGCGCACCTGAACGAACTATCGCCTTCCGCGGTGCGGGGGACGCTTCCGGGATTTGCCTACCAGTTCGGAAACTTAATCTCTTCACGCAATTCGGTGATCCAGGCCAAACTAGCCGAGATGCGGTATGGAGGAAGTTACCCGCCGGTGCTGGCCTGGACGGTTTTAATCGTGGCAAGCCTGGTGGCAATTGTCACGCTAAGTGGGCGAGAACGGCGCGGGGCGGACTTATCGAACACAAGCTAGGGATTTTATTGTACTTATTCGACCCAAGCGGCGGGACAGACGGCGATGCTGGGTTTGCGTAGAGGGCGAGAGCGAGGGTGAAGCCGAAACGATATTCTAGAGTGTGCAAGAATCGTCACACTCGGTCATGGGTACTTACGAGAGGATTGTCACAGGAAGATTCCTGTGTTACGGTAAATAAAATTTCACGCCTTCGATAATTACGTTCATTACTTTCCCCCGGTGGTGTAGTTGCGCGAATGCGTGTATCTGAGGTAGCGCCACTATGAAGGACATTATGGATCCTATACCGGCAGGGCAAACATCGTCGGAGAAGGAAAACTTCGCCAACCGTAAGTTGATCAGGCCCACGCTTCCGCGGGGCGAAAATCACGGCAATCATAGTCCGGTGCCGGCACAGGCACATGGGCAGGAACGGCGAGAGCGCCCGGAGCGGCATGACCGCGGGGAACGGATGGATCGTGGCGATCGTGGCGACCGTTCAATGGGCGGCGGAGGCGGGAAGAAGCCCGCGCCTCCGGACCAGACGAATGCCGAGAATTTCTATTATCAGAAACAGATGCAGTCGCGCACGCAGATGGTGATCGTCCTGCGTGACGGCGAAGAAGTGCATGGCATCATTGAATGGTACGACCGGAACTGCATCAAGGTGAACCGCGAAGATGGCGAGCCGAATTTGATGATCTATAAGCCGGCGATCAAGTATATGTATAAAGAAGGAGAGAACCAGCGGTAAGGCAGGTTCAGAGTTTTCGAGTTTTCGGTTTTCGAGAATCGCAACAATTGAGAATTTTAGTTTCGCGTGTTGAGACACCCCGTTCCACCTCGGAATGGGGTGCACTGTTTTTAGAAGCGAAATGGTTGGGGCCTCACCTTGGCGAGGGCTAGCGTTTGAGCATCCTGGGGAGTTTGTTGGCGAAGTAAGAGCTGAAGATGACTCCCCAGATGGCAGGGGCGAGAGAGTTGATTTCCCTTCCAAGAACGTAAACCCAATTAGATCGAAGCACCTCCCTGAAATGGACCCACATATATCCATTCCCGATGGTCTCGAGTATTCCGATCCCAAGGGCTAATAGCGCGATAAGGAGTCCCAGCGTGCAAAGGCATATGCGCAACCAACGCCGGCGAATAATGGGACCAACCGAACCGGAAAGTTTGCGGTCTAGGAGCCATCCGATCAGGGCCCAGAATGACAAGGCTGCGATGAGTCGTCCCCAATCCCAGCTATCGAGACCAAAGAATTCAAAATACGCCCATCTCGGCCAAAACGTCAGGGAAAAAGCTGGCCAGTTCAGCAGGCAAATGAGGCCCCAGGCGGTCGAAACGGGCATATCGTCGACGCCACGAGCTTTGACCAGGCAGAATTTGTCTAAACGGAGCAGCAGGAATGTAACGACCAGAATGATGGCGGGGAGTGTGATCTTCCACGGGATTCTTCGAAGGAAGTTTCTGTAGTCCACGCTCGTATTTGACACCATTTGAAGCGGGTAGTGACACTCGACCGGAGTCGGAGTTCATCTCTTTGGTAACGTTACAAATCATCTGGTTTTAGGCCGGTGTGCTTCGCTATGCGAGCTAGCATGCGCGGGCCAATTTCTTCCTTGTAGTGGAAGGCCCAGACATAATCGGGGAACCGAGGGTGTCGCAGCTTAATGTGTGAGCCGCTCTGAAGAGACGACTGACCAACCAATCTTGAGCAGCGCTTTGAAGACGATTCGGGCCCTCGTACTGGGCCATGCGCTCATGCCGAAATACAGCCAATGTTGATCGACTGAGGCACTCGCCTGGATTTCTCGACATCGTCGGCGATGGCTCGAAGAGCCAGCGCGTAGGCTTTTGCCTTCGCTTGATTTTCGGTCTTGCCGTAGGCCAGGGCACCGGGGATTTCGGGAATCTCGGCGATCCAACGTCCGTCGGTTTCGCGCTCGGTTTCGATGTTGAATTGCACGTCCCGGCTCCTTGTGCTTCGCGGTGGTTGGCGTTCAGGCATGCTGATATTTAGCGTAGCCCATTTTCATCGGCTACGCGAGACCTTTGTAAGGTCCGCGTGCGGCGGTATCGGCACGGCTGAAAGCCGTGCCCTTCCCTGCCTCGCCATTCTGCCGCACATCCCATTGCTCGCAAAGACGGCGAGACATGGGGCCAGCCCCCGACTAAAGGGAAGAACATTCACCGGAATTGTAATCCGTGCCGAAAGCCCACCCTCCCGCAAAAAGCGCGGGAAGAGTGGGGCAACCCCACTTTGAGAATGAACCCGCTCCGAAATTCCTACAGCTTCGGCAGAACGATTCCCTTTTGCGATTGATATTTCCCTTTGCGGTCGGCGTAGCTGATTTCGCACATTTCGTCGGATTCGAAGAACAGGATCTGGCAGAGGCCCTCGTTGGCGTAGATGCGGGCCGGGAGCGGCGTGGTGTTCGAGATCTCGAGGGTGACGAAGCCTTCCCACTCGGGCTCGAACGGGGTGACGTTGACGATGATGCCGCAACGGGCGTAAGTGCTCTTGCCGACGCAGATCGTCAGGACGCTGCGCGGAATTTTGAAGTATTCGACCGAACGCGCCAAGGCAAACGAATTGGGCGGAACGATGCAGATGTCGGTTTGCACGGTGACGAAGGACTTCTCGTCGAAGTGCTTCGGGTCGACGATGGACGAATTCACGTTGGTGAAGATTTTGAATTCGTCGGCCACGCGCAGGTCATAGCCGTACGACGACAGGCCGTAGGAGATCACACCCTCGCGCACCTGCTTCTCGGAGAACGGGTTAATCATGTCGTGTTCTCGGGACATCTTGCGAATCCAGCGGTCACTCTTCAGCATGGAATTCCCTTGGGAAGATTTAGTAATTGGGTAATTTTGTAATTGAGTAATTGAAAAAGCGCCTGCGGCGCTGAAGTAATTTCACAATTACCACATTACACAATTACTCAATTTGGTCGGCCTGCCAGTTTACGGGATTGGTGCTCCCGTTGACAATCTTACTTATCTCCCTTAGCATCAATAACTTGAAGCACCATTTTGCCCTGCACACGGGAGCCCCTTGTGATCAAGCTCGACATCATCAATGAAGTGGTGGCCAAGACGGGCATCACCAAGACCAAGGCCGAGTTGGCGGTAGAGACCGTCTTCGAGAGTATGAAGAAGGCGCTGGCCGGCGGCAGCCGCATTGAGCTGCGGGGATTTGGTGTGTTCAACGTGCGTCCGCGCAAGACGGGGATCGGGCGCAATCCGCGCACCGGAGCTGAAGTGTCCATTCCGCCAGGAAGGGCCGTGCGGTTCAAGCCGGGGAAAGAATTGCAGTCGATTGACTGAGTCTTTCGCGGACGTTGATCTAGCGAAAGCGACCCTCAGCGGCTGAAGCCGGCATCAGTTGTGACTCATGGCGGCACGACTGGAAGTCGTGCCCTTCCCGATCGTAGTGATCTTCCCGGTCGTGGTGATCTTCCCGGTCGGTGTGATCTTCCGGTAGTGGTGATCTTCCCGTTCGTGGTGATCTTCCGGGTGTGATGCACTTCCCAGCGTGATGCTCTTGCCAGTTCTCGATGATTTCCATCGTCCACAAACCGATTGCGTGAACTAGCGTTTTAGGTGGGACACGAGTCCGCGCAGGGCGGGCCTTAGACGCTTGGCTACGGGGAACACAAACTTCATCCACAGGCGGAACCAATTTTCCTTGAACACTACCGTCAGGGGACCGGGATAGGTCACCGGGGTTTGGCAGAATTGCTGCTTGAATCGCGCCAAGGCGCCCGGGCCAGGCGCAAGGTTGTAACGGTGCGCGCCCTGGCGATACATGTCGCGCATGGCATTCCAGTGCAGGAAAACCGCAGATTGCCGGTGCTTGGCCTCGAAGGCGGCGAGTTGACAGTGCGCCGTGGTGCGGTCGCGAAACACGAGAGTGCTGCCTACCAGCTTGCCGTTCAGGCGGACCGAATAGAGGCGCACGCAGTTGTGCGCTTGCGCCAGGCGCATGGTCTGCATGTAGACGGAGAGCGGGCGCTCGAGGCGGAAATGCTTGCGGCGGGCGCATTCCTGATAGAGAGGCCAGGCATTCGCCAGCGCCTCGGGTGAATCTTCTGAGACAAATTCGTATCCCAGTTCAGTGGCGCGGCGAAGCTTGCGGCGCACTTCGCGATCGAAGGTCGCTAAAGTTTCTTCCTCGCTGGCGCGTTGCTCGACGATGTAGTCCGGGGACATGACCGGATAATCGAGAAAGTACGGGAACGCATCGAGGTCTTGGGCGTGTCCGGAGGCGGCGAGTTGCGTGAGAACTTCGGGATCGGAGTGGGTGAAGCGGATGAAGGCGTAGCCCTCGGCGCGCGCCCAGTCGAGCAATTCTGCAATGGCAACGTGGCAGAGTGCGCACCGGGACTGGATGCAGGTGGGCCCGCGAAAAACCAAGCCGATTTTTGCAGGGCCGAATCCTACGGTCAGAATGCTGACAAAGGCGAGTGGGCGATCCTGAGAGCCCCATGCCAGATAGCGAGGCGTGAGCCAGAGCGGGCGATAAGGCTCGTTCCACAACGGGTACTGATAGAGCGACGTGTCGGTGCTGAGCAGAACGTTGTTCCAGAGAGGCAAGTCCTGCTGGCGCACCTCGAACCACGAGGCGGCAGCAACCGCCGGACTCGACGACCGAACCGTAACATCAGAAATCGAGGCAGCCACACTCATTCAGGAAAAGCTACTTTCGGGGGAGAAAGTTCGTAGGCGAGTCGCCTGGGCTGCGTCAGGTTTTGCGTTGTTCATCCGGTTGGCGTGCTAACAGGGCCCGGAGGCAGCATCCAACTGCGCAGTTCGAATATATTAGGCCTTCCTTTATGCGCTCGAAATGGCCCTTTGGTAATGGCACGAGGGTGCCATTCCGGGGTACCTCGGTGCGTTGAATTCCGTGCCGCCCGCCTTTTCCCGGGTCGTAGTAGCATCAAAGAGCGGTCCTGAATTTCAGGCTTCCGGTTTCGGACCGAACGAATTGCATGTCGGACCCTAATTCTTCGATTCCCACTTCAACGCTCGAGTACTATCACTCCCTGCCGGAACCGCAAGGACCGCCGCTGCAGGAGCGCTACTGGCTGCACGGACTGCTGCTGCTCGCGACCATCTTCACCACGCTCGTGGTGGGGGCACGGATGGAGTTCAACTTTCTGCACAACCTGCCGGCATTTGCGCTCGGGGACGAATACATCCCATTCTTCCCTTTGAAATGGGTACTGTCGCACCCGTCGCGACTGCTGCTGGGGATTCCGTTTTCGGTTACGTTGCTGTTGATTTTGCTATCGCACGAGATGGGGCATTACTTGTTCTGCCGCTATTACGGTGTGCGTGCGACACTTCCCTTTTTTATTCCGGCACCGACGTTGATTGGAACGCTGGGGGCGGTCATTCGCATTAAAGCGCCGATTCGGTCGCGGGCCGCGTTGTTCGACATTGGAATCGCCGGGCCGGTCGCGGGATTTATTGTGGCCGTCACATCACTTGGCGTGGCCATGACGCTTTCGAAGCCGCTTGTGCCGAGCGCCGACGGTTCGCAAATGCAACTGGGGTTCCCTGCGATCTTCTACGTCATGCAGAGCCTGCTGCGCAGCGTTTCCCCGGGCCATGCGATCGCGGCGTTGCCGATGAGTCGCATCTACCTGCATCCGATGGCGGTGGCCGCGTGGGTCGGGATGTATGCGACCGCGTTAAACCTGCTGCCGAGCAGCCAGTTGGACGGGGGACACATCGTGTACGCGGTGGCGCCGCGAGCGCATCGCGTTATTTCGTGGATGACTGTGCTGGTCCTGATTTATCTGGGCAGCCGCAAGGTACTGTTTCCGGGCATCCCCAAGGAACAGGCCCACTTCAATTTGGGATGGTGGTTCTGGGCCGGGCTGATCATCGTGATGAACGTGCTTACGTTTCATCAAGAACAGGCACCTGATTATCCGATGCTGCCCCCCAGTCGTTGGGTGTGGGCGATAGTAGCGATAATCATGCTGGGCCTGACTTTCACCATCGTGCCATTCGTAACACCCTAAAGATAATTACTTCCGCGCGCGCAGGCGGCTGTGGCTTCGGCCGTAGCCGAAGTAGATGGCCATTCCCACAATCAGCCAGATGATCAGGCGGAGCCACGTGCTCCAGGGCAGGCTCGCCATCAGGCCGAAGGAAATCGTCATCCCGAGAATCGGAGTCAGGGGAAACCTTTTCCAGACGAGCGGTGCTTTGAAGGGACGGTGCAAATCGGGACGCTTGACGCGCAGCGCCCAAACGCCCGCGGAGACGATCACGAACGCGAGAAGAGTGCCGATCGAGGTGAGCTGGCTGAGGATGCTGATGGGCAGCACGCCAGCGATGATCGCCACGAAGAATCCCACGATGATCGAGGAGATCCAGGGCGTGCGAAAGCGGGGATGAACGCGGCCTGCCCACTCGGGCAGAAGGCCGTCTCGCGACATGGAGAAGAACACGCGTGACTGTCCCAGCAACATGACAAGCATCGTGGTGGTAAGGCCGGCGAAAGTTCCCAGCATGACGACGATGCTGCCCCAGCGCACGCCGGTGGCTTGAATGCCGACGGCAACCGGTGCGGCGGTGTTGAGTCCGGTATAGTGCACGACGCCGGTCAGGGTTGCGCCGAGCGCGACATAAAGCACGGTGCAAATGGCGAGGGAGCCAAGAATTCCGATGGGCATATCACGCTGCGGGTTGCGAGCTTCTTGCGCAGCGGTGGAGACCGCGTCGAAACCGATGTAGGCGAAGAAAATCACGCCTGCGCCGCGGGCAACGCCCGACCACCCGAAAGCCCCGAATGTCCCCTGGTTGGGTGGAATGAAGGGATGCCAGTTGGCGGAGGCCAGTTGCGGATGACGCAGCAGAAAGGCGGTCGCAATGGCGATGAACGTCAGCACGGTGGCGACCTTGATGAAGACGATGGTGGAATTAAAATTTGCCGATTCGCGCACCCCGATAACCAGGATCGTCGTCATGAGTGCGATGACAAGGTACGCAGGAAGATCGAGGATGCCGTGAGCGGTTGGCAGTTTGGTGGGGTCGACTCCGGCGCTGGCCAGTATTGAGCTAATCGTTTCCAACCGCGCCCATTGACCGTTGTAGAAAACCATCAGCGTTCCGGGAGGAGCCGTGATTTGGGGCGGCAGTTGAATGCCGAAGCTCTGAAACAGGGCGATGAGATTGCCGCTCCATCCGACGGCGACTGAGGCAGCACCGAAAGCGTATTCGATGATGAGGTCCCAGCCGATGATCCAGGCGAAAATCTCTCCGAGGGTTGCGTAGCCGTAGGTGTAAGCCGAACCGGCGATCGGAATCAGCGAAGCGAATTCGGCGTAACAGAGGCCGGCGAAGATGCATCCCGATCCCGCCAACAAAAAGGAAAGGACGATCGCGGGACCAGTGAAGGTAGCGGCAACCGTTCCGGTGAGGACGAAAATGCCAGCGCCAATGATGGCGCCGATGCCGAGCGTAACCAAATTGACGGGACCGAGGACGCGGCGCAGGCCGGTTCCACTTTCGTCCTGGGCCTCGGCGAGGAGGAGATCGAGCGGTTTGGTCGCCAGCAGATCAGACAAGAAGTTTCTCCCTTGGGCTGGAATGCGGCCCGGATCAGCGTCTTGAAGATGGGGGCATCTCAGGCGCGGGGGCATTGTAGCTGGGGCTTGGGGTCGGGGTCATGCGGAAAATAACGCCTGTCAAAGCTCGGGGCGGGTCGTCACATCAGCCAAAGAGCATCGACATCGACGATCACCTGGGTACGCGGAATTTTTTGCTGCGTGGCATGTGCCAGCATTGCGCGCAGGGTTGTGTTGAGCTTTTCACGGCTGGGCGATTTCAGAACAAAGTGATAGCGGTAATCGCGCTTGAGGCGCAGGATGGGCGCCGCGGCCGGGCCGAGGACGCGCACGCCTTCGTGGCGTGTCGAGTCGAACCACTTGCCCAAGGTCCCGGACCATTGCAGAGCGTCATCGAGTTTGTCGCTCCGAACGATCACGTTGGCAAGCGCGGAGTAGGGCGGGTAGTGCATCCAACTGCGAAATTGGAGTTCCTTTTCGTAGAAGCCGACGAAATCGTGATGGGCTGCATACTGCACGGCGTAGTGATCTTGAAAGTAGGTTTGCAGAATTACTTTGCCGGGAGTCTGGCCGCGACCGGCGCGTCCGGCAACCTGCGTCAGCAACTGGAAGGTGCGCTCGGCGGCGCGGAAGTCGGGAAGTCCGAGAGCAACGTCGGCTCCGACGACACCGACCAACGTTACGCCGTGGATATCGTGGCCTTTGGCGATCATTTGGGTGCCGACGAGCAAGTCGAGTTCACCTTCGTTTAGAGCGTTGAGGGTACGCTCGAAATCTTCGTGGCCACGAACGGTATCGCGGTCAAGGCGCGCGATGCGGGCTTGGGGAAACATGCCGTGCAGCAATTCTTCCAGTTTCTCCGAACCTGTTCCCAGAAAATAGACATACTCACTACCGCAGTGGACACACACTTTCGGTACGGGCGCCATGTAGCCGCAGTAGTGGCAGACCATTTTGTGTTCGCGCTTGTGGTGGGTTAACGCGATGGCGCAGTTTTTGCATTCGAGTTTCTTGCCACAGGTGCGGCAGAGAACGACCGGAGAGTATCCGCGGCGGTTGAGCAGGACCATGACCTGCTCTTTGCGTTCGAGGCGGTCTTTAATTTCTGCGGCCAGCTTGCGCGAGATGACCTGCTCGTGGCCGGTTTCCTGAAATTCCAGGCGCATGTCGATGATTTCGACTTCGGGTAGAGGACGCTGCTCCACGCGATCGGGCAGTTCGACGAGCGCATATTTGTTCTTCTTCGCGTTGAAATAAGTTTCGAGCGACGGCGTGGCCGAACCGAGGACGACAACGGCGTTCGCCGTTTTGGCGCGCATCACGGCAATATCACGGGCGTGGTAGCGCGGCGTTTCTTCCTGTTTGTAGGAGGAATCCTGCTCTTCGTCGACGATGATAAGAGCGAGATCGGCCACGGGCGCGAAGACCGCGGAGCGGGTGCCGACGACCATGCGCGCATCGCCGCGCTTGATGCGGTGCCATTGCTCGGCGCGTTCTTTGTCGGAGAGTGCGGAGTGGAGGATGGCGACCTCGTCGCCGAAGATCTGGTGCAAATCGGCGGCGACAGCTGGCGTCAGGCCAATCTCAGGGACGAGGAGGATCGCGGAGCGTCCGGCGTCGAGGACTGCGCGCATGCCTGCGAGGTAGACCGCGGTTTTGCCCGATCCGGTGACGCCGTGCAGCAACATGCCCGAGAACTTGCGGGCGTCGACACCTTCGCGGAGGCGCGTGAGCGCGGACTGTTGTGCGGGATTCAGTTCGAAGGCGAAGGGAGCGGAACGGGGCTTGGTGCGAGAGACGGTGAATTCTGCTGGCTCTTCGGTGATCTCGACGAGGCCACGTTTGACCAGTGTGGCGAGCGTGGTACGGGGAACTTCTAGAGCTTGAACCGTTTCGACCGGGAGTTTGCCGCCGGAAGCGGCGAGGGTATCGACGATTTGCCGTTGATTGTCGTTCAGCTTGCTGTCGGCGGATTTCAGTATGGCGATTTTTACGGTGCGTGTAGCATCTTGCGCGGCAGAGAGGTCTTCGCGGATCAGCCACTTTTTTCGGACCATGCCAGCGAGGACAGCTTTCGAGATGCGCGTGGCAGAGCGGAGAGTCTCTTCGCGGACAAGATCCGGTTCGCCGGGAGCGGGTTCCCGCATCGCGAGGTAGTCAAGCAGACGGAACTCTGTTGCTTGCTCTTCGGGTGTTCGACGCGAACGGGCAGACGATCCCGACATGCCTGCGAGATGCAGCGCCATCTGGCCGTCTTCCGTCAGGCGATATCCTATGGAACGCTTGAACTCTGCGCTCAGTGGGAGCATGGTGCGGAAGACTTCGCCGAGTGGGGCGAGATAGTAGTCGGCGATCCAGCGGCCAAGGCGCAGAAGTTGGTCATCGAGAACGGGCGCAGCGTCGAGGACGCTGATGATCTTTTTGGTGGTGACGGACGGTTTGCGGTCGTGGAGTTCGACGACGATGCCGGTCATTCGCTGCTGGCGGAACGGCACCAGCACCCGTCCGCCTACAACCGGCGCGGCTTCTGGCGGGATGCGATAGGTGAAGGCCATGTCCAGCGGTACGGGCACGGCGACGTCGCAGAATTCGGGCATTGGCTGCAAGGATAAACTACGAGTTCCGGTTCGAGCCGTCCAGTCGAGAAGGGAGGTTCTGTTCGGCTGTAGGGATGCTTCGACTGCGCCGGTCATTCGCTTCGCTCACTACCGACTCCGCTCAGCATGACATCACTCAGATTTTTTTCGGCGGCTGAAGGCCCAGGTACTTCATCACCATCTGCAGATCTTTCCAGGCTTCGCCTTTTTGGCGCGGATCACGCAAGAGGAATGCCGGATGATAGGTGACGGCGAGTTTCGCTCCCGGCCACGAGGGATCGCTGCTTCGGGCCCCGGCCGGCATGAAGTCGTAGAAGCGTCCGCGCAACTCCGACATGGGCGCGTTGATCGCCAGCAGATTTTTCGCCGACACGGCACCGAGGGCCACAATCACTTTCGGTTTGATCGTCGCGATCTGGCGCATCAAGAACGGTGAACAACTATCGCACTCGTCGCGCTCTGGCGTGCGGTTTCCGGGCGGACGGCATTTGACCACGTTGGCGATGTAGACGTCTTCGCGGCGAATGCCCATGGCCTTGATCATGTTGTTCAGGAGTTGTCCAGCCCGGCCTACGAAGGGCTCGCCTTGTGTGTCTTCGTCGGCGCCGGGGCCTTCGCCGACGAACATCAACTCCGCCCGCGGATTGCCTACGCCGAAAACGATCTGCTTGCGGCCCTGCTTGTGCAGCTTGCAGCGCGTGCAGTCACCGAGGTCCTCACGAATCAGTTTGAGGGCGGCAACGGGATCAGCAACGCCGTACTCAGGCTTTGCATTGATCACTTCGAGACGATTTTCCTCAACGACGTCGGCTGTTGCGGCGGACTTTTTTCGAGCCATTTCCTCTCGGGGTTCGGGTTGGAATGTGGAAGACGAGTCTGGTTCTGCACTGGGCCCTGCGGATTCTGCAATGAGTGATTCGCGGCGGTAGAAGTCGTAGATGCCTAGTTCGTGATAGTAGCGGACGCGTTCAGCGAGAGCGCGGCGCAGATCCGGATCAAGTGTGGAGGGCATCGGTTTCTAGATTGTAATGCAGGGCGGGCAGCCGTGGCGGCGACAGCAAACAGCAGGTTCCTCGTCGCTTCGCTTCTCGGAACGACAAAAGGTAATTTAGGCTTTTAGCGGCGATTTGCGGTGCTGGCGGAGTTTCACCACTTGGTCGAGGACGCGCTGTGCGACATCCCACTTCGTGGTCTCGGGGACTTCAACCACCTCGTCGCGGCTGATGATGGTGACCGCGTTGCGGTCAGAGTCAAAGCCGACGCCTTCGCGGGAAACGTCGTTGACGACGATGGCATCGAGATCCTTGGCGACCAACTTCTGGCGGGCGTTCTCCAGAACATTTTCGGTTTCGGCGGCGAAGCCCACGATGATCTGCGCGCCCTTCTTGAGCGCAAGCTCCTTCAGAATGTCGGGCGTGGCTTCGAGTTCCAAACTCATCGGGCCTTTGCGCTTGATCTTCTGACCAGCTGCAACCTTTGGACGATAGTCCGAGACAGCGGCGGTTTTGATGACCACGGTCGCCTGCGGCAGAAGGTTGAGAACGGCATCACGCATCTCTTCGGTGGATTCGACGCGCGTGACTTCAGCGGCGCCCGGCGGAGTGAGCGAAGTTGGACCGGTGACCAAAAGAACGCGCGCGCCCCGGCGAAGAGCGGCCCCGGCGAGGGCGTATCCCATGCGCCCGCTGGAGCGATTGGTCAGGTAGCGCACGGGATCAATCTTTTCTCGCGTCGGACCGGCGGTGATCAAAACAGTCTCGCCATTCAGATCTTGTGAGGCGCCGAGCGCTTCCAATACGGCGGCAACAATCGTTTCGTTTTCGGCGAGGCGGCCCGCGCCCGTCATGCCGCAGGCCAGGTAGCCGGCGCCCGGGTCTACAACTTTGACGCCGCGCTTGCGAAGAATTTCCAGATTCGCCTGCGTGGCCGGATGGTTCCACATGTTGACGTTCATGGCCGGCGCGACGACCACCGGGGCGGTGGTCGCGAGAAAGAGCGTCGTCAGAAAATCGCTGGCGATGCCCTGCGCGAAGTGAGCGAGAACGTCAGCCGTGGCAGGGGCCACAACCAGAGCGTCGATCGACTGAGCAACGGCGATGTGTTCGATGGCGGAGTCGATGTTGGGGGCATGCTCCTCTCCTTGAGAGAACATCCCGGTGATGACTTTTTCTCCGGAGAGCGCGGCGAAGGTGAGGGGGCGAACGAACTCCTGGGCGGCACGGGTCATGACGACCTGCACGCGAATGCCGCGGTCTTGCAGCAGGCGAACGATTTCGGCCGCCTTGTACGCTGCGATTCCGCCGGTGACACCGAGGGCAATCTTCATGGGAATTTAGATGGTTGATTTCTGATTGTTGATTCGGAGCTGGGGTTTTCTGAATCAACAATCACAAAATCAACAATTCCTCTACTCTTGGCCGAGAGCCTTGTCGAGGGCCTCTTCGGCCTGCTCGGCGGCGGAGCGGGTTTCAGGAATCTCCCACTTCACCTTGCCGGCGCGGATCTCGTCTTGCGCAATGCGGCAGGGCTTGCGGGAATTGGTGTCGACCACGGGCGGTGCACCGGACTGGAGTTGCCGCGCACGCCGCGCCGCGACCAGGATGTACCGGTAGTTGCTATCAAAGCCTTCGATCAACTTCATTGGGAGCTCTCCCTTGACATCTTGCGGGCAGTGACTGCCGATTATCGAATTCTATGTTTTGCAGAACCGGACCAGCTTTGCGCGGCCGCTGGTTTCTTCTTGTTCCGCCCCTAACGCCCATTCCGGCGTCCCCTCAAATGATACCGCGAAAACTAGGGACGTGCCGAGGGCACCGAAGTACCAAAGGACGCCAGGATAGGCACGACCAGGTCCCGAACCTTGGCTAGACGGCAACACTCAGCCAGTTCGATGGTCTTCCGCTCCTGTTCGGTCAAGTCCCGCGACAGACGCCGCAATCGCTCGGAAAGAACGATGGCGCGCAACTTCTCGCACGACTGTTCGAGCTTGTCGTTAATCACCACGTAGTCGTACTTGTCGTATTCCTCGATTTCTCGGGTGGCAGCAATGAGCCGACGCTGAATTACATTTTCCGGATCTTCGCTGCGATTGCGCAAGCGCCATTCAAGAGTCTTACGATCCGGCGGAAGAACAAAGATGCTGATCGCATCGGTGAGATTGCGTTTGATTTGGGCAGCGCCCTGCACGTCGATATCAAGGAGCAGATCGCGGCCGTTTCGCCCGGCGTCGCGAAGGAACTGGCGCCCGGTGCCGTAGCAGTTGCCGTGAACGCTGGCATGCTCAAGGAACTCACCGGCATCGATCATTTTCTGGAATTCTTCGGGAGCGATAAAGAAGTAGTGCTTGCCGTTTTGCTCGCTTCCACGTGGCGAACGCGTTGTATAGGAGATGGAAAATTCAAGATTAGGAACGAGTTTGAGCAGATCGGTAGTCAGGGTGGATTTTCCCGATCCCGATGGAGCAGAGATGATGAATACCAGCGGTTTTTGCGATGGGCTCATTCGATGTTTTGTACCTGCTCACGCGATTTTTCGATTTCCGCTTTCATGGCGAGGCCTGCTTCGGTGATCTTGAGCGCTTCGCCGGCGAGTCCGGAAGTTTTCGAGAGCAGAGTGTTGGCCTCGCGATTCATCTCCTGGAGGAGGAAGTCGAGCTTTTTGCCGATCTCGCCGCCTTGTTCGAGCAATCCCAGGAAATGTTGCACGTGAGTTTCGAGACGCACGATTTCTTCCTGAATGTCGCTACGATCGACCAGCAGTGCGGCCTCTTGCAGCACACGTTCTTTGTCGACGGTCGCGCCCAGAAGCTCCAGCAGCCGCGACTGCAGTCGCTCGCTGTAGTTCTGCAATACCGCGCGGCGATGTTGCTGCACGCTCTTGCTGGCCGCGGCTAAGTGCGCCATGCGCTCGCGCAACTCGCGGTCAATGCCGCGACCTTCCTCCTCGCGCATCTGGTTGAGGCGATCGAGCGCCTCGCTGACCCGGGCCATGACTGCGGCCTCAATTTCTCCGTCGGCGCTGTCGTCGGCGGAGTCGAGGGCGCCGGGAATGCGCAGAACTGCGTTCAGATCGGGCTCGGCAGCAAGAGAGAACTCGGCGGCAGCAGCCCGGAAGGCGGCGATGTAGCCTCCGATGATTTCGCGATTCAAAGAGAACGCGTCACTCGTCGAGCGCTCCAGGCTCAGAGTGACTTCGACATGGCCGCGGGCCATCTTTTCTTTCAGCAGGCGGCGGAGCTGCATTTCGAGAGAATCGGTTCCCGAGGGCAGACGGAAGTGCAGATCGAGAAACCGATGGTTGACCGACTTGAGCGAGAGTGAGAAAGCGAGTCGGCCGTTGGAGGCCACAGTGGAAGTCGGAATGGCGTCGTGGCGTTGGACTTCACCTCGCACCTGGGAAAAACCTGTCATCGAGCGTATGGGCATAGGGGCCGTGATTGCTTTCAAGTTTCTGCTACGACTTTCGGCGCGTCCGCATTGGCGAATTGCAATTCATAGAGCCGCCGGTACGTGCCTAATTTTTTCATTAATTCGTCGTGCGTGCCGATATCAGCGATGGTGCCATTTTCAATGACGACAATGCGATCAGCGCGGCGCACGGTCGAGAGCCGGTGGGCGATCACGAACACGGTGCGGCCGGTCATCAGATTGTGAAGAGCGGTTTGCACCAGCGATTCGGATTCGCTATCGAGCGCGGATGTAGCCTCGTCGAGAATTAGAATGGGCGCATTTTTCAGTATCGCCCGAGCGATCGCAAGCCGCTGGCGCTCGCCTCCAGAGAGGCGCACGCCGCGCTCTCCAATCACCGTATCGTAGCCGGAAGGAAGTCCGAGAATGAAATCGTGTGCCAGTGCGGCCCGGGCAGCGGCCTCTACTTCCCTCTGGGGAACATGGGGCTGCCCATAGGCGATGTTGTTGCGCACGGTGTCGTTGAAGAGCACCGTCTCCTGCGTGACGATGCCAACCTGCGCTCGCAGGGAGGACAATGTCACGTCGCGGACGTCGTTGCCATCAATGAGCAAGCGTCCGCCCGTAATATCAAAGAAGCGCGGAATGAGGTGGACGAGCGTACTCTTACCTGCACCGCTGGAGCCGACAATGGCGAGCACTTCCCCGCGCTTCACTTCGAGGTCAATGCCTCGCAGAATCTCGCGGGCGTCATCGCCATCGGACTCGTACGAAAAGCTCACTCCGTCAAACTCAACGCTCTGAGAAAACCGCGGAAGGGCCTTCGCACTGGACTTCTCAAGCACGACGTCCTGAGTATCCATGAACTTAAACAGTTGTGAAGATGCTCCCAGAGCCTGTTGAAAGCTGTTATTGAAAACGGCAAACTTGCGCACCGGGTTATACATGCTGAGGACCACGGCGACGAAGGTGACAAAGTCGCCCAGCGAGAGCTGGTTGTGTGAAATGCGATCGCTGCCCAAAAACAGTAAGAATGCAATCGCGATTGCTCCAAAAATGTCCATCAAGGGAGAACTGATGGCGGCCGCGGCCACCGAGCGAAGGTTGGCGCGAAAGAGGCGCTGGGCCGCTTTCCGGAATCGCGCGACTTCCCACGATTCCATTCCGAAGGCTTTGACGATGCGGTTGCCGGTAATGGTCTCGTGCAAAATATTCTGCACGTCGGCAAGCTGATCTTGCCCGGTTCGCGTCGTGGAGCGAACGCGGCGACCGATTCGCACCGCGGAGAAAATGATGCCGGGGATGAAGAGAAGCAGTACCCAGGCGAGATCGCGGCCGAGAATGACAACGGCGATCGCGATGAACACAAACGTAAACATCTGCTGCAGAAACTCGGCAAGCACGCTCGACATGGCGTATTGCACACGCTCAATGTCGTTGATGATCGTGGAGATCAAGGTTCCGGTCGTGTGCTTTTGAAAAAAGGCTGCGGAGCGCCGCAATACCGAGTTGTACAGATCGTTGCGCAAGTTCGTAATCATGCCGAATCCGGCATGATTTACCAGGTAAGTTCCGACGTAATCGAAAATCCCCTTGAGCACCGTAGAGGCCACGAGCGCGTAAGCAACGATCGTCCAGGCATTGTGGAAGTGTGATGGGACAAAGCTTTGGAGGTAGACCGTCTTGTCGATCTTCGGAATTGTGAAGAGGACGATATTCTCCGAGCCCGAGGCGGGATTCAGTACACGGTCGAGGACGGGCTTCAGCAGAACGAGCCGGAACGCTTCCAGGAAACCGACACCAGCCAATAGAAACACGCCCGGCAAGAGTTGCAGGAGAAATGGCAAGACGTAGCGGATGAGGCGGGTCAGTTGCCGCATGGGACTCCCGCACGGTCGAGGCTGCAATCGCTTGCTGCCGGTGGAATAGGCATGAGGTGCAAGGCACTATTCTACTTGAGTCGTGCGCCGGAAGAATGACGTTTCGGCATCCTAATCTTCCGGTTGCTTCGGAAGATTTCATGCGGACGGCCCATTAGTTTTCGCTCGGGACGTGCTCGTCGGGCTTCAGCAGATCGATTCGGTCGGCTTGTCCGGCGAGTTCGACTTGCAGCGTCTGGAAGCCCCACTTCCCCGCGCTCTTTTTGGCGACCACGTAGACGGTGCCCTTCCCTTTTGGACCTTTGATGGGAATCGAGATGTCGGCGTTTCCCGATGGGCCGGACGTGTTCACGCTTCCGGAGGCCAGCCATCCCGCTTCGATTGGTTCACCGATCGCGGCAATCACTTGTGGGTTGGCACGGGCGCGGGTGAGGGCATCGCCGTAGAATCCGCTGTGCTGGAACGAGGTTTCGACCAGAAGAAGAATGCCTCCGACAAACAAGGCAGCGACGAGCAGCAGAAGAATCACGCCGAGAATCGCAGCCCATACCCAGTTCCTTGCGAGCCAACTGGTACGAAGAGTGGGAACACTCGGATTGAGACCTGACGGACTCGCCATATGTTCTCCGATCATCACTGCGAATTCGCAACTCGCTCACAGGGCCGATACAACGACGCCGTCACTTCGGGCTGTCGCGGTGAACAACCTTGATGCGGTGGCCGGCCCGGCGCAGATGCTTGGCAACATCTTCAGCGATCATCACAGAGCGATGCTGGCCACCGGTACAGCCGAATGCAATCGTGAGATAACTCTTGCCCTCGTGGATGTAGTGCGGCAGGAGATAAACGAGCAGGTCGGAGATACGAGAGATGAATTCCTGGGATTGCGGAAAGGAGCGAATGTACTTGGCGACGCGCGGATCGCGGCCGGTCAGCGGACGGAACTCAGGGACGAAATGGGGATTGGGAAGGAAACGAACATCGAAGACTAGGTCGGCATCCTCCGGCACGCCCTGGCGGAAACCGAAACTCACGCACGATACGAGGATTCCTTTTTCCGGGGACTGCTCATGGAATCGCTCGTTGATGTGATCCCGCAACTCGTGGACGTTGAATTTTGAAGTGTCGATTACGAAGTCTGCGAGCCTGCGGATGGCGCCCAGGTGACGGCGTTCGGCCTTGAGCGCGGATTTAACCGGGGAGTCGGTGCCCAGAGGATGAGGACGTCGAGTTTCGCTGAAGCGGCGCATCAGAACCGTGTCGGACGCTTCGAGGAAGACGACCGTGGTGGGAATCATGCGCCGTACCGCTGTCAGGATGCCGGGCAGCTTTTCCAGCTTGGTTCCTTCGCGAACGTCCACGACGAGCGCAGTGCGGCGGATTTCGGCTGACTGCATGGCGAGATCGGCAAATTGCGGGATCAACTGCACGGGCAAATTATCGACGCAGTAATAGCCGAGGTCCTCGAAAGCCTTCAGCACCGAGGCTTTCCCCGAACCGCTCATGCCGGTGATGATGACCAGCTCCGGGGAGTGTTGCTTGGCGGCGCGGGACACTTTTTTTCCTCGTCGTGGCAGCTGTTTTTGTTTCTGGCCAGAGCGGTTCCGGGACTTCATGAACTGGATAGTAGCATCGAAGCGGCGTATCGCCCGCAGTTCCGGATTGCCAATTGAGATACCGCCAGGGGCTGACCTTGATGCGTCCTGAATGAAAAATTCGGAATCGGATTGTGTCTTTCCAGCGTGGACAGGTAATCTATTGCGTCATGAAAAAGTTCGAAGAGTTAACAGAACGAGAAGTGCTCGCGCTCGCCATCGCCCTGGAAGAAGAAGACGAGCGCGTGTATGCCGATTTTTCCGAGGGTCTGCGGCAGGATTATCCCGCGACCGCGTCGATGTTTGACGGGATGCGAGAAGAGGAATCGGGACACCGGCGGCGTCTGCTGGAACTCTTCCAGAAAAAATTCGGAGAGCACATTCCGCTGATCCGGCGGCAGGACGTGCGTGGGTTTGTGGAGCGTCCGGCGTTGTGGTTGGTGCGTCCTCTGCGGATTGAGGCCGTGCGCAAAGAGGCGTCGACCATGGAGGTCGAGACGCGGCGGTTTTACGAGAAGGCGGCGGCGCGCACGCAGGACGCCAGCATCCGGCAGTTGCTGGACGATCTGGCGAATGAAGAACGCGAACATGAGGAACGCGCCCAGGAACTCGACAAGCAGAAGCTTCCTGACAGCGTGAAGGCCGACGAGGAAGTCGCGCAGCGCCGATTGTTCGTGCTGCAAATCGTGCAACCTGGGTTGGCGGGACTGATGGATGGGTCCGTCTCGACGCTGGCTCCGGTGTTTGCCGCAGCGCTGGCCACGCAGAAAAGCTGGGACGCATTTCTGGTCGGCATGGCAGCGTCGGCGGGCGCGGGCATCAGCATGGGGTTTGCGGAAGCGTTGTCGGATGATGGCAGCCTTACGGGCCGCGGGCATCCATGGGTGCGCGGCGTGATCTGCGGCGCGATGACTGCGCTGGGCGGCATTGGTCACACGCTTCCGTTTCTGATTAAAGATTTCCGCGCGGCTCTCTGGGCCGCGGGCGCGGTGGTGCTGGCTGAACTCGGCGCGATCACTTGGATCCGGCAGCGCTACATGGATACGCCTTGGGTTACGGCGGCGTTGCAGGTCGGGCTGGGCGGAGTGCTGGTGTTTATTACTGGGGTGCTGATTGGAAGCTCGTAAGAGCAGCCGTCAGCAGTCAGCCGTCAGCAGTCAGCCAGAACAGCAAGCGATGGATGGCCAAGTGCTGACTGCCGAGTGCTGAGTGCCTTCTTACGGCTGCGTGTCCAGCGGGTGGGTGCTCTTTTCGTAGAACTCTTTCTGCAATTTGGGGCTAACGTCGTCGGCTTTCACGGCGCGGATCGCCTTCACTACCGAATCAATCCACCAATTCATTTGATATTCGCCAAGCTCTTTAGTAGCGACTGATCCATCGCCGGAGTAGTGATTGGGGAAACGCGTATACCACCAGATTCCGGTGTAGACGTCCCCGGGAAGCTTTTGGCGGGCCTGATCGGCCCCTGACTCGCTCGTGGCGCGATCCATATGCACGGTGTCGGGTCGCGAGACCATCATCTTCGACGTTTCGCTTTCGCCAGCGTGCATGTCAATCTTGGTCTTTTTCGGCGGACCGCCTTGATCTGGAGTGCGCTCGTCGAAGACATAGACGACGTAGTCGTGCGGTTTGTCGAGTTGGGTTTGCGCGAAATATGGCAGCAGGCTGTCGTTGCCGCCGTGGCCGTTGACGATCAGGACTTTCTTGCAACCATTGCGAGCCATCTCGTCGGTAGTTTCCTGCAGCAGGGCGAGTTGCAGGCTGCGACTGTAGGCCATTGTGCCGGGCTCGTGCTTCGCTTCCGCGATCTGTCCGAAATAATATTCGGGAAAGACGACAGCATATTCCTGCTCGGCAGCATGCAGCGCGGCATAGCGAACGTCGAGGAGATCGGTTCCCAGAGGCAAGTGCGGTCCGTGTTTCTCAAGAATGCCGAAGGGGAGAAGGCATGTGCTTTGCGAGCGGTGAACGCCTTCGCGAAAGTCGGAAGCGGTGAGTTCCTCCCAGTGGACGGAGAGTTTGGCCGCTGGAGTCGCGGCTTGCGCGCGGGCGTGTGGAATTGTGATGAGAGACAGAGGGAGGGCAACGAATAATGCCAGGGATGGGATGCGGGAAGAATGCTTGCTGCGAGTTTTCATTGGGGGAAATTCCTCTCGGTGGCGAATTTTAGCACGCGAACCTCAGTATTAAAACGATTCTGTAGGACTCTTTAAAAGGCTTGGTAGACTACGTTGGAGTTTCTACGAGGTGACGTTGAGGATTGCGGGCGGGATTCGCGGGATTCGGGGGATTCGTGGGGCGGCGATTTTGACGCGGGCAATGGTTTGGACGTTTGTTGCCTGGCTTGGGAGTCTGACCGCATCGGCGCAAACGCGGGCGCAGGAATTTGCGAGCGTGACAAGTCCCGATCGCGTGTTTCAGGTGCGGTATCCGAAATCTTTGTTGGTGTGCGCACACCGAGATGGAGAAAATCCGGATGTATGGTCGCCGGAGGCCTGTGCTGCCGACATTCCGGTTTGTGACAACAGCGGACATGCCGGGAATGTGATCCTGTGTCTCGCCTATCCGACTGACGCGTTTCACGGGTCGGAGCTGCAGGCCGCGGCTTTTTCCGTGAGCAGCATCGACAATTACGCCAGCGCGAAGGAATGCGCGCAGAAGTGGCCGCGCAGCAATACTTCGGACATTCACAGCGAGGAGGTCGGCGGCTTGCACTTTCAGGCTGCCAAGGCCTCGGAGACGGGAAACAGTCACGTTGCCGATCAGCGCATTTACCGGATATTTCACAAAGGGACGTGCTACGAAGTGGATGTCAATGTGACGATCGCACTCGACAGCGCGTTCGCCGCAGAGGATGCTCCAAGAAAACTGACTCAGGCTGAGCGGCAGACGATCGAGGGAACATTGATGAAAGCGATGTCTGGATTCCGATTTCTGAAATGAACGGAGCTGAGCTTGAGGCAATTCCTTTCGGTTGCGGCCCTCACGGTCGCATCGTTGGTGTTGGCTAAATCTGCCTGGGCGCAAGAGTGGGTGCAGGCGCCGAGACCGGATGGGGCGAAGACTCCGCTTCGCGGTTGACGCCGCGGGTCGCACTTCAAAACAAAAGCCCCACTTCTCGCAAAGGACGCGAGAAATGGGGCACCCGGAATCTGGAAGGCTGCGGCCCGGTGAACCTGGGCCGCTGGGCACCCGAGGGCGGCTGTCCCTACATGTATCTAAGGCGCTTCGATCAGTTCCATCTTGCCGTCTCGGGTACGGTGGAGAATCATTACCTTACCCTTCGGGTCGCGGAAGACGAAGACATCTCGGTCCTTGAAGTGGGCTTCCTTGATGGCCTCTTCGAGGGTCATGGGACGCATGGCAACGGCTTCATCGGAGCGGACGAGGTGAACCTCGGTTGTCCTGGCCACGGCGGGATACTTGTGGACCATGACTGGGACCGCGGTTTTTTCCGAGAGACCGACGACCGTGGTCAACTCTTCCTGTGGCGACGTGCTGTCGCCGTTCCATTTTTTGACTTCTTCGCTCTTACGGGCCGAGCGCTTCTTCGACATCCAGCGAGTTTTGTATTTGACCGCCTGCTTCTCGAGATGGTCGAGAGCTTCATTGACGGCGATGGTCATGTCCTTGGCTTGAGCCAGGCTGACCAGCGGGCCGTTGCGCGGGGTGATAGTGATTTCGGCTTTGTGGCGGTGCTTCTCGACGGAGAGGATCACCTTGGTTTCAAACTTGTCGCCTAGAATTTTGCGGATTTTTGTGAGGCCGGTTTCAACTTCTTTGCGGATGGCGGTAGTAACTGTGTACTGTCTGCCAGTGTATTCCACGTTCATGAGCGCCCCTCCTAAGAATTCTTGCTCTGAGTCAAAATTGGGCACCGCATTTCGATTTGGAAGCGAGCCAGGCGCGCGATTATTGCGTCGCACAAAACGCGACGCTTCGCGCGGCTCGCTCAGATCCTTCAGCCGCAAAAGCAGTGGCTTCAGGATGACAATTTATTTTTTTACCCGGCGCTGGTGCGTGCTGGGGATGCGCATGTCTTCGCGGTATTTGGCCACCGTGCGGCGGGTCACCTGGATGCCCTGCGATTGCAGGATGCGGGTGATCTGCTCGTCAGTCAGCGGACGGCTGGGATCTTCTTCATCGATGAGCTTTTTGACGCGGCGCTTGAGGATGAGCAACGAAGTGTTGCCGCCCTCGGGCCCCTGCACGCTCTCGCTGAAGAAGTAGCGCAGCTCGAATACGCCTTGTGGTGTGTGCGCGTATTTGCTGGAGACTGCACGGCTTACCGTGGAAGGATGCACGCCGATCTCTTCGGCCACCTCCTTGATCATCATGGGTTTGAGTTGATCGATTCCTCTTTCGAGGAAATCCTGTTGGCGGGCGACGATGCAATAACAGACCTTGGTGATGGTCTGCTTGCGCTGTTCGATATTCTTAATGAGTTGGATGGCGCTCTTGTAGCGCTCTTTGACGTAGTCGCGCGTGTTCTTGTCGTTGGTGCCGTCGCGAGTCACGAGCTTCTTGTACGCGGGATTCAGGCGAAGCTGTGGCAGGTCTTCGTCATTCATGATGACCAGCCACTCGTCGCCGTGTTTGATGAATGCAACGTCGGGCTCGATGAGACGGGGCTGCGTCTTGTTGTACTGCAGGCCGGGCCGCGGATCGAGGGTGCGAATGTATTCCAGCGCCTGCTGCACGGCTTCGATGGGGCGGCTGATCGCCTTGGCAATTTCCTTGTACTGCTTGTTCTGCAGGCCGCGAAGATGGTGCTCGACCACGGCCATGGCATCCTGCAAAACCTGGGCTGTGCCGTTGCCATTCTTGTGCAGGGCGAGTTGCGCCTGATGATAGCGAAGCTGGTAGAGCAGGCATTCGCGAAGATCGCGACAGCCGACACCCGGAGGATCGAGTTGGCGGACCACTTCGAGCGCTTCCTGCAGGTCGGCGGCGACGAATTTTGGTTTGTAGGTGGATGCGGGCTGCGGCGCGGGCTCGTGCGCGGGAGCAACAGCAGCGGCGGAATCTCCCGAGTGCGAGGAGAAGGACGCTTCCGCGCGTGGTTCAGGCGCGGTGGTTTGGATGACTGAGGGCGGTGCGATGTCGAGATCCGTGTCTGCCTGAAGGTCGGCAGAATCCGCAATCGCGCCCGAACCAGAAAGATCTTCGGCGACCGCATCCGGCTCGACTTCCGCCAAGCCCAAGGCTTGCGCCTCGCTGACAATGTTCTTCGCCGTCACAACGTCGGCTTCAGGCGGCGCGGGCGGAGCTACGCCTAACAACTCGTCGTCGCTGGCGATCAGATAGCCGTCTTCATTCAAGTTGCCGATGATGATGTCAGCAGCCTCGCGCACTTCGCGGCGCAGGCTCAGAGCTCCCAGCTGCCACGCCAGGTGGTCTGTCAGGTTCGTGGGCTTGGAGAGGAAATTCTCGAACGACGGGCGCTCGATTTCTTCCATTTCGCTGTGAGTGCGGTACCCAGGATCGAGATAGTCCTGGAAGAACGACCCAAAGTCGATTTCTTCGAACGGATCTTTCTTTTCAACGGCAGTGATCGGATTTTCTTCATTGCTCGCGGTGGCGGCGCGTTCGCGGTCTTCTTCTTTCTTGCCAACTTCGTCGAGCAGCGGAACTGAGTCTTCGAGCTCTTCGAGAACAGGGTTCTCGACCATCTCGGAGTTGATCATGTCCTTGAGCTCAAGCTTGTTGAGCGCGAGGACAGAAACCATCTGCACCAGGCCAGGAGTGAGGATCTGGCGCTGCGAGAGTTTGACGCTCAGTTTGTGTTGTAACAACACCATAGTTTCAAGGTTGCAAGGTTTCAAAGTTTCAAGGACTCAAGGCTTCGGGTTTTACTTTGAAACCTTGCAACCTTGAAACTTTGAAACCTCACACATCACACCAGAGAAAAACTCTCTCCCAAGTACACCCGTCTCACTTCGGGATCGCCTGCCAGCTGCTCGGGCTTTCCGTGACGAAAGATTCTGCCGTCATCGATGATGTAGGCCCGGTCGGTGACCGAAAGTGTTTCGCGCACGTTGTGATCCGTGATCAGTACCCCGATACCGCTCGCCCGCAAATTGCTGATTATCTTCTGCAAGTCGAGTACGGCAATCGGGTCAATCCCGGAGAACGGTTCGTCCAGCAAAATGAATGTGGGATTGATGCACAGGCAGCGGGCAATTTCCACGCGCCGCCGCTCCCCACCGGAAAGGGCGTATCCGCGATTCTGTCGGATGTGCTCCAGTCCGAGCTCGTCAATAAACTTCTCCATCTTCTCGCGGCGCTCGTGCCAGGACATGGGCTGAGCCTCCAACACCGCGAGGATGTTCTCTTCTACCGTCAGCTTGCGAAAGACCGAAGCTTCTTGCGGGAGATAACTGATGCCATACTGGCGGGCCCGAAGATACATGGGAACGTCAGTGATGTCCTGACCGTCATACAAAACGCGGCCAGTATCGGGAGGGATCAGACCTACAATAGCGTAAAAAGTGGTGGTCTTGCCTGCGCCGTTAGGGCCTAATAATCCAACAACTTCGCCCTGCTCGACGTTCAGGCTGACACCATTTACAACGCGGCGGCCACGGTACGACTTGCCGATTTCTACTGTGGCCAGGATACGCATTTATCTCCGCAATTAATGGGCCACTCGCGTCGTCGTTACCACAGGAGTACTTGCTTCGCCTTCTACGAGCACCCTATCATCGCCCCTAAAGAAAGTCAACGAAACCCCGGTAATCTTGCCTTGTTCGGCATCAAAAATGCTAGGCGGTCCGCCGGTGAGGACAAATTTATCTTCGGCGGCGGTGTAGACCAGCTTTTGTCCATCGGCGTGCCGGTTCGGTTCCTGGATGAGAACATCGCCTTCGGCGACCATTCGGTCGAGCTGGCCGGGACCTGCAAAGGACTGATTCGTTGAGGTTTGACTGCGGGGAAGCAGGTAAGCGTCCATCGTCTTTGCGGAGGCGGTGAAGTCTGCACCTTTCGCCAAGACACCGCCCTCATAGTGCACCCGCCGTTCAGAATCGGCGTACGTCAGTTGTGCTGCGGTGATCGAGAGCGGACTCGAGTTCGATGGTTGAGCCGCCGTTCCCCGGGCATTTTCGCTTCCTGTTCGATTTTTTGCGGAAGTCTTCTCCGAGTTTGCCGACCCTTTCTTTACGTTTTGCTTCTGAATCAGAATCGTTTGCACCGGCTGGGTGGGTGTGCCCTGAGCCGTGACAAAGCGACGATCGCGATCGAACTGGATCGAGGGTGCCTCGATAATGTTGGCGTCTTGCCAGAGGCGGGCGTTTCCCGTATAGAGGGCGACCGCCGGCCGGTTGTGGGCCGTCATACTGTGGGCGGTCACGTGAATCGGAGAAGAGGACGCCAGTAAAGCGCCGTTGGGTTGTTCCTTCAAGTCGCTATACGAGCTCTTCACGTCGCCGTCGGCGAAGGCATCTCCAGTGGCGCGGTTGATACGAATGGTTGTGGCGGTGGTCGCCATGCCGCCGTTCACCACCCGGGGACTGCCGGAGAGCAGCAGCATGTGGTCGGCGGGAGTGTAGTGCGCTGTCGTCGCCCAGGCTTGCAGGCGTTTGTCAGCTTGGCCGTCCGTGTAGACGACGTTTCCCTGCTGGGTGATGGTTGCGATGCCGCCCTGCGGCAGGAAGGCGGCGTCCAGCGAATCGCTGGTGCTCACGCGATCGGGTTGGCCGGCCGTCTCATTCACGATGCGAGCCTTGGGTGCGCCGTGAATATTGGTGAGATGGTTTCGGCCCTCCGTGGGGGCGAACTGGGCTTCGAATTTAGCCGCGGTGACGATGGTTCTTTGCGCCGGGGAGGGAGCGGTCGCGGGTCCCTGTTGGGGAGCGGGAGACACCGTGATCTGCGCTGCGCCGGATGTCACCGCACGCTGCAGAATGTGTCCTTTCACGACTGCGAAGTCGATGGCGGTCGCCGTCAGGTCGAAGTCTTGTGCCAGCGATGTTGTGCTCTTATTTGAACTCGCAACCTTCTGGACGAGATGCGCTCCTTCGAGCGCGTGGACTTTCTGCAGTAGATTCTGTCCGGCGAAATCGAGGACCACGCGTCCGGCGGTGCCCTGCATGGGCTGGGCGCCTGTCTGCGCGACGTGCACGTTACCAGTCAGGGTTGCGGTGCGAAGCAGGTCGTGGCTGCCCGTCAGCAGGAACTCTGCCCGGTCGGCGTGGGCGACCGTTTCTGATGCTGGTTCCTCGGTTGCAGAGTTTGCGACTTGAGGGTGACTGCGACCAGTGCTGGTTCGCTTCGCGCTTGCGATCTTCGTTTCGGTCGTGACATTTCCGGTCGCGACAGCGCTTTCCACGTGATTGTCGGTGTTGAGATGAAAGACAGCTTGGTCCGCCTGCAAAGTTCCGCCTTCACGCACCAGGTGAGGATGGTCGAGGGTAATCTCGCGCGGTTCGTTCGTAATGACGCCGTGCTGTGCTTCGATGACCGCCGCGTGCGGTGCGCTCAACACCACATGAATCTGCGATGACAAGGTCAGCGTGTTGCTTTTGCCCGCATATTTCACTCCCACGGCCGATCCCGTCGCCTGCGGAGTGCGAAACTCAACCATGGCATCGGTTGAAGCGTTCCCGGATTCCCGGTTGAAGACCAGGTCACGGGTCTTCAGATGAATGGGATTCTTGAGTTCCTTCGGAGTGGCCTGGTCTGGACTGGCAAGGCCCGTTGGGTTCGCGACAAGATCGATTTGCACGTCGCCTTTCGCGGTGACGTCGCCGGTCTTCGGGTCATACGCGAAATCGTCGCCATAAATCTGATCGAAGCGCGAAGAGTCGCGGCCGTAGAGAACAATGCTGACGTTGTGCAACTCGGCGCGTCCGTTGAGCTTGAACTCCTTGAGGTCGCTGGCCTCGATGGTGAAAAGCGTCCGCTTGCCATCGGACTTGGAAAACTGAAAACCCCTGGCGGTCTGCTTGATGCCGTAGCCGATTTTGCCGGGGATCGACGTCAGCACGCTGCGGGCCCTATAACGCGCGTAGGAATACATTCCCACCACCACCAACGAGAGCAGGATGGCGGTCGCGGCCAGCACCCGTCGCAGACGATAGACCTTTAGCGGCATCTGGGTTCAGTGTAATGCTAAAACCAGTTCTCGGTTCTCAGTTCTCAGTTTCTTGAGACTTCGACCTCGTCTACACTTTGGATGCAAATGACGCTCGATTTCACAACGGCCCTCCTCGATTTTCGCAACCTCCGCGTGATGCGGGGACAGAAAGCCGCGCTCGACGACTTCAGCCTCCGGATTGGCGCCGATGAACACGTTGCCATCCTCGGACCCAACGGCTGCGGGAAGTCCACGCTGATCAAGACCATTACCCGCGAGTGTTATCCGGTGGCGCGGGAGGATTCTGCGATGTCGATTCTCGGGGAGGAGACGTGGGACGTTTTCGACCTGCGGACGCGGCTCGGGATCGTCTCGAACGATCTGATGCTGTCCTGCACCGGTGATGCTAGCGGACGGGACGTCGTGCTCTCCGGCTTCTTCAGCAGCACAGCCATTTATCCGAATCACACGGTCGATCCTCGGCACCACGAGTTGGCTGACGCGGCGCTCTCTGAGTTGAAGATCTCCCATCTCGCGGAGCGGGCTGTCTGCGAGATGTCGTCGGGAGAGGCGAGGCGCGTGCTGATCGCACGGGCTCTGGTACACAAGCCGCGTGCCCTTCTGTTTGATGAGCCTTGCAACTCGCTCGATCTCGCTGCCCAGCAGAGTCTGCGGCAGACCATGCGCGCGCTGGCGAACTCGGGTACGGCGATCCTGCTGGTGACCCACGAACTGGCCGACATCGTCCCGGAGATCCAACGCGTGGTGCTGATGTGCCGAGGACGAGTCGTGGCCGATGGTCCGAAAGAAGAGATCCTACAGGTGGAGCGGCTGGCGAAGCTGTTCGGCGTCAACGTGGAGATGGCTCGGCGCGATGGGCATTACCATCTTTGGTGACGAGCCACTGCCCTCCGGCTTGTGTACTTTTCGAATTAAGTCCTACCGAATGAGCCAATCCCTGGTCTTTTTACGCATGTGGAAGTAGAGCGTGAACTTGGCACGGCCTGATCCAGGTTCGATCGGGGAGACGGCCCCCCGGGGCGCCGAGTTCAGCGTCTACGCGACTGCGGTCTTACACGACTCGCAGCGCGCACAGAGATCAGGAGAAACTATGACTAGCAAAACCGGAAAGTGGTGGGTCGCCGCACTCACCGTCGCCACACTCACCCTGCTGATGTCGAATCCTACGTTCGCGCAGGCCAGCCTTTCGATTGCAGGAAGCGTCTCACCGACTGCAGAAACCGATTCCAATGGCCGGATCACCTATACCGCTGTCGTTTCCAATTCCGGCGCCGGGAGCGCCAACAATGTCGTTCTGACTTTCACTCTGCCCTACATCGACTTGCCAATTTCCTCAACGCCGAGTTCGTGCGTCTTCACCTACAACGGGCCGCTGTTCGCGACTTGTCCGCTGGGGAATATCGCCTCGGGCGGTACAGCCACCGCGATCGCGGTAATATATCCGACGAACGTGGGCAATCTCTTCGTCAACGAGGACGCCGTCGACAGCGCGAATGACACTGCAACCACCCAAGTCGGTAGCACCTTGACCGGCGTGGGCATTGCCGATGTTCTGATCGATCTGCAGGCAACGCCGAATCCGGCTGAGGTGGGCTCGAACCTCACTTACAACCTGACCGCCTACAACATCGGCGACGATGACGCGCAGAATGTCACGGTGAGCCTGCTGCTTCCGCCCAGCGCGACGTTCGTATCGGCTCCGGCGGGATGCACTCGCTCGGCATCGACCATCAACTGCAATGTGGGACACATGGCGGTAACCGCGAGCAAAACTTTCAGCATTGTTGTGAAGCCGACCAAGTCGGGCTGGACGTTCGCAACGGGCCTGCTTCGCGGGGAGACAGTCGCTGATCCCAGCACGCTCAACAACAGCTCCGCTTCGCGAATCTGGGTCAATTAGCGCGGCGGCTGATTTGTAATGCGGCGGCCGGGAGCTTCACGAAGCGCCGACCTTGAAGTCGCGGAGAGAAAGCTCGAGGCCGCCGTATTCAGGATGGTCGTTGTGTCCGATGGTAAAGGCGACATCGATGGAATCGCCTGCCAGGAGCGGGGTTTGCTGGAGGCGCTCGGCCATGTGCCAGCCGAGAGCGTCGAAGGTTATTTTTAAACCAGTTCTCGGTTCTCGGTTTTCAGTTCTCAGTTGCTGGCCTTCGGCTACGGCTGCTGCTTTCTCGCTGCGCCGGATTGCGGCGCCGTCGGGATGGCAACTCGGAGTCGTTAGAATTGCGGCCGAAGATAGTTCATGTTCGTCTGCGGGCGGAGGGTCGACCGCTCTCAGTTTCAGCTTGATGTGTTTCTCCTTCATAATTCGCGGCGGCGCGGTCAGTCGAACTGCGCGAGCCGAGAATATTGGCTCGAGATTCCCCACGCCGTAAGGCTCGAGCAGCCTCAGGGCTTGGAATAATTCCGGAGTGACCTCGTCCAGATGCAGCGCTGCATCGACATCGAGAACGGGCTCAAAGTCTGCGAGCGTAAGACGCGTGCGGGCGAAAGCGTCGAGGCGCGTGCGGAGTTCGGCAACATTCGCCGCGGGCATGGCAAAGCCACAGGCGTGGGAGTGTCCCCCATAGCGCGTGAATAATGTGCTGCACGATTCAATGGCCTCCAGCAAATGAAAGGGGCGAATGGAGCGGCCAGAGCCGAAAGCCTCTTCGCCGTCACGGGAAATCACGAGCGTGGGCCGGTTATATTTTTCGACCACTCGCGTCGCGGTAATGCCGATGACGCCGCGATGCCAGTTCTCGCCATCGACGACGATGCAGAAGGCATCGCACAGTGTGGGATCGCCGGTAAAACGGTCGTCGACCGCGCGCAGGATTCGGCGCTCTTCTTCCTGCCGATCGGTGTTGAGCCCGTCAAGCTTCGCCGCCAGTTCGCGGGCACGGGCCGCGTCTTTCACGCTGAATAACTCAATCACGTCGCGGGCCACGTCCATGCGTCCGGCGGCGTTGATGCGCGGTGCAATGCGGAATCCGACTTCGCCCGACGTGGGCGGGCGTTTCGCGGAAATCTGTGCCACTTCAAGTAGCGCCTTCAGCCCTGGATTCACCGCTTTGCGCAGCGCATCGAGGCCGAGCGAGGCGAAGACGCGATTCTCGCCCGTGAGCGGCACCGCATCGGCGATGGTCGCGATCGCCACAACTTTCATGAACGAGCGCAGCATCTTCTTCTGATCGTTGGCGTCGAGGCGGCGCTGCATCAATCCTTGCGCGAGTTTGAAAGCCACACCGGCGCCGCAAAGCTGCTTGTAGGGATACTCGCAGCCTTGCTGATTCGGATTCATCACCGCGAACGCCTTCGGAACGCCGTCGGGACCGGGCAAGTGATGGTCGGTGACGATGAGGTCCACGCCCAGTCGCCGGGCGGTCTCGGCGGGCGCGAAGGCGCGGATGCCCATGTCTACGCTGACGATCAGGCGAACCCCAGCGGCGGCAGCGCGCTCGATCACATCGTCGCGCATGTCGTAGCCTTCGCGAATGCGGTGCGGAACATGGAAATCGGCAGCGCCTCCGCACAACTCGATCGCCGTTTTCAAAATGATGACGGCCATCGTGCCGTCCACATCGTAGTCGCCGTAAATCAGGATGGGCTCTTTGCGTTCGATTGCCGCGTCAAGGCGGTCAACGGCGGCGCGCAGTCCGGTCATCTGTTCAGGTGCGTGGAGATGCGACAGCGAAGGCGAGAGAAAGTTCCTGGCTGACTCCGGATCGGTGATGCCGCGGCGGACAAGGAGCGGAGCAAGAATGCGTGCTGTGCGGGCATTGCCGACGCTGAGCAGACCGGGATCGGCGCGCAGAGCGGAGATCAGAGACTCGACCTGGTTTGGGTCGGTGGGCTTTGGAATCCACTGCATGTGATGGAGAGTTTACTATGCTTGCCGGCGACAACTGCCTTCGCAAAGAAGACGAGGCGCCCGTCGCCACACGATCAGTTAGTTTTCTTCGTCCTGGTCGGGCTCGTCCATGGTGAGGCCGCCGAATTCGTCGGAAACTTCGAGCAGGCGCTGGTAGCGCTCGTACCACTCGGTGCTGACCTCGCAGAGAAACATCGATCCCTGATAGGCCCAGCCCAACTGCAGGAATCCCACTTTGCCGATGTGGGCGCGGAGCCAGCGCGCGTCTTCGACGTCGTCGCCGTCGGTGAATTCGGAGTTCGTCAGCCGCTCGACCATGTTATTCAATTCGGTGAGTTCGAGCGTCCAGGAGTGCATGGTCAAGAAAGGAGCGGCGGCCGTCTTGGCAAGCTCAACAAAATCTTTCCAACCATCGGGATTTCCGTCCATGTCCCACATGACGCACTGCACTTCTTCAAAGTCGACGTAGCCATGGAAGCGGCGCATGCCGTGGCCTTCAATGAAGGCGATCATGTCGTCTTTTACGGTGGAGAGATCGTCTGGAATGGGAGACATGTTGGGAAAACTCGTAGCAGTAATTGTATGCTGTTCGCCAATTCGTTACCAGCGCGGGGCGCACCGCGGGGGCACCGCGAAAAGATCAGTGCGCCTTCGTCGCAGCGGGCGTCGGCGCCGGCGTTGGTGCCATCATCAGGGCCTCAAACATGCGGTAGAACTTCTCGATGTCGAGATCCATCTGAATTTCGACGGGCCGCGCGCCGGGACGCAAATTGTCCTTCGCCGGCCAGGTCAGTGTGTTGCCATAACCCGCGCCGTGGTCGAGATCGACACCCATGTAGCGAGTGTCAGTTTCCGTGATGATCGTCGGATCGACCCACGCGGCCGCCGCAATCTCGTCCCACATGATGTCGGCACCGGGCGTCAGCATGGCAAAGCGGGAAATGTAGCGGGCGAGCGGCGTGCCGCTGGCCTCGATCTGCTTCACCATGGCAGCCGTCATGTGAGTCTTCACGGAAATATCGGTGGGCGTGCAGACGATCTTCTTCCACGGCGCGCGCAGCACAATTTCCACCGCCTCTGGATCAAACCAGAAATTGAATTCATGCCGTGGATTGTTCACGAACTCCGGATTGTCCGTCCGCGGGCTCAGGCTACCGCCCATGAAGACGAGTTCCTCCGCGAGTTCCGGAAACTGCGGGTCGAGGGAAATGGCCAGTGCGAGGTTCGTCATGGGCGCACCCTCGTAAATGGTCACCTCATGCGGATATTTGTGGACCATGCGAATCAGGAAATTGGCAGCGTTTTCTTCCGAAGGTTTCGTAGTGGGCTGACCTTCCGGCAGCGGCGGAATCACCGTCGCTTCGTGCCACCAGCGGTCGTCCCAAGCGCCCGCGTAAGCTACTTTTCCGAAGCGTTGCTGCCAGAGCCGCGATTCTTCGCGAGTGCGCACCAGAGGAAACTCCGCGCCGGCGAAGACGGGAATGTCGGTGCGGCCAATGATCTCGAGCAGGCGCAGCGTGTGCGCCACTTCCTCATCACGCCACTGGTCCCCGCTGGCAACCGTAATGCCCAACACTTCCACGTGCGGAGACTGGATCAGCAGCGCAAGCGTCTGCATGTTGCTGCCTCCGGGACCGGAGGCGTCTTCATTGATGATGACTTTGCGGCGCGCCTCGGCGGAACAGAGAGTGGCCGCGAGCAAAACAACTATGAGAAGCAGAAATCTCGCTTTGAGCATCAGGCGCGCTACTTCTTACCCGGAGGACGGGTCATCAGATCCACGTAAATCTTGTAGAACTTTTCCGCGTCAATGTCGAATTGAACGTTCGCCAGGCGCTCGTACGGCGGGACCTTGGCCGACGCGTCCCAGAAAAGCGTTTTGCCGTAACTCGCTCCGTGAGCGATGTCGATATCCATGTAGAGCTGCTTCTGTCCGGTGATGATCGACGGATCGATCAGCGCCACGCCCGCGATTTCATCCCACATGTAGCCGGGCAGCGAATATTTGTCCATATACTGCGTGATCGGCGTGTTGGCCTTCCCGATCGCCGCCTTCATCTCGGTGGTATAGCGCGTCTTGACGGAGATATCAATCGGCGTGATGGTCATCTTCTTCCATGGAGCGCGGAGAACAATCCGCGCCGCCTCAGGATCGAACCACCAGTTAAATTCGCGGCGTGCATCGATCGCGCCTCGATCAATCGCGCCCTTGTCGGCGTAGAGTCCGCCGCCCATCAGCACGAATTCTTTCGCGAGCGTCGCCACCGAAGGATCGAGTTTCAGCGCCAGCGCATAGTTGGTCAGCGGGCCCCCCGCCCACAGCACTACTTCACCGGGATACTTGTGGACCATCTGAATAATGAATTCCACCGCGTTCCCAGGCTGCGCGTGAATGTGCGGCTCGCCTTCGGGCATGGGAGGGACGACATCGGGCGCGTGGTACGGCATCTCGTAAACGATCGAGCGATTGGGTTCAAAGCGATCCGTCCACGCTCCCTTGTATTCGAACTTGCCATACATCGCTTCCCAACGCTCGGACTCTTCCTTGGAATTGATCAGCGGAAACTCCGCGCCCTGATACACGGGAACCTCGGTGTGGCCGGAAATCTCGAGCATGCGCAGTACATGCTGCGTCTCTTCCTTCACCCACTGATCGCCGCTCACAGTGGTGATGCCGAGAACATCAAATTTCTCCGACTGCAGGAAAACGAGAATCGCCTGCTGGTCGCTGGTGCCGGGCCCGCGAGCGTCCTGATCGACGATGACTTTGATTCTCTGAGCGGAGGCTAACGATCCAATGACAACAATCAGGAAAGCTGTCCCCCAAACTCTCCGCATTCGCTGCATGGTTTCCTCGTGAAGCATTTGTGCAAAGTGAAGGGCAGACGGGGCCGTGCCCAGCCTGCCCTAGCAGAGAACAATCCAGTTAGCCCTTAGAAAATTAACTTAAGGGCAAACTGAATCACGCGCGGATTGTTGACCGTTCCATTGACCACGCCAAAACTAGAACCGGCGTTCACGTCCTGCATCCCGCTGCTGCCGCCCTGCAGATAGAACTGGGCATGATTAAAAGCGTTGAAAAATTCCGCCCGGAAATCTATCCGCATCCCCTCGTAAGGCAGAATGAAATGCTTGATGAACGACAGGTCGGTGTTGATGAAATGCGGACCATACAGCGGAGCGCGGTCTGAACTCCCAAGCTCTCCTGGAGCCGCATGCGCGAAAGCGCAAGGATTAAACCAATTCTTAAGGGTGTGTATTTGAGAAGGAGCGACGCAGGTCGGATTGCCGGCTACCGCACCGGCTTTGTTCGCGTCTCCAACCATATCTGGCCGATTCAATCCGTTGCCGTTCCAAGAGAAGGCAACACCCGACGCGTTCGCGCTATCCACCGCGAACAACGGGAAGCCCGAAGTGGCTCTCTCAATGACGTCCACTTCCCAGCCGCCAAGAACTGCGTTGGTAGCACCGTTCCAGTTGCTGCCGTACTTCTTACCTTTGCCGAAGGGCAGGTTATAGGTCACGCTGCCTGTGAACTGATGGTTTAGATTGAGCGCGGAAAGTGCCCAGTCGGCATGTGATGTTCCCGGCAGCGGAAAGTAGGTCGCGCCCGGGAACGTGCCCAATCCATCGGCGAAGCCTGAGTCAAAGGTGCGCGAGTAGGTGTAACCAATCAAGGCGTAGAGTCCGTTTTTCACACTCTTGGTTTCGGCTTTGATTTGCAACGAATCGTAGTGAGCTTTTCCGACGTCGTTGTTGTTTGCAATGGTCAGCGGGAACAAGAACGTTGGCGACCCCCACTTTGGACCGACATACGCTCCCCCCGGCCCGCATCCCAACGTGTAGCCCGGCGTTTCGTCAGGTCCTCCGGCGCAGGCACCGGGCGAGCTTACGTTCAAGTTCAATCCGTCCACCAGGATATGAGAACTTCTCGATCCCGCGTACCCAGCTGTCAACACGACGTTTCCGGGTAACTGGTGCTCAATATTCACATTGAACTGTTGCACGCGGCCCTGTTTATAGTCTAGGTTCTGCGACTGTACTGTTCCCGGAAAGAAAGATGGGCTCAAAGGCGCAGTGATGGGGGCAAACCCACCTGAGCCGTCGGGCTGAAGGAACATACGCTGTGTTCCACAGTTCGATACGGTCCCAAAAAAACAAGGCCCCGGAAAATTGTCGGATTCGGCGAAATAGGGAGGGTTTTCCCATAACCCTTGCGCACCTTGATTCCACGAGGAGTCGTGGAAGATAGCGTAGGCTCCGCGTATCGCCGTCTTTTGGCTGCCCATGGGCTTCCACGCAAAGCCGATTCGTGGCTCGATCGCAGTCTTATCCATCTGGATACCTACGCGACCGTCCGACTGCTGGCAGTAGCTGCACGATGCAGAAATCTCTGCAAAGCCAGACCCGGCGACGAAGAACTTGCCGCTGGCAAAGTCAAAGTTCGCCTGCCGGTTCTGTGCTTCCGTGATCGGAGTGACCAACGCATAAGCCACGCCTAGACTCAGGCTCAAATCATTCGTGACGCGCCATTCGTCCTGGATGAACGGGCGGTACATTTTCCAGCGACGTCCTGTGGTAGCGCCCCTGAAGGTCTGATCATGGATGCCACCGCCCAACTGCCCAAGCAGGAGATCGGCCGCCGGGTCACCGCTAAGTCCGAAGTTGATGTAGAAACCGTCCTGGAAGGCATTAGTCTCCACGTTCATCTGTTGTAGGCGAACACCGATGCCAACTTTGATATCGTGATGGCCGCGGATCATATCGAATGAGTCGGCAATCGAGAAGACGTTCGTCCCGCCCTGGAAGGGCGCGAATCCGCGATCGCCCAACGCCCAATAGTTGTTCATGAGCGTCGAACTCATACCACAGCTGATGCAGTCCTTCGTTGACTGGGTGAGGCCCGCAGAGCCGCCCGGGCATTTGCTGTTGAGGTCGGCACCCTGAATCCCGATGTTGGCCGCCTCGCAAGTGCCGTTGCCAAACGATAGGATGTGATTGAAAATCCGGTTATAGCCAAAGGTGAACTGATTGATGCTGCGATCCGAGAAATTGTGATTCTCAGACAACGCTACGTTGCGGCCATGGTTCGTAATGTTCTGCGTGCTGCCGAATGCATTGGCTTCGGGAAACCCCGGGGAGCCACCCGGAACGAATGATGTGGCTTGGTCATAGCTGAAGCGGCCGAATACACTATCCTTCGTCGAGAACGTGTGATCCAGGCGAACGTCGAACGAAGTCTCGTCCAGCCGCCTGACAGGAACGTTGGAATAGTTAGTGAAGGTATCGGTGTTCGGTGTCCCGCTTTGTGGATACATCTTTATCATCGCGAGGCCAGCCGCGTTGAACATGGCAGCCGGACCCGACAGGGTTGGATCGAACATGTTCGCTGGAATCTTGTCGCAGGCCGAGCCCCCCGTCTGATGGCCGTTACCGTCAGCCGGGATCGGATTCCCTGAGGTGTCGCAGAGGAACGGTGAAAACGGAGTGGTTCCGTCCGCGGGATTCACCAGATGCGGGAACAAAATGTTGTTGTTGTATTCAACGTGGGCAACGCCTCGAGCAAGGCCCAGGGGATCAACACTGAAGTCCCCGGCCATCATTGCCGGCGTTGGAATCAATCCGCTAAACGGAATCCCGTGCCTCTGTCGCTTCCCCTGGTAGTCGACGAAGAAGAACGTCTTGTCCTTCTGAATCGCGCCTCCCAATGCCGCGCCGAACTGGTTCAAGTTGAATTGTTCGCGAGATGAGGCAAAGTAGCTGCGGGCATCCAGTTTCGTGTTGCGGAAAAACTCAAAAACTGAGCCGTGGAGCCGGTTCGTGCCGGACTTGGTGGTCACCAGCACTGTCGGACCCGCACGCGTGCCCCACTCCGCCGAATAGTTGTAGGTGAGAACTTTGAATTCCTGGATGGCGTCGATCGAAGGCAAAATGGCGATGCCGCCCGCGGTCAGTTCGTTGTTGTCCACGCCATCGAGCAACCAGTCAGTGCTCTGGGCGCGTGAGCCGCCAACGGAAAGCGAGTAGATGCCGCGCGCCGCGACTTCGCTGCTGGCGCCGGAGGTGAAAAAGCTGCCCGGGTTGGTTTCCTGCGTCACCCCTGGCGTCAGAGTCGCCAGTTGGACAAAATCGCGCCCGTTCAGGGGAAGGTCCGCCACCTGCTCAGAAGTGATCACCTGTCCAAGGGTTGGATTCGCTGTTTCCACTGCCACTTCCGTTGCATTTACTTCCACGCTGGTGCTGACGGATGCGGGGACAAGCTTGAAGTTGAGTTCGCGGTGTTCGTCGACCTGCAACCGAACGTCCTTGGCATCAGCAGTCTTGAAACCAGCGGCCTCTACGTGAATCGTGTACACGCCGACACCGATGAGTGGGACGAGATAGTGACCAGAATCGTCGGTTGTCGCCTCGCGAGCGATGTTCGTAGCTTGGACTGTGACGGTCACCTTAGCTCCAGACACCACCGCTCCGGAGTTGTCCGTCACCGTGCCTGAAAAGCTTCCGGTCGCTTGACCGTGAAGGAACGGAGTGGCCAGACAGAGAAGCGAACACACAATCACCGCGAGAAGCGCCCTCTTGCTCGACATTGCTTGAACCCCTTTCGGTGGCAGCACCGCACAAAGAAAAAGACCCTCCCCCTTCCCGATGAAGGTGGGAGGTCCCCAGACCGCAAGCACGGCTTATAAATTGCCGGTCGAGGGTAAGTCAAGAATTTTCGTACTGGAAAACCCTTAGGGCGTTTATGTTGTTGCACACAAACTCATGCAGAATGCAATTTGTTTTGTTGGTGGTGGCGAATTCCAAGACGAATCGTTGCAATGCTCTTCACGACCGCGGAAGAACCGAATCGTGAAGGGTCATGTTCTCGAAGAAGTGCTCAGCCGCGCGCCGTCCACTCGGCGTCGAAGCGGGCGCGATCGTAGAACGATTTCTGCGTTCCAACGCCGGTTGTGGATAATCCGGCATAAAGATTCGCGCGGCGAACGGCTTCTTTCTCAGGCACGCCTTCCCCAAGGAACACGGCGAAGCTTCCGATGAAGGCGTCGCCGGCGCCGGTGCTGTCGACGCTCTTCACTGCGAAGGGCGCAACGTGATCGCTTCCATCGCGAGTTGAGAGTAGAGAGCCGTTCGCACCCAACGTGATGATCACGCGACGAACGCCGGCACTCACAAGTTGGGCAGCGCACTTCTTCGCATCGTCGACGTTCTTCACGGCAGAGCCCGTGATGGTTTCGGCTTCACTCTCGTTGGGAACGAAGTAGTCGAGGTCTTTCAGCGCGGCCATGTCCACGGGTTGCGCCGGAGCGGGGTTCACGATGCAGCGAATGCCGTGCTTGTGCGCAAAGGCGACAGTGTAATAGACCGTCTCGAGCGGAATCTCGAACTGCAGCACGATGCAGTCGGCAGTCTTCAGCGTTTCGGCGGCGGCGTCCACATCGGCGGGCTTCAGCGCGTCATTGGCTCCCTTGACGACGATGATGCGATTCTGTCCGTTAGAGTCGACGAAGATGGGCGCGACGCCGCTGGATAATCCCGCGACCTGCTTCACGTGCGTGGGATCAATCCCCTGCTTGCGGAAGTTTTCAATCGTGGCCGGACCGAACAGGTCGCTTCCTACGCGCGCGACCATGAACACTTCTGCACCGCACAAACGCGCAGCCACGGCCTGATTTGCGCCCTTGCCGCCAAATCCGAGATCGAACTTCTGGCCGAAGATGGTTTCTCCGGGCTTGGGAAAATGATCGCTGAACGTGGTCAGATCAATGTTGGCGCTGCCTACCACCGCAATTCGAGGGCGCTTAGCCATATCGTGGTCGTCGTCTCCGTAACGTTGAGGAAGGCCGAGTCTAGTCAGCGCACTGGGACCGTGTCAACGAGGACCTCGCAAGGGATGAACCGAGCGGTGTATCTGCTATAGTTTCGTTCCTCGACAGTTCTGTTCTGCACCGCTCAGGTTGGGAGGATCCCATGCCCCGCAATGTTCGTTGTGCCCTGATTCAAGCCGGCAACGCGCTCAGTACCGAGCGTCCCCTTGCCCAGATCCGCAAGGCGATGATTGACAAGCACATGAAGCTGATTGAGCAAGCGGCGCGGAAGAAAACGCAGATTCTCTGCCTGCAGGAACTTTTTTATGGCCCCTATTTTTGTGCGGAGCAAAATGCGCGCTGGTACGAGTTGACCGAGCGCGTGCCTGACGGCCCGACGACGCGCCTGATGCAGAAGGTCGCGGCGAAGCACAAAATGGTGATGGTGGTTCCGGTGTATGAAGAGCAGATGCCAGGCGTTTATTTCAACACTGCCGCGGTCATTGACGCCGACGGACGCTATCTCGGCAAGTACCGCAAGCATCACATTCCGCACTGCCATCCCGGATTCTGGGAGAAGTTTTATTTCACGCCGGGCGATCTCGGCTATCCCGTGTTTGAGACCAAGTATGCGAAAGTCGGCGTGTACATCTGCTACGACCGGCACTTTCCTGAGGGCGCCCGCATCCTGGGATTGAATGGCGCGGAGATTGTTTTCAATCCGTCGGCAACGGTGGCGGGACTCTCGGAATACTTGTGGGAACTCGAACAACCTGCGCACGCCGTTGCGAACGGCTACTTTGTGGGTGCGATCAACCGGGTGGGAACCGAGAAGCCGTGGAGCATCGGCGAATTTTACGGGAAGAGTTATTTCTGCACGCCGCGCGGCAAAATCATCGCGCAGGCGAGCCGCGACAAAGATGAAGTCGTGGTCGCGGATCTCGATCTCGACATGATCGCCGAAGTCCGCAAAGTGTGGCAGTTCTTCCGCGACCGCCGACCGGAGAGCTACGGTCCGATTACGACGCAGAGTGTTTCTTCAGCGGCGGCGGACTGAAAATCTCGCGGACTGAAAACTAATGACGACCACGGACCTCGCTCTGCTCCGATCCCGAATCGAATCCAGCCCGTTGTATAACCACGACCTCGCGCCCGCCGGTCCCGAGCACCGCATTTGGGGCGCCTACAGCTTTGCCGCGCTGTGGATTTCGATGTCGGTCAACATCCTCACCTACATGCTGGCCGCCAGTTTGATTCAGGGAGGCATGAACTGGAAGCAGGCAGTCGCCACCATTTTTCTCGGCAACCTTATCGTGCTGGTGCCGATGCTGCTGAACTCGCATCCCGGTGCGAAGTACGGAATTCCTTTTCCGGTATTAGCGCGGGCATCGTTCGGAGTGTTGGGTGCGAACGTTGCAGCAGTTCTGCGCGCGCTGGTCGCATGCGGATGGTTCGGGATTCAATGCTGGATCGGCGGCGAAGCCATCAGCACGCTGCTGGCAACGCTGGTGCCTTCGTGGAAAGACTTCCCGCACGGCACGGCGGTCTGCTTTTTTCTCTTCTGGCTAATCAACCTCGCGGTAGTGCTGAAGGGCATTGAATACATTCGCGTTTTGCAAGGCATCAGCGCCCCGGTTTTGCTGGGCGTTGGATTACTTCTCTTAGGATGGGCGTATCACACCGCGGGTGGATTCGGTCCGATGCTCCATGTGCCGTCGCGGTTCACAAACTTCCCGGACTTCCTGAAGTTTCTGATTCCTGCATTGAACGGAACGGTTGGATTCTGGGCCACGGTATCGCTGAACATTCCCGACTTCACGCGTTTCGCGCGCAATCAACGGGAGCAAGTGATTGGACAAGCCCTCGCGCTCCCCACGACGATGACGCTCTATGCCTTCGTCGGAATCGTCGTCACCTCCGCGACCGTGGTGATTTACGGGACTGCGATCTGGGATCCGGTTCAACTGCTCAGCCGCTTTCATTCGCCTGTGGCAGTCGTGATCTCGTTGGTTGCGATTCTGCTGGCTACGCTCAACGTCAACATTGGCGCGAACGTCGTCTCTCCGGCGAACGATTTTTCAAACCTGTGGCCGCGAGGAATAAGCTTTCGCGCCGGAGGTGTCATCACCTGCTTCATGGGCATTGCGATGATGCCGTGGAAGCTGCTCTCGAGCTATGCCACTTTCATTCTGGGATGGCTCGGCGGGTACGCGGCGTTTCTGGGCCCGATCGCGGGCATCATGATCTGCGACTACTTTGTGATCCGCCGGCGAGTGCTACATGTCGACGACTTATATCTTCGCGATGGCGCTTATGAATACTCGCGGGGATTCAACTGGCGCGCGGTGATCGCGCTGGCCCTGGGAGCCGGCACCGCACTCATTGGACTGGCCGTTCCATCGGTGCGCGCGCTTTATGACTATTCGTGGTTTGTTGGATTCACCGTGTCGTTCGTGGCGTACTACGGGATTATGCGCAGCAATATCAATTCACGACCAATAGGTGTGAAGTGAAAATCAAAGAGAACACAGCCAACGCGAAGCGTGCTTACATTCAGATGCTTCTGTACCTTGGACTGAAGCCGGTTCTTAAGGTGTTAGAGGCTGAGGTACCTGGCTCACAGGCTCGTGATCGAGAAGTGCAATCGATTAAGAAACACCGATCGCGGTACCTGCTCAACAGCAGGGACGGCGGCGAAGGTGTGACAGGCAAACGTGTCAGCGTGTACGCCCTTCTCGACCCTCGCAGTCTGAAAGTGTTTTATGTCGGCATTGCAATCGATCCCAACGCACGATTCAAGCAGCACCTCCGCGACGCACGCATCATCAACGGGATTGTTGACCGAATCGAGCGGGATCGCATGCCTTGGACACTTGCCGAACGCGAGCTAATTTTCTCGGGGTCTGACACCGAAGCCACTGCGCGAGCACTCGGTCGCACAGTCCAAGCAGTGCGCTCGCATCTCAGTCTCATGGTTTCCACTAGCGGCCATGCTTCGAAGTTCGTGACTGATGCCTTGCAGGCCGCCTTCAACATGCACAAGGCTGGCAAGCTCAAATGCCCGCCGTCGTGCAGTTTTATTCTGCGGCACCAAACACCAGCGCTAAACGGGTTCCAAGACGACTAACCACGTTTGCTCAGAACCTGCGCGGTCGCCGCAAGAAGCCGCAGTGACCCAGGCTTCTCAACTGTTTATTTCCTCGTTCCCGGCAGCACGTCTTTGGCCCACGTTTCCAGCGACTGCTCCTCATCCCCGCACATCAGATAAATGTTGAACTGCGTGACGCCTACGTCGGCCAGAGCTTTCAATTTTTTCTGATGCGCTTCGGGCGGGCCGATCAGACAGAAACGATCTACAACTTCGTCCGAAACGAAGTTCGCGTTGCTGCTGTCTACCTCGCAATGGTGCAAGTAATCGTAACCGCCACGATCCTGCACGAAGGATGTCAGGGCCGGAGGCAAGTCTTCCGGCTTATATTGACGGATCAAATCCATCACATGGTTTGAGACGAGCGCGGGAAACCAGCGCACGCGCTCGCGGCAGGCGTTGAGATCACTTGAGACCCACACAGGCGCGGCCGACATGACTTCGATCTTCGCGGGATCGCGTCCGGCAGCGCGCGCGCCTTCTTTCACGAATCCCAGGCACCAGTCGATCAACGCCGGATCGGCAAACTGCAGAATGATTCCGTCGGCCACACGCCCGGCCATGTGAAGGACTTTGGGCCCGTAGCCAGCGATCCACACGCGCGGCGGAATCGTCGCCCATGTGAGGCGGGTAGGCTGGCCGTCGTGCTGCACCTCCTTGGCCGAGGTCAGGTCGCGGAACTCCGCAACCGCCGCTTCGAGCTGCGACCAAGTGACCGGCTTCTTGCCCATCACGCGCCGCGAACTGTCGCCGCGGCCGATGCCGAGTTCCATGCGTCCACCAGAAATCAGGTTGAGGGTCGCGAACAAACTGGCGGTCACGGTGAGATCGCGCGTCGCAGGATTCGTCACGCACGTGCCCAGCCGCATGCGCTTCGTGTTGGTGGCCATCAGCGTGAGCAGCGGATAGCACTCTTTCCACAGGACGTGGGAGTCGAAGATCCAGCCGTACTCGAACCCGGCACCCTCCGCCTGCCGCGTCAGGCCTACGATGCGTTCGACCGAGATGTCAGGTTTCAAGGTGATGCCGAATTGCATGGCTGGTCCCCTTCACTAACAAATTATGTTGAATTATGAGGAACACGCGTGAGCAAGTAAAGCCTGAGCAAGTAAAGTGCGGCAGTGTAGCATAGAATTCCTTTTCTGATTTCGGCCAGCGCCGCTGGTCCGCGCGAAGGAGGACTCGATGGGTTTCGACACGATCATCAGAAACGGTTCCGTAGTCACGGCAACGGACACCTTCACGGCGGACGTTGCGATTGCAAACGGAAAGATCGCCGCCATCGGAACCGATCTGCCCGCGCAGAATGCCAGCAAGATTCTGGATGCGGCCGGCAAACTCGTTCTCCCCGGCGGCATTGACGTGCATACGCACCTCGACATGCCGTTCGGCGGCACAACGAGCGCTGATGATTTTGAAACCGGCACGCGGGCCGCGGCTTTCGGTGGAACGACGACGCTCATCGACTTCGCGATTCAATACAAGGGCCAGCCGCTGCGCCAGGCCTTTGACACGTGGATGAGCAAGGCCGCGAGCAAGGCGACGTGCGATTACGCGTTCCACTGCATCGTGACGGATGTTTCCGGCGGGCAACTCTCGGAAATGAACGATCTGGTCCACGAGGGCGTGACCAGTTTCAAACTTTTCATGGCGTATCCCGGCGTCTTCATGCTCGACGACGGCAGCATCTTCAAAGCCCTGCAGAACACCTCGAAGAATGGCGGGTTGGTCTGCATGCACGCGGAAAATGGCAGCGCGATCGACGTTATCGTGCAGCAGGCATTGGCGGAAGGAAAGAAGGCTCCGAAGTATCACGCGCTCACTCGGCCAACAACAGCGGAGGCCGAGGCCGTTGGACGCGCGATCGCACTCGCCGAGATGGCTGGAGCGCCGATCTACATCGTGCACTTGAGCTGCAACGACGCGCTGGAGAAGATTCGCGAGGCCCGCGACCGCGGCCTTCCCGTGTATGCGGAGACCTGTCCGCAGTATCTGTATTTGTCGCTAGAGAACATGGACGCGCCCGGCTTCGAGGGAGCGAAGTATGTGTTCACTCCGCCGTTGCGCGAGAAGTGGAACCAGGAAAAACTTTGGAACGGTCTCAAGCACGATCATCTGCAGGTTGTGTCCACCGACCATTGCCCGTTCTGCTTCAAGGAGCAGAAGGAAATGGGACGTGATGATTTCACGAAGATTCCGAATGGCGGCCCGGGCGTGGAGCATCGCATGAGCCTGATCTATTCGGGCGGCGTGGCCAGTGGGCGGTTCAGCGTGAACCGTTTCGTTGAGTTGGTTTCGACGACTCCTGCGAAGTTGTTCGGGCTGCATCCCCGCAAAGGGACGATCGCCGTCGGCAGCGACGCTGATCTCGTTATCTTCGATCCCAAGCGCAAGCACACCATTAGCGCGAAGACGCACCACATGCGCGTGGACTATTCAATGTTTGAGGGCATTGAAGTTACAGGCATGCCGGATGTTGTTCTTTCGCGTGGACGAGTTGTTGTCGAGCGCGATAAATTTCTTGGCCGCGCCGGGCAGGGAGAGTTTTTGCGGCGCGCAACGTATGCCCAGGTGAACGGCTAACACGATGCAGAATGTGAAACAAAACACGCATGGCCTGATTCGTAACAGGAGTATTGGTGCTGTTGCTTTGCTCTTGACCGGGTTTGTCGCAGTGTTGAGTTTCCGTGATGTGCTCTCTCACACTCCGCATCGAAGTGACTGGCTCATTTCGTTGAGTTTCCTGCCGCTGAAGTGGATGTGGGCAGCGAACATAGTGTTCTACGCTTATCTGATTTGGTTGTGTTTCTCGTTTTTTCGAGTTGCCCGGAACAACGAACGCGTTCTCGTGGCCGGGTGGGCGGTCGGCATTGTGCTCGGACCTATGCTCGGACCTATTAAGAATCTGGTTTCACAATCGGCGGCTGCTGCCATCCAGGATGTCAACGCGGCTTGCATCGGAGCAGCGTTCGTCGCTGCCATATTTATCTTTCGGGAACATCTCACGCGCACAGCAACGTGAGGTGGCGCCTCGGTCCCCGTACCCTTAGAACCAACAAATTGCCGCGGTCATACGGCTCCGGATCTTTCCGTGAAGCTGATTGCTCGCAGGAATGCCCCGCGCGGCGATTCGCAGACCTGCTCGCGCACTTCATGAGTCACCGCTGAATTCCCGGTAGGGTCCCATTTTGGGGCCCGCCACCGGCAAGCTACATCGATTTAACTGCGAGATTTAAGTGTCTTGTTTTCATCGGGTTACGAGGAGTTTATTGCGCAGGCATCGAGGCCTGCAAGTGGCTGTGCCGTCACGTCTTGAGTGGCACTGCACCATTCGTGGTGCAGTCATCGGAGCGACTGATACAGCGCTTCCTTCCAGCGCGCATTATCGATGGTCCAGCAGATTTTCGAGCGCCCCTTTTTGATGGCGGGTTCCCAGACCGCGCGGTTGCGCTCGTCGTCAGCAACACTCAGGCGATCGACCACCGTCATCCCGCGTGTCAACTCACTTTGCGTTTCAACTTCGACGTGGTGATCGCTCCAGTCGGTTCCGATCGTGGGATCGAGCGCCAGGCACATCGTGACGGGATCAGGCAGGCAGATGCCATCTTCACCGGTCTGCGTTTTCAACGCGACGCGCGCGTGACTGTTGCACTCGATGGCAAAGTGAGCGACTGGCGTATTGAATGCTTCGACGTGTGCGATGTCGCGCGGGCCGAGCACCGCCTCTCCACGACAAAGGTGCCATCCGATCAGTTCTACCGGTAGCTGGCTGCGCATAACGACACTCGCCGCCTCGGGATCGACCCAGACGTTGTACTCGGCAGCGGGAGTGACGTTGCCTTCGCAGCAAGGAGCGCCGCCCATCACTACACAGCGACTGACTTTCGCGGCGATCTCCGGCTCACTCGAAATGGCCAGCGCAACGTTGGTGAGCGGACCCAGCGTCACCAGAACAATTCCGGGATTCGCCTCGACGGTTTCGATGATCGCGTCCACCGCATGCTTGGGCTGAGCCGATCGCCGCGGCGCGGGATAGTTGTGATCGCCGAGCCCGTCGCGCCCGTGGAACCAGGTCGCATTCTGATAGGGACGCAACAACGGTCGAGCCGCACCCGAATAGACCGGGACATTCACGCCACAAAGCTCCGCCGTGTAGAGAGCGTTGCGTGTCGCCTGTTGCACATCGACGTTGCCCGCGACGACCGTGATCGCGGCGACGCGAACATCCGGCGCACGCAGCGCCATGATGAGCGCGACCGCGTCGTCCGACGCCGTGTCGGTATCAATCAGAAATGTACGAGTCACGCGCGCTAGGATAGCAGACCAAGCGCAAACGTCAGCGCGCTCGCTCCGTGTGCCACGGCAGATCTCACTTGTGGCCGATCGCAAAGAAGCGTACAGTTACACGTTTTCCAACGGAGAGAACGATGTTCACGCCGCCAAGTCTAAACTTTGCGCTATTGATGATGATCACAAGCGCCATTTGCTGGGGTTCCTGGGCCAATACGTATAAAGGCGTCAAGAACTATCGCTTCGAACTTTTTTATTGGGATTACGCGATCGGAATTTTTTTGATTTCTCTGGTCTTCGCCTTCACCATGGGGAGCAGCGGGCACGACTCCTCGAGCTTCATGAACAACGTTCATTCCTCTGACACCTCGAACATCTTTTGGACGATGGTCGGCGGCGCGATTTTCAATCTGGCAAACCTGCTGCTCGTCGCTGGAATTGATATGGCGGGACTGGCTGTTGCCCTTCCGGTATCGATTGGAATCGCCCTGGTGGTCGGAGTCGTGTTGAACTACATATTGCAACCCAAGGGCAATTTGATTTTTCTAGCGGCGGGCGTGGCCTGCGCGCTGATTGCGGTGGTGCTCGATGGCAAAGCATTCGGCAGCTTGGGGTCAGGACGCTTGGCCTCACGCAAGAGCATCGTGATCTGCATTGTTTCAGGCGTGCTGATGGGGCTGTGGAGTCCGTTCAGCGTCTACGGGGCGACCCGCGGAAATGCGCTGACGCCGTACAGTTCTGCCGTATTTCTCACGCTCGGCGCGCTGCTTTCCTGCTTCGTCTGGAACATTTACTTCATGAAGAAGCCGCTGGCGGGAGAACCGGTGGGCTTTGGCGGATTTTTCCGCACCGCGCCTTCGGGACATTTGCTGGGCCTGGTGGGCGGATTAATCTGGGGCACGGGCACGGTCTTTTACTCAGTTGCAGGAAGCGCCAGCAGCTTCGCCATCTCTTACGCGATTGGGCAGTCCGCGCCCATGGTCGGGGCGTTGTGGGGGATTTTCGCCTGGAAAGAATTCGCGGGCGCGGGGTCGCGCGCCAAGCTTTACCTGGCGTTGATGTTTGTGTTTTATGCTCTTGCGATTCTGTTGGTTGGGCGCGCGAGCGGGTAAAAGCTTTCACCACAGAGTGCACAGGGCTCACTGAGGATCTCGACCGCGCTACTTTCCCTTGATGCGGCTGATGAACAACTTCAGGAAGCGGTCCGCGTCTGAGGCCACGCAAACGCGGGCGTTGGGCTTTAGTGGGATGACGCCGTCGATCTCGTAGTGATCGCCGTGCAGCACGTTGTTCTCGTCGGATCCCATGCGATTCGCTACGGTTTCCCCGCGCGTAAACTCGCCCTTCGTTTCGACATCCACGTGCATGTCTTTGAGCGTGACGACTGCCGGGTCAATCACAGCGCCTACCGCGAGCGGATCGTACATGGCGGCGCCGGAATATCCGGTTTTCTCCGAGCGCGTGATATAGAAATCCGCCAACTGCGCGATGAAGTCACTCTCCGGCCCGTGAACAGCTTGCAGATCCGCGACATGTTTGCGGGTGATGATCGTGCGCTCGCCCACGTCGGAGCCAACCATGGTGACCATCCATCCGGCGTTGAAGACGATGGATGCGGCTTCGGGATCGTTGTAGATGTTCGCCTCGGCGGCGCCGTCCACATTTCCTCCAGTGATGGAGCCGCCCATGATCACGATGTCTTTCACCAGCGGCACGATGGAGGGATCTTTGGAAACCGCCAGCGCAATATTGGTCAGCGGGCCGACAGGAATCAGCGTGATCTCGTGCGGATACTTGTGCACCAATTCGATGATCAGGTCCGGGCCAAATCGGGGATCAGCCTTGCACTTCGTGGCTGGCAACTCAACTCCGGCCAGGCCGTTCTTGCCATGCCAGTACTGCGCGGTGATGAGCTTCTGGTTGAGCGGATGCTGCGCTCCGCCAGCCACCGCTAAGTCGCAGCGTCCGGCAAGCGAGACCAACTTCAGCGCGTTCTCCAGACCTTGCTTGCCATCTACGTTTCCCGGGACCACTGTCAGCGCCTCGACCTTCAGTTCCGGCGAGTTGAGGGCGAGCAGAATTGCCATCGCATCGTCGACGCCCGGGTCGGTGTCGATGATGACGCGGCGCGGCGACTGGGCCAGAACACTGGTTAGAAGACAGAGGACCACGGACGGAAGGAGAGCAGAGATCGACACAAATCGTTTCACGGACGAATCCTTTGGTTGAAGTAACAAATAAAGTTTAGAGCAACATACCGGCGATCGATGCCGACATTAGGTTGGCCATCGTTCCCGCGAGCATGGCGCGAATCCCGAGCCGGGCCAAATCGCCTTTTCTGTTCGGCGCCAAGGCTCCGATGCCGCCGATCTGGATTCCGATCGAACTAAAATTCGCAAACCCACACAATGCGAAAGTCGCGATGGTAAACGATCGCGGATCGAGAGTGGTCTTCATGGGGCCGAGTTTGGTAAAAGCGACAAGCTCGTTGAGGACCATGCGTGTCCCCAACAAGTTTCCGACGGCGGTGCAGTCGTGCTTCGGAATGCCGATCACCCACGCGATCGGTGCGAAGATGTATCCGAATACGCGCTCAATTGTCTCGGGAAACCATGCGATGTGATTGTGAATGCCACCGAAGATGCCGTCGACCAACGCAATCAACGCTAGAAATGCGATGAGCATAGCGCCGATGTTGAGAGCCATATGCAGGCCGTCGCCGGTGCCGCGGGCGATTGCGCCGAGAAGATTTTCTTTCTCCGCGCCTTCCTCTTCTTGAGGCATGACAACGCGGCCCGCTGTTCTAGGTTGCTCCGTCTCGGGAACGAGCATCTTCGCAATGAGAATGGTTCCCGGCGCGGTCATGATGACGGCGCTGAGCACGTGTCTTGGTTCAGCGCCGAAAGCAAAGTATGCCGCCATGATTGAACCGGAGACGTGCGCCATCCCGCTGGTCATCACCGTCATGAGTTCAGAGCGGGTAAGGTCGGGCAGGAACGGGCGGATGGTAACAGGCGCTTCAGTCTGTCCCATGAAGATACTGGCGGCAACGTTGAGAGACTCGGCGCCGCTGGCGCCCATGATCCGCGTCATGAGCCAGGCCGCGATGCGAATGACGAACTGCATGATTCCGAAGTAGTACAGGATGGCGAAGAGCGCGCAGATGAAGATCACGACCGGCAATACTTGAAACGCGAAGACGAAACCGATGTTCGAGGACTTTTTGCCCAGCTCACCGAAAACAAATTCCGAGCCCGCGAAGGCGTAGTTGAGGATGCGCGTGGCAGCGTCGCCGGCAGACTGAAAAATGGCGCGGCCCCTGGGGACGCGCAACACGAATATCGCAAATACAATTTGCAGGCCCAATCCCCACACGACGGTCTTCACGCGAATGGCTTTGCGGTTGGTGGAGAAAATGTAAGCGAGACCGAGCATGGTCAACAGGCCAAGAATTCCCGTGTAGCGTCCCATTCAATTTTTCTCCCCGGATTTTCCGATGACTCTGTGGATGAGCGGCCTTCTCGTTGCCGGTGGTGCATCCGTGACGGCGCAACTCTCTGCAATCAGTTGTTTGACTCGCGCCGCTTTGGCCTCGGCGTTGTAGTAAATCGTGGCGATCGGCTCGCCCGCTTCCACTCGATCTCCGACTTTTTTGTGCAGCACGATGCCTACCGCAGGATCGACCGAATCTTCCTTGCGCTCACGGCCGCCGCCGAGGATCACGCAGGCCGTACCGACTTGCTCGCACTGGATCGATGAGAGATAGCCAGCTTTCGAGCTTTGGACTTGCGTGGTGTGCTGCGCCTGAGGAAGCTTCTTGCCGTCATCAATCACGCGCGGATCGCCGCCTTGCAACTCGATCATCTGACGGAATTTTTCCAGTGCTTTGCCGGAAGAGATCAGTTTCGCGCTTTGCTGCTTTCCTTCTGTCACTGTCTTGGAGGCGCCGCCGAGATGAAGCATCCAGCCCGCAAGCTCGATGCAGAGGTCTTTCAGGTCCTCCGGCCCGCCGCCGCGCAACACTTCGACGACCTCGACGACTTCGAGGGCGTTGCCGATCATGTTGCCTAAAGGCTGGTCCATGTCAGTGATAAGGGCGACCATCTGCTTGCCCATGCGCTCGCCGGTTTCGACCATGAGTTCGGCAAGGAAAACCGCATCTTTTTCGCTCTTCATGAACGCGCCAGAACCGGTCTTTACGTCGAGGACCAAAGCATCGATGCCCTCCGCCAGCTTCTTGCTCATGATGGACGCGCAAATCAGATACGGGCTCTCGACTGTGCCGGTCACATCGCGCAGCGCGTAGAGTTTTCGATCGGCGGGAGCGATCTCTGCCGTCTGACCGATCATCGCGCAGCCACAAGTTGCGAGCACGCGGCGAAAATCAGCGACAGGAAGATTCACGTTGAAGCCGGGAATCGCCTCGAGTTTGTCGAGAGTGCCGCCGGTGTGGCCGAGGCCGCGGCCGCTGATCATCGGGACCGCGATGCCTGCGGCGGCCGCAAGCGGAGCCAACACCAGAGAGGTTTTGTCGCCGACGCCGCCGGTCGAATGCTTGTCCACTTTTCTCGCGGGCAGCGAAGAGAGGTCCAGAACCTCGCCTGAACGCAGCATGGCGTCCGTTAGCGCAGCAGTCTCGGGGCGCGTCATGCCTCGCACAACGACTGCCATCAGCCACGCTGACACTTGATAGTCGGGAATGTCGCCTTTGGTGTAGGCATTGACCAAGCCCTCGATCTCGGCTTGCGACAACTCGACGGCGTCGCGCTTTTTGCGGATTACATCAATCGCACGGAACGTTTGCGGAACAGATGACGGCTGGCTCACTGTAGGCGGAATCCTTCCGGAAGAAGTTCGGTGATGTGCGCCTGCTTCGGACCGCCGTCTCCCTGAAAAAAAATCATCGCGTCGGGACCGAATTCGTAGATGACCTGGCGGCAGGCTCCGCAGGGCGAGCAAGCGACTCCGTGATCGTTGGTGACGGCGACGGCCTGAATTTCGATTTTCGGTCCGAGTGCCGCGACCGCGGAAAAGATGGCGGTGCGTTCGGCGCAATTGGTCATTCCGTAGGAAGCGTTCTCGACGTTGCAACCGGAAAATATTTTGCCGCTCGTCAACAGGATCGCTGCTCCCACGTGAAAGTTCGAGTAGGGAGCGTGTGCATTCTTCATGACCTGGTTGGCGGCCTGCTCCAGCTTCTTTCGCAGAGCGGCAGATAATGCTTTCTTGGCCATAGGAAATAACGTGTTGCGAAATGGTTTGAGAAATGGCTCGCTGGGGCGGCCAAATCGTGCGCAATTGTAAACCTTTGACGGTTGGTTCTGGACTTTTTCTTGCCACCGACTTCACGATCAACGGGCTGAATTCGCGTTGTGAGATTTGCTGCCGTACAATGACAGCGCTATGGCGCTCGCGGTGCGACCGCGAGCTGTGGTTTTACATCGAATATCTGGAAGGCATGGCTGCAATGTCGGTGGATCACGACTATCCGAACGTGGGGCGCGGGGCGGGACGCGAGATCGCGAGCGAACTGCACGCTTCGGGTTCGATCGCTACTCTCGCGGGGCGCGCGCTTCTGCCAAACACCGGCATTCCTCTCGATCGGAATTGGGTGCAGGAAGTTCGCGTAAACACCAGCGCCGTGGAGCGCCGTGCGCAGTCGGAGGTGGCACGGCGGACGGTAAAGAAAGAGTGGCAAGCTGCGTGGCTCCTGCGCGCGATCACGTGCATGGACCTGACGACACTTTCCGGCGATGACACCGACGAGCGCGTGCGCCGCCTGTGCGCAAAGGCGCGGCAGCCCATCCAGCAGGATCTTGTTCAGAAACTCGGCATCGAAGAACTCGGCATCAAGGTGGCGGCGGCTTGCGTCTATCACACGTTCGTCGAGACGGCGCTGCATGCGCTGGAGGGCAGCGGGGTACACGTTGCGGCCGTCTCTACCGGATTTCCTGCAGGCCTTTCACCGCTGGCGGAGCGTGTCGCGGAGATTCGCCGGTCGGTCGAGGCCGGCGCTCATGAGATTGATGTGGTTATCACGCGCGGACATGTTTTCGGTGGGCGCTGGCAAGCGCTCTACGATGAGGTGGCGGCGTTCAAACAGGCCTGCGGCTCGGCTCACATGAAGGTCATTCTGGGTACGGGCGATCTGCTTACGCTCCGCAATGTGGCTCGCGCAAGTTTCGTTGCGATGATGGCCGGAGCGGATTTCATCAAGACTTCGACGGGCAAAGAGGCGACCAACGCGACGCTGCCGGTCAGCCTGGTGATGGTGCGAGCGATCCGCGAATACGCGCAGCAAACAGGCATGGCGGTGGGATTCAAGCCGGCCGGCGGTATTCGCACGGCGAAGCAGTCGATCGATTGGCTGGCCCTGATGAAAGAAGAACTGGGCGTGTCATGGATGCGCGCAGAAATGTTTCGCTTCGGCGCGAGTGGAATGCTGGGAGACATTGAGCGGCAACTGGAGCACTATGCAACCGGACGTTACTCTGCGGAGTATCGTCATCCGATTGCGTGACATGATTTGCTGGTGACGGACGAGAACAAGCGAGCCAAACCCAATGAGCATTGCCGAAAAATTCGTCAGCATGGAGTACGGACCAGCTCCTGAGGATCCGAAAGAGGCAGAAGCATGGCTCGAGCATCACGGCCGGCGCTTTGGACTCTTCATTGGCGGCAACTGGCAGGCCCCGGCCGCCGGAGAATATTTCGACACGTTCGATCCCTCGAACGGTGAGAAGTTGGCATCGGTGGCGCAAGGCAGCTCCACTGATGTTGACGCGGCAGTCGGTGCAGCTCGGGCAGCGTCCGCAAAGTGGCGCGCTCTTACACCGCACGTTCGCGCGCGCTATCTGTATGCTCTCGCGCGGTTGGTCCAGAAGCATTCGCGGCTGCTTGCGGTGCTCGAAACCATGGACAATGGCAAGCCGATTCGTGAGAGCCGCGACATTGACATCCCGCTGGTGGCGCGGCATTTCTACTATCACGCCGGATGGGCGCAGTTGCTCGCGCAGGAATTTCCCGAGCACGATCCTTGCGGTGTTGTAGGCCAAATCATTCCGTGGAATTTTCCACTGCTAATGCTGGCGTGGAAGATTGCGCCGGCCCTCGCGACCGGAAACACAGTTGTGCTGAAGCCGGCTGAATTTACTCCGCTAACCGCTATTGCTTTCGCAGAACTTTGCCAGGAGGCAGGATTGCCGGCGGGCGTAGTCAACATTGTGACTGGAGATGGTTCGACCGGCGAAGCACTGGTGAAGCATCCCGAGGTCGATAAGATTGCGTTCACCGGATCGACCGAAGTGGGTCGCGCAATCCGCGGCGCAACGGCAACCAGCCACAAGCGCTTGTCGCTCGAACTGGGCGGCAAATCTCCATTCATCATTTTCGAGGATGCAGATCTCGACAGCGCAGTAGAAGGCCTGGTCGACGGAATCTGGTTTAACCAGGGGCAAGTATGCTGCGCGGGTTCGCGACTGCTGATGCAGGAGAGCATCGCCGAGGCACTGATTGGGAAGATTCGCGACCGCATGAGCACGCTGCGCATCGGTGCGCCGCTCGACAAGGCGATTGATATCGGCGCCATCGTCGCGCAGGTGCAACTGGATCGCATCGAGCGCATGGTCGCGCAGGGAGTCGCGGAGGGCGCGACTTGCTGGCAACCGCAGATGGTGTTGCCCGCTCGCGGTTTCTACTATCCGCCGACGCTTCTGAGCAACGTGCATCCGACGTCGATCGTAGCGCAGCAGGAAATCTTTGGTCCCGTGCTCGCGGCCATGACATTCCGCACGCCGAAGGAAGCGGTGGAACTCGCAAACAATACGGTCTACGGCCTCGCGTCGTGCGTGTGGAGCGAGAACATCAACGTGGCGTTGCATGTGGCAGCGCAGTTGAAAGCGGGCGTCGTTTGGGTAAACTGCACGAACCTGTTCGACGCGGCTTGCGGTTTTGGTGGATATCGCGAGAGTGGATACGGCCGCGAGGGAGGCCGTGAAGGATTGCTGGAATACATGGAGCCGACTTGGTTCAAACACGCTCCGAAACTTGCCCCCGCAAAATCCCTTCCCGCAAAAGACGCAAGAAATGGGACACCCGAATCTGATGAGACGGAAGCAGTCAGCACGCCTGCAATTGATCGGACAGTAAAGCTCTACATCGGTGGCAAACAGGCGCGGCCGGATTCCGGGTACAGCATGGAAGTGCGATCGTCCGATGGTCGATTACTCGGGGAAGCTCCTCTCGGCAATCGCAAAGATATTCGTAACGCGGTGGAAGCGGCTCGCAAGGCGGAATCGTGGGCCAAGGTGACGGCCCACAATCGAGCGCAGGTTCTTTACTACTGCGCGGAGAATCTCGCACAGCGCCGAGACGAAGTAATCCGGCATCTTGCAGCCGTTGTAGGCGAAAAGCAAGCAAGGGCGGAACTCGATCTTGGCATCGAGCGCATTTTTTCGTACGCAGCGTGGGCCGACAAGTTCGATGGCGCTGTACACAATCCACCGTTTCGAAACATCGCGATTGCGATGAACGAAGCGATTGGAACCGTGGGAGTGATTTGTCCCACGGAAGCGCCGCTGCTCGGGTTTTTGTCGCTGGTGATGCCTCTGATCGCAGTCGGCAATACGGTAATCGCGGTTCCGTCGGAACAATATCCACTGATCACAGGCGATCTTTACCAGCTTTTCGACACCAGTGACGTGCCCGGAGGCGCCGTAAACATTGTGACTGGCTACGCGTCGCAACTCTTGAAGACGCTGGCCGAGCACGACGACGTTGATGCCATCTGGTGTTCGGGAGACGAAGCTACGGTCGCGGCTGCAAAGGCGATGTCGATTGGGAACCTGAAGCAGGTTTGGACCAACGAGGGCCGAGCCATCGATTGGTTCAATCCGAAAGTGGCAGAGGGTCGCTGGTTCCTTGAACATGCCACCCAGGTGAAAAATATCTGGGTGCCGTACGGGGAGTAGGCTGTCGACCTTCGCTCGACTGGACGGCCGAGGGCGGCTGTCCCCACACGATGATCGCCATTGCATTTGTCTTCGCCCAGCGCTAGCATAACCCCCTGTCGCCATTCATTCGTCCGGAATTATCTCTCGCAAGAAGAGTCTGACAACGTTGTCTGACCAAGGAGGACGTAATGGGCATTGCAGTTTCCCCGCAAATTCATCCGCACGTCGCGGAGTTCATCGACAAACCAAGAACCATGCTGATCAACGGCAAGTGGGTCAATGCCGTGTCGGGCAAGACTTTTCCAACCTACAATCCTGCGACCGGCGAAGTTCTCGCACAGGTCGCAGAAGGCGATCGCGAAGACATTGATCACGCAGTAAGAGCTGCACGGTATGCATTCGACTTCGGCCCCTGGCGCAAGATGACAGCATCGGAGCGCGGCCGCCTCATCTGGAAACTTGCCGATCTGCTCGAGCAACACACCGAAGAGTTCGGCTATATCGAGAGCCTCGACAACGGCAAACCGCTGAACATCGCGAAAGCTGCCGACGTCCCGCTCGCAGTTGACACGCTTCGCTACATGGCGGGATGGGCGACGAAAATAGAAGGCAACACGCTTCCGCTCTCTGTGCCATATACGCCCGGAGCGAAGTATCTCGCATACACACTGCGGGAGCCCGTGGGAGTGGTTGGCCAGATCATCCCGTGGAATTTCCCGCTGCTTATGGCTGCGTGGAAATTGGGCCCGGCACTGGCTATGGGATGCACCGTGGTATTGAAGCCGGCCGAGCAAACTCCGCTTTCGGCGCTGCGTCTGGGCGAGTTGATCATGGAAGCCGGATTCCCCGAAGGCGTGGTAAATATCGTTCCGGGATACGGCGAGACAGCGGGAGCCGCACTGGCAGCTCACAACGACGTCGATAAAGTGGCCTTCACCGGGTCCACCGAAGTCGGAAAGCTGATCGTGCATGCCGCTGCTGGCAATCTGAAGAAGGTGTCTCTCGAGTTGGGCGGCAAGTCTCCGAACGTCGTCTTCAAGGACGCGGATCTCGAAACCGCCATCCCCGGCGCGGCGAGCGCAATCTTCTTCAACCATGGGCAGTGCTGCTGCGCTGGGTCGCGGTTGTACGTCGAGAAATCAGTCTACGACCAAGTCGTCGAAGGAGTCGCGGCGCACGCCAAGAAAATCAAGGTTGGCTCTGGCCTCGATCCCGACACGCAGATGGGCCCACTGGTTTCACAAGAGCAACTGAATCGCGTTTGCGGATATCTCGAGTCGGGATTCTCGGAAGGCGCGACGGCCGCGGTAGGCGGTCACAGGGCAGGCGATCGCGGATACTTCGTGGAACCCACAGTGCTCGTGAACGCGCAAGAAAACATGAAGGTCGTGCAGGAAGAAATCTTCGGACCGGTCGTGGCCGCGATGCCATTTAGCGATCCTGAGGAGATTATTTCCCGCGCTAACAACAGCGAGTACGGGCTGGCAGCCGCCGTGTGGACGCGCGATATCAGCAAGGCGCATCTTATGGCCGAACAACTTCGCGCTGGAACTGTCTGGATCAACTGCTACAACATCTTCGATGCGGCAATGCCGTTCGGAGGTTACAAGCAGTCCGGATGGGGCCGCGAACAGGGACACGACGTGCTCAACCTTTATAGCCAAACCAAGTCGGTCTGCACCAGAATCGCGTAGCAACGTGAGTTGAAAAAAAAGGACGGTGGGTTCAAGACCACCGTCCTTTTATTCTTAATGACGCAACTTCGTGCGTAGTTTCACTTTTCCATCAGTAGGACTTTCTCCGCATCATCGACCTCGGTCAGTTTGACCTCGATCACTTCGTTCGCCGTGGTCTGCACGTTGCGGCCGACGAAGGTGGCCTCGACGGGAATCTCCCGGTGTCCGCGATCGATGAGCACACAGAGTTGCACACGCTGCGGCCGGCCATGCGAAAACAAGGCGTCGAGCGCCGCCCGCGTCGTGCGCCCGGTGAAGAGAACGTCATCCACCAGCACGATATTCTTGTCCTCAATCTCAAATCCGATCTCTTTCTCCTGCACGACAGGCTTCGGTCCGAGGGTCGAAAGGTCGTCGCGATAAAAAGTGATATCCAAGGTCCCGACGGGAACTTTAGCGTTTTCAATACGAGTGATAATTTTGCCCAGGCGCTCTGCGATGGGCACGCCACGGCGGCGAATGCCGACTAAGCCCAAGCTCTGCACCCCGCCGTTCTTTTCCACGATTTCGTAGGCCAGCCGGACAAGTGTGCGCTCGATTTCAGAAGAGGACATGAGTTGCGCCTTCTGGCGAAGGCCTGTTTTGCGTGAAGGATTTTTTGCATTCATAAGAAGAGTGAGCCTCAGCAGCCAGGAAGGCGGCTTCTCAATGTAGTCAACGCGACTCTTACAGGTCAAGCGCGGGGGTTGGATGGGGAAGGCGTGAACCGAGATCGATTACATAAGCAGGAAACTTATGCGTTGGATTTGTTAGCGTGTTCAGCAGTTTCAAGCTCGGTTGCCAAGGACTCTTCGCGACCGGGGCACGGTGTCCTCACCGTGCGGGCGAGCGGCGAACCACCGTCCTGCACAGCGACCAAGGTAATGGCGGCGGGAGTTGCAATCGCGACATCTGTTGGCAGAAAGCCTACTCCCTGATTTCTGCCCAAGG
>Ga0070714_100000098_pt1 | contig 74167 bp, 71 predicted proteins | sample LARL83metaG_FD_65450 | JGI IMG/M metagenome (GOLD analysis project Ga0070714, IMG submission 65450) | Corn, switchgrass and miscanthus rhizosphere microbial communities from Kellogg Biological Station, Michigan, USA - LAR L8-3 metaG | ecosystem: Host-associated > Plants > Roots > Rhizosphere ... | reverse complement strand
CGATGGGTGCCTATTAAATACCCTCCAATATAAGCACTACGAAATGAAAAGTCAAGAGGTTTCTAAAAATTTTCGATGAATTATGTTATTGCCTGAAGAAAATTATATTTTCTTTTTTCCGAGTACACAATCCGAAATAAATGTTGTATCTTTGCAGTGAACATCTCGTTCGAGCCGACTACGGTCCCTAACCGAATCGCCCACGGCTCCCACAAGTCGCTCTCATGCCCGAGGCCGCTTGCCTCTCGCATGATTGGTTTCTAAAACATCACTTCGAAGCTTTTTATAAAGAGGTATTTGTATGCCAAACATCAAGCTTAAGCTCACGTTCGCGCTTATCCTTTCGTGTGCGCTCGGTCTAAGCGGACTGCGTGCGCAATCGAATACGGAGTACGGCCTCTTGTGGACTCCATCGAGCTCAATAGGCAATTTTCAGGCAAGCGGCTCAACCACTCTTACCTACTCTGCTTTCCATCCAAATACATTCTTTTCGCTTCAAACCTTCTCAGGAATTTCCTGCGGCACTGGATGGGGCGGCGGCGACGTAGCTAAGAATTCCAAGAACACCACGTTAGCAATTCAGGACGATAGTTCGTCCAACTGCACGAATATGTATTTTAATGGGTACTTTGCGTCCAAGAGCAGGGAATGGCAGCAAGCATTCGATAGCTTGACTCGCTTCATCGATTCCTGCCCAAATAATCCGCATGCTCCCGATGCATTTTCGCAAATCTCGGGTGCCGTAGCCGGTATTTATGGACCAACCGGAGGCACCTACCGTGCCACATTTCTCGCGTGGCTCGAGTCAGTCTTATACCTAAATACATCTGATTCTTATTTCTGCTCTGATGTAGAGGTTATGTCCTCAGCCATGCCGCTTCCGGCGGATACGGCACCAGGCACTTATTCACGCGAGATAAATATTCCCTTAGCCGTTCTTCGATGGCTAATTCAAAATACCACCTGTGATACGCCGCAATTGGCGCAGGAATATGATCGGGGGCGAGAAACGCAACTGGAGCAATGGGGGAATAACACAACGGCCTATAAGCTCGATACGACGCTGCTGCCGCTGGATTCGATTCAACCGGGCTTGCAGGAGCTTTTGGAGAAGCATTTCCTCTATGCGGATGTTAGCGAACGCAGAGGGCCGGATATTATCACTAATGCCACCGCCTCCCCCAATCCGCTAAATACCGGAACGGTCATCTCCTTCGGCATCAGCAAGGAGGCTTACGTGAAGATCGAAGTATTCGATTTGTTGGGGAATCGGGTTTCGTCCTCGGGCTTCGAGAGCTTATTCGAGCCGGGGAACAAAGCGGTTCCCATTTCGCTGCAAGGGCTTCCGGCCGGAACCTACTTCGCCCGCATCGTCACGGCCTATGGCGAAGTTCAAACCGTGAAATTGGTGAAGGAATGAAAACGCTCATCATCATCGCGCTCACGATTGTCGGAATGGTTCCGGCCAGTACGTTTGCGCAAACACTCACTCCGAGTCGGCTCTCCTCCGAGGGGATTGTAGGTCGAGCGTCCTCGCTCGACCTCGTGTTCCCATCCATCCCGAAAAGTCGAGCGAGGACGCTCGACCTACGCGCTTCTATAAATCTCGGGAACATTGACCATAATTTCTGGGGAATTTATTCGGGTCTCCCGATTGATCCGAGTCGTCAAGCTTCTCCTTGTAGCAATTGCCAATGGACCTCAGCTTGCAGTACATGTGTACCTACATTTGCAGAAGCTTATATAGGTGCCCTTTATTATACCGTCACTTCTGGAGGTATTGTTTCCCATCAAAGCCCACAGAATGTCGAGTGTGGGACTGCATGGGGAGGTCTAGGCACGAATAAATCAACTCACTCTAGCTTGTCTGTTCAGAATGACACTACAACTGTCTGTAACCAACTTTGGTTTTCAGGTGATAATTATTCCGAAAATCACCAATTTCAGCAAGCCTTCGATACTTTGAGATATTTCATCGAAACATGTCCGCACAACGCTTTTGCGCCAAGTACATTCCTATCAATAAGTAGTGCCATGGTTGAAATTCACGGTCCAGGCGGCGGCAGTTATCGTGCAACTTATGAGGCCTGGCTTGGTTCTGTTCTTTATCTGGATACTACGAACCCAGAGTATTATTGCGCGTGCGCTGAGCAAGTCGCGGGGTATTTGCCACTTCCGCATGATACACTACCTGGGTATTTTTCTCGATGGACAAATATTCCACTATCCGTTATTGATTGGCTTATTCATAACACCACATGTGATACACCTGCTCTTTCTCAGGAATATGATCAATCGCGCCAATCTCAGTTAGAGCAATGGGCCAACGATCCTACAGCGTATAAGCTCGATACGACGCTGCTGCCACTGGATTCCATTCAACCGGGCTTGCAGGAGCTTTTGGAGAAGCATTTCCTCTATGCGGACGTTAGCGAACGCCGAGGGCCGGATATTATCACTAATGCCACCGCCTCCCCCAATCCGCTAAATACTGGCACGATCATCTCTTTCGGCATTAGCAAAGAGGCATACGTGAGGATCGAAGTGTTCGATTTGTTAGGGAACCGGGTTTCATCTTCGGGCTTCGAGAGCTTGTTCGAGCCGGGGAATAAAGCGGTTCCCATTTCGCTGCAAGGGTTGGCCGCGGGCACCTACTTCGCCCGCATCGTCACGGCCTATGGTGAAGTGCAAACCGTGAAATTGGTGAAGGAATAACCGACCAGGATTCACAGGATGTAAAGGATTTACAGGATTGGAACTGCATAGTTCAATGCCCCTCCCGTTCGGAGGGGCTTTTCATTTCCGCAACTTTCTTGCTCTATTCGATATTGCAGAGAAAGCTAATTTATGCCAGAGACCACAACCAGCTTTTTTGCGCGAACTTCGGCAGCGTCTTCTATCCCGGCTAATGGCTCCGCGCGCAATACCGCCGCGATCATTACCGCGCTCAAGGACGCGATCGAATTCGTGCAGGAGCGTGTCGTCAATCGCGAAGAGGTGATCGAGCAGATTTTCCTCGCGATGCTGATCGGCGAGCACGTCTTGCTCGAAAGCCGGACGGGCGTCGGCAAGACGCTCCTGGCCGACCAAATCTTTCGCATGTTCGAAGGGGCGCGTTGTTTTTCGGTGCAGGCCAGCAAAGAACAGCAACCCGATACTTATTTTGGCGGACTACTTCTCGAAGAATTAAAGCAGGGCCGGCTCGTTCATAACACCGAAGGCTCCCTCGTCGAAAGCGAGTTTGGATTTATCGACGAAATCTTCGATGCGAACGATTACACGCTGCGCGCCTTGCTTTCGCTCCTGAACGAACGGGAATTGATCCGCGGCGTTCAGCGCGTCCACTCGAATGTCCATACCGTCATTGCGGCGACTAATTATCTTCGGCTTTCCGAAATCACCGAGGCGCTGCTCGACCGGTTTCTCTTCAAGGCGCTGATCCATCCGGATAAAGATGCTTTCTTTCAATATAAAATCTCGCAGCAATACCTGAAGAACTTGGGGAATGCTATCGAACCGCCGAAAAAGATCCAGTATGCGGACCTCGAGTATTCGACCCGCATCGTTCGAGGAGAAGTGCCGGAATACCATATCCAAACCATGCCGGAACTGGTTTATTTTATGAACCTTGTCGTCCGGCATTATGAAGTACAGCGCAACCGGCTGCTGCAGGAGCGTCCGCATGAAGCGCATCTTCGCACGAAAGATTTTTATATCTCCCCACGCACGCAGGCCAAATCGCTCGACGTGCTTCGCGCGATTGCGTTTCTTCATGGCCGCACCGACGCGGAAAAATCCGATATTCCGAAACTCCACTTGCTGCTTTGCACCGCCGGGATTGCGGAAGAGAAGGCGCTGTTTCAACGGTCGTACGATACCCTTCTCCAGTTGTATCAGGCATCCGGCGCGTTCGATCAACTGGCGGCGCTTTTAACGCTCGAAGATGTGCTTGCCCGATTACGCCACGATCCTACGTTGATGTCGAAGCCGATCACGGAACTTGGAAGCGCTCAATCGAAGCGCTCGATCGTGGCGTGGGCGAAGGAAACACTCGGTGTTGCCGATGGAACGGCTGCCCACAAGCGCCGCCTTGCCGAGGGGTTCCTGCAGAGCATTCATCCCTCCACCGAAGACTTGAAATCGCTCAAAGCCCATTTGGAGCAGGAGATCAAGGTGGTCTTCGCCGGACATGCGGAGCATTTTTAATTTACGAGAACTATTGCCTTCTTGCTTTTGCCATCCCGAATTTGGGAGTTACGGACGGTATTTGAGTATCCCTCCTATGAATACAATCAAGGACGGGAGCAAGAGACTCGAGAACACCACAAGAGTTGTGCGGACCGAACCAATATCAAAAAGAAACCATGGGAATAGCTGCGTATCACTCACTAAAACGCTAATGATAGAGAAGAACCAGACCAATCCCCGAACAATCGGACGTTTCCAAACCCACTGTGTTGTTGAGAGCCAAGCTGCGGCCAGACCAAAGAGTAAGAGGATAATGCTCATAATAACTTCAAACAACAATCATGTGAATGGAGGATAATAAGCCAACACCACCGCGCCCAAACACTCATCAGCAAACCGACGAGCAGCAGTTTCCAGAAGGATTCGTCTTCGAGCCGGCGCACCAGCAGTCCATAAAAGACCATTAAGAAACCTAGGAGAAATACTTCCCTTCTTTGTATCGAATCTGGGGATCTCATATCGCTCACGGCGCGAGTAATCGTGGGTACTGCATGTTTTGATAATTGCTTTTGATTTACAAGTGTGCCAATCCGTTCCGGCATCAATGCGATAATCCCTTCGCACCTTCGGAGAATAGGAAAGCCAGCCAAGCCGAAAATATGATGGTCAGAACCAAAAGCTTCCAGAATTTCTCCTCTTCGATTCGTCTCACGATCAGCCCGAAGAGGAGAATCCAGATTCCAAGGACATAGATCTCCTGTTGTAGTATCATCGCCCGGTCTGCAAATCGATTGACCGCTGGAATTAGATTTCTCATGATCGCGGCAGTGACAATCCAAATACACATAGCCAATGTCCACATCTTCCAGAAAACCACCCGTGGTATTCCCCGGATGGCTCGCACGGGAACTGCGACAATACGCGCGAATAGCGTTTCGAGGTATTCTTTCACGACAGTATATGAAACGCTAAGGCTATCGCTCAGGTTGCCAGCTGGATCAGCAGCCGGGAACTAGCCAACTACTACCCCATCTTATGATCCGTAGGTCGTTTCGAGATAGCCATACTCTGACGTAGCGTTTCGGATTCCTGTATAATATTCACCCATCCATCCACCGAAGATTTGAAATCGCTCAAAGCCCATTTGGAGCAGGAGATCAAGGTGGTCTTCGCCGGACATGCGGAGCATTTTTGAGTAATCCGCCCGTAGATTCCACGATCGAAGTTCGGCTGCGCCGCCGGGAGCGCCGCCGCTCCTTCTCGGTCTTCTTTTCGATCGTCCTCGGAATTTATTCGCTGCTAAACTTCTACATTTTTATTCGACTGAATGCGGCGGTTCCCACCGATTCGTGGTTTCATCCCATGTTTCTTCCACTTTTTCTTTTCATCGCGCTCGCCTTCCTCGCCGGCGAGATATTGGAGCATAAACGGAGCACCGTTTTCGGCAAAGCACTCACATGGGTTGGCTCCTTCTGGCTTGGCGCGATGACCTGGTTTTTTTTGGCGTTGGTTCTATTCGATCTGGTAAGAGTCTTTTTCGGTTTGTTTTCTCTCCCTTATCTTCAAGGGACCGACGCGACACAGTGGACGATAGCCGTTTTATCTTCCGTCGTTTTCGCTGCAATGTTTTTTGGTTTTTTTAATGCCCGGCGCCTTCGGGTGAAGCCACTTTCGATAAAAATGGAAAAGCCCGCTCCACCGCTTCGCATTGCCGCGATCAGCGATATGCACATGGGCACGCTTATAGGACGCAGAATGGTGCGTCAAATGGTGCGGAAAATAAATTCCATCCATCCCGATCTGGTGCTTATGGTGGGCGATCAGGTGGACGGGAACCCACATCCGGTGATGCAACTCGATCTGGGAAGCGAACTAAAAAAGATCGTAAGCAAATACGGCGTCTTCGCCATCACGGGTAACCACGAATATATCGGCAACGCCGAGACAACTTGCGCGTATTTGGAAGCGCATGGCGTCACCATGCTGCGCGACGCAGCGGTGGAAGTTGCCGGCATCTATCTTGTTGGCCGCGAGGACCGGGCCGCAAAACAATTTGCAAATCTCGAACGCAAACCGCTCGCCGAGCTTCTCGCGCCACTCGATAAAACGAAACCGATTATTCTACTCGATCATACACCATTCCATCTGGAGGAAGCAGAAGAGCACGGAGTCGATCTTCAGCTTTCCGGCCACACGCATCACGCTCAAATTTGGCCGTGGAGTTTTATTACTAAGCGCGTTTATGAGGTAAGTTGGGGCTACAAGAAGAAAGGAAAAACGCACATCTATGTCTCCTGCGGCGCAGGGACATGGGGTCCGCCGATTCGTATTGGGAATACGCCAGAAATAATGGATATTACTTTCAGTTGAGGGAAAAGCCGCTTCCAATATATCTTATAAAATATACTGGCTCAAGTCCCGATTCCGCACCACTTTCTCTAACCGTTCTTCGACGAATTTAGCTGTAATTTCGAGCTTCTTTTCTTTCACAATATCTGGCACGTCGAAGAGGACTTGTTCTAAGAGCGTCGTGAGGATCGTATGGAGCCGGCGCGCGCCGATATTTTCAATGGCTTCATTCACTTCGAACGCAATACGCGCAATTTCGGTAATAGCGTCCGGCGTGAATTCCACCTCGACGCCCTCCGTCGCCAGCAGCGCGGTGTATTGTTTGAGCAGTGCATTTTCCGGAACGGTCAGGATTTTCACAAAATCGTCCTGCGTCAAGCTATCGAGTTCCACGCGAATTGGGAACCGGCCTTGTAATTCCGGAATAAGGTCGCTCGGTTTCGAGACATGGAACGCGCCGGACGCGATAAACAGAATATGATCGGTCCGCACAATGCCATATCGAGTGCTGACGTTCGAACCTTCCACAATGGGCAGCAGATCGCGCTGCACACCTTCGCGCGAAACGTCCGGTCCGCCGCCGCCATCGCGTTTTCCACCGCCGGTAACTTTGTCGATTTCGTCCAGGAAAATAATTCCCGTGCTTTCGACCCGCTCGATCGCATCGCGGACCACGTTATCCATGTCGATCAGTTTCGCGGCTTCCTCCTGCTCGAAGAGTCCCCGCGCTTCGGCGATAGTAACGCGGCGGCGTTTATTCTTCTTCGGAAGCATCCCGCCCAAAATATCCTGAATGTTCTGCCCGATCTCGTCCATCCCCGGCCCTCCAAGCGGCCCCATAATCTGCATCGAAGCAATGGGCGGCGTTTGCTGGATATCGATTTCGATCTCCTTTTCCTCCATCTCGCTGGCTCGCAATTTTTCGCGGAAGCGGTTGCGGGTGTGCTCGTTCAGCTCCGCCTGCTCGCGCGCCTCGGTGGGCGTGCGCGGTTGGGCCTGCGGCATCCCTGTGATCGTCGAACTTACCGGCACGCCGGGGAACATCATCGGCGGCGGACCGTGCGGGGCCACTGGCGCGGGCGGCACGAGAATATCCAAGATGCGCTCTTCCGCGTTGACGCGCGCTTTCGGCTCGATCGCTTCCATCTGCTCGGACTTTACCATTGTGATCGCAAGCTCCGTTAGGTCGCGAATCATCGATTCGACATCGCGGCCCACATAGCCAACTTCGGTATATTTCGTCGCTTCGACTTTGAGGAATGGCGCGCCCGCGAGCCGCGCGAGCCGCCGGGCAATTTCCGTTTTTCCCACGCCCGTCGGGCCGATTAAAATAATATTGTTCGGCATGATCTCCTCGCGCAAGGCGTCCGGGACTTGCTGCCGGCGCCAGCGATTGCGCAATGCTATCGCAACCGAACGTTTTGCATTCGATTGGCCAATGATAAATTTATCAAGTTCCGCAACAATTTGGTGCGGTGTATGAGGATGCACGTCTTTCGTGGAGGCATCGCCGGAGGATGGCGCTACGCCGTTCTTTTGCTCGCTGGGGAGGGTTGTAATTTCTTCTGTCATTCTATAATGTTTTGAACCCGAACTAGAGTTACGCTGATTTTATTCCTGATTGTAATGATTGGATTCAAATCACTTAAGGAATCTTTAATTAAGTCATTCTATGTCATTGCGAGAAGCGCGAATCGACCGAAGGGAGATTCGTGCGACGAAGCAATCTTTTGGCCTTAAGCCGCGGATTGCTTCGTCGAATTTTTCTCCCTGCGGTCGAAAAATTCTCCTCGCAATGACGTTGTGAAATATTTAATAGGAGTATCCTTAATAATAAAATCAGCGTAGTTAGAAATAAATCCGCGTAATCCGGGTTCTATTCGAGACTTTCGATTGTAAGATTCGTGTTGCTATAAATACAAATTTCGCCGGCAATCATTAGCGACTGCTCGACGATTTCCTTCGCGCTCATTTCCGAGTTCGATTTGATAAAAGCGCGTGCCGCAGCCAACGCATACGGTCCGCCCGAGCCGATGGCAACAATACCGTTCTCCGGTTCGATCACATCGCCGGTTCCCGAAAGCAGATAGGCGCTGCCTTTGCTCACGACGGCAAGCATCGCTTCAAGGCGTCGAAGATATTTATCATTCCGCCAATCTTTGCCCAGCTCGACCACGGCGCGCGGCACATTGCCGCGAAATTCCTCGAGCTTGGAATTAAATCGGTCGTAGAGCGTGAGTGCGTCGCTGGTGGATCCGGCAAAGCCGGCGATGACCTGCCCATTATAGAGCACGCGGAGTTTTTTCGCATTCGCCTTCATCACGGTCTGGCCCATCGTTACCTGGCCATCGGATCCAAGCGCGGCCTTGCCATCCTTGACGATCCCGAGTACGGTAGTTGATCTAATTTGCATCTGGTAGTAGTTGCGAGTGGCAAGTGTCAAAAATAGCGAATAGGAACCACCCGCTTCTTAACATTTATTATCTTTCGCCCTCAGTTCTATGAATTTCCTTTTGTTTTAATTCTCTATATTCGCTGCTCGCCGTTCGCCATTGCGATGTAGCTATCCGTATAGCGCCTCTTCGAGCGGCTCGTGCGTCGTTGCCCAGGCCATAAGGAGCGCCGCGAAGGATGCGATGGTCCGCTTTTCGTCCTCTTGACGAATAATGAGGCCATACGTTTCAGCGACGAATCGCATGTTGTCCAAAACGCGGCGGAGCTTCGCATCGGTCGTTTGGCCATGCCAATATCGCACCGTATCGAGCAGCATCTTTCGGTGCCGCCGTAGAAACTCGGCCATCGAAATCACGGTCGCGCTTCCCTCCTTCGAAGCCCCACCGGTCCGGCGAGGTCGCGGATGATCGCTAAGCCGTCGTGGTTTCGCGATATTTAGTAAGTCACTGACATATTCATCGAAGTGCTTGACAAACGTTGAATTTCCGGGCCGCCGCAAAAACTGCGCTCGTTGAATAGAAAAATTCGCCTTCGATTGCACGCGAAATCTTGGACGGAGGACGTACAAGTCGTAAAATTGTTTTAATTTCCCTTCGCGGTCATATTCGTTAAAGACCCACCGGCGTTTTAACTCACTCCAGGCCGGAATGCGTACCACGGGGTCCTTTTCGCTATCGATGACGACAAAGCGCTCGGTCTTGGCATCGAAACCGACAATGGTTACCCAGTGTCCCCATTGGTTAATGCAGATCATGCAGGGCCGGCCCGCGACCAGCGCGGCTTTCAATGCCTTGAATGCCGCGGCCTCGGTAAATCTTCGGATTTCAATCAGCCTCGAATCGAACCGTTCGGCGGCCCGGCGAAGCATCTTCTCGTCCGTCCCCTCTTTGGTGGTTCGAGCGGCTCGGGTGATCGATCCTTCATCGACAAAATGGCCGACAATTGCCAGCGCGTGCTTGAGCGCAAAGGGGCCGCATTGCCACCGATTCGACTGAGGATAAAATCCCACTATTTATTGCCCCGCTGTTTCAAGCGGCTCTGTAACAGGGGAGTCTCGGGTTATGTCTCAACCAGAAGTGCTTTTTTGGCCCTTTCTTTCTTAAAAATTTTTCTCAAAAAATGGCGGATTCACCATTCTCACTGTGCCGAGATTGCGGTACTGTCTTAAATTAAATCCATATGGTCGGAGAACAACAAAAGGGACAAATTTTTATTCAGGCACAAATGAAGCATGGAAAAGTGGTGGATGCGAATTTTGCGGACTCGTTGAGTGTCCGCCGTATTTTTGCAAGCGATGTGGAAATAATCGTTGTTTTTGCCGCCGGTTGGATTGCAAGTCGCGGAGACGTGACCGATACGGTTATCGGTGGACTGATTGTGCTCGCCATTGCCGCCCTCGCTCGAATCTCATGGCAACGTGCAAGGCGCAAAGCCCGAACCGAGCCTAACGTGCATTTTTTCTCCGGCGAATGGTGCGAATTAGACACCGGTATACCCTCAACCGTTGCTTTTCGCGGCATTAAAGTCAAAGCCCGCGAATCGGTCACGATATAAGAACCATTCGTAGTTGACAGTCACGGCAAGCGAGTGAAAACCATTGATACGGGCAAATCATACGAACGGCATTTGGAGTTTCCATGCACGCTTGTAGCGGGAGAGGAGCGCGACTTCATCATAAATTTTTTTCCGTCGGATTATGGGGGTTGGGTTCGCGGGGCAGTGATATACAATAACGGGAAAACCAAGAAATCGCCGCGCTTTATGGTTGAGGGCGGCACGGGTCACGAATCAGATTTGGGGTTGGGAAGAGATACTTTAGGGACTTTTGGAATGATTAGGAGAGTAGATTTTTTTCATATACTTATATGAAAAAATCTACTCTCCTATCTCAGACTGATGAGCAACGGCCTCCGCTACTTTCACTGCGAGAGATTGTGATAGAATCCCTGAAACTCCGGTTGCCAAATTGTCGAATCGAAAAAGAAGGACGGAGTCTTTTGATTTATCCCACGGCGGCAGCGCGTTTAGAGATTGAACAATTTCTTGCACTGACGCGCCGAAAGACAAAAGGGCATTCTCGCCAACGGGTACTACGTCCCGCGCAATCTTCCGAAGGTTCTCCAAAAATAGATGCTCAAAAACTTCGTCCGAAATCTCGTAAACTACGAGCACCCCGGACAACGCTGGATTAATTCGGATTTGCTTCACGAGCGATTAGGACGCGGAGCAACGCCAAAAGATTCCGTATTTTCGTAGCATGAACCGAAACCAAAAAATCGCAATTTGGGCGGGATTCGCGTTGCTCCTCGCCGTGACACTTTACGTTCCGTATCGCTTGCACCCCGTCCCCGGCGTTGCTCCAGATTTGACGTATGGATTTCTCTTCTCAGAGCCAAACATTGTCCATCGCGTTAATTACGGCTCCCCCCTTGAAGACGGTTATCAGCCATATACTAACGAATCTTCTGGAACATCCGTACTGGATTCATCCAGACTCGCTATAGAGATTCTTGCCATTTCACTACTCACGGCGTTCGCCGTTTTCGGTCTCAAAGAGAAATCACAAAAACCGCAAAAACCAAAAATCGAATTATGAATTAAGACACTGCCGAGATTGCTCCCAAACGTAGTATGGCATCCGTTTTGGAGATTCTTTTTCAAATCCATCATTTTTTTAAAGGAGAATTCATGACAAAAATCGGATATCATTCCCCGCTTTCCCGGCTACTCGGAATTCTTGCCGTGGTTGGCTTAGCGGCACTCGCTAACTCATGCGGGACAACACCTGCGACGTATTCCTCTCCCGCCTGGGCCGACGGCATTAGCGACGGCGCCGCACCGTACTATTATTTCCCCGACTACGGGATGTATTACGATGCGACGGGTGAGCAATACTATTACAGGAACAATGGCGCGTGGGCCTCGAGCGCCGTCGTCCCCTATCCAGGCGTGGACTTGAACAATGCCTACGTGGTCGAGCTCAACCGGAATACCCAGCGGCCCTGGGAGAACCACGACTATTACGCGCGGAATTATCCTCCCCACGAACGTGAGGAATATCAACGGGTCGTGCAAAGCCATAACATCATTCCGAACGTCCCGCAGAATCATGCGATTGTTCCGCGAGCATACAGCGAAAATACCGATCGAATGATATTCGAAGAGCGGGAACAGCGAGCTGCTCGGCAGGGCGTTCCGCCGCAAAGAGTGACGGTGCACCAGGTCCCCATGCGGACAATCGCTCCGAACATGCCTCCAGAAACGCGTCCATACCGGTATGGCGGCGATTCCCACGGACGGTAGAGAATCTGCGACTATTTCATCACCGCTCGGAGCTCCATCAGCGCGGCTTTCATGGAGCGTATTTCTTCAAGCGTCAGCGTAGCCTGTTGCGAAGGCAACTTCTCCGTGGGCAGCGCAATCTGTGCGGGATCATTCGTCGAGGCGATTTCCTCCGGCGCTTTCGAATCGCTAAATCGCTCGGCGCGAAGGATGGCCTTCGCGCCCTCGATCGTATATCGCTCTTCTCGAAGCAACTCTTTGATACGAAGAATGAGCTTAATATCGCGGTTCGAATAAATGCGGTTTCCGGCGCGATTCTTCTGCGGGCGAAGATCGTCGAATTCCGTTTCCCAATAGCGCAAAACATAAGGCTCGAGTCCCGTAAGGCGGCTCACCTCCGAGATCGAATAGTATAGCTTTGGAATGGAAAGATCTTTCATAGTCCTGCGCGTATGGGGAGTAGTGCTCTCCAGTGTTATGTTTCTTCCCTGAGAAATAATAGTGGATGAATTCCCATCAATTGCAACGCTGGGTTCTGGAGCAGCCGGCTCATCCGCAACAGGATGATCGCCCGTTCGATCATCGCTCCCCGGATGATCGCTTATTTCAGAATGTATAAGAGTGGAATCGGGTCTCTCGAAAAACTCTCCCTGAGTGCCCATGGACAATTGTTAGTACAGTAAACGAATCAGGCCTGTGAACGTATAAAGAACTTTAACCACGGTACGTGACGCTAAGTTCTGAGATTCCAGGGGATCCCGGAGGAACGCTCACGCTACACTTCAATGGTAACGATGGCTTCCGCGATCTCCTTTGTGTGGGTAATCGAAAGCTGAATCGAAAAATCGCTGCCTATGATTTGGCGTGCTCGACTCTTCATCCCGCCTCGCAATTCTATAAAAGGACGGCCAGAAAATTCCTTTAATACACAAACATCCCTCCAGGTGAATCCTCGGCGAACGCCCGTGCCTAACGCCTTTGCATACGCCTCCTTCGCGGCAAAACGCGCGGCGAAGTGCTCTGCGGCATGGGGACGCCCCGAGCAATATCGTATTTCCTCCGCGCAATAAATACGCTTGACGAATTGATCGCCATACGTCGCGATCGAGCGCGCAATGCGCGGCACTTCAATAGTGTCGATCCCGATTCCAAAAATCATTTTAATTACGAATGCAAATTAATTACGATGACAATGACAAATGGTGAATGAGAAGCAACAAATCCATTCAATACTAAAAAAATCAATCAGCGTAATCCGCTTGAATCCGCGTAATCCAGGTTCTGCTTGTCCACAATAGCAATAAGGTCGGCAATATCGTGCAAATCGTAATCGGCGCCGTGGTCTTTCGTGCCGAGCACATCGCCATAGTGTGCGAAGGCAGTTTGCATCCCAACGGCTTTGGCACCGGCAATGTCTCGTTCGGCCCAATCGCCAACCATAAGCGCTTCGCTCGGTGGCGTTTGTAAATGATCGAGCACGGTCAAAAACGGCCGCGCGGAAGGCTTGCGCTCGCCTGTTTCATCGAAGGTTACGGCAATAGCAAAAATATGATGGAACCCGATGTGGCAGAGCCGGAGCCATGCTTCGCGGCTCGGCGCGTCGGTCAACACTGCGAGCTTGATGCCCCGCCGGAGAAGCTGCATGAGCGTGGCGGTTGCGTGAGGGTAAGGCTTCAGTGCCGCTTCCCGTGCGCGCCGGTAGGCGATCACTCCCGCCGCAAGAATGCGGTGATCGATCTTATTGAACACCCCAAAGATGAGATCGTCGAAGACTTGCTGATATTCTATGCCGCGTTCCTTATAAATCGCATCGATCCGCGATTTAATATCCGCGCGCTCCAAATCGAGACCCGCATCGAGCATCGCGTCGATCGCGGCCTCGATCGCCTGCCGCTTCATCGCCATGAAATCGACGAGCGTGTTATCGAGATCGAATACGATGGATTGGATCATGTGGCGCTTTGAATTAGAGATTGCAGCTTGTTCAATTCCCCATCGCTCATTCGTGGTCCATCGTGCGTTGTGAGGTAGCCTTGATAGCGTTCGTTGAATTCGTCACTTTTACTAAGAATGGGCTTCCACTCGCCATCGGGAATGCCGTGCATGGGAATAAGCTTCACATGCGCGTGGTCGATTCCCATTCCTTCCATCACGATTCCCGTTCGTTTCGTCCCGAGTTTACGATCGAGCGTTAGCGCAAGCGCGCGAGCCGTGGACATTAATTCGAGAAAGCGTTCTTCCGGAAGTGATGGAATATAACTTGAAAGATGCTCGCGTGTGGCGAGCACCGTAAACCCGGGCGTGTTCGGAAAGGGAGTAAGAAATGCTACGTGGTTATCGTCTTCATAGATCGCCCATCGTTTTTCCTTTCCTTGTATCAACCGGCAGAAAATGCAATCCTCGTTATACATTCTAAATGAAGTCCTTTAGAAGGAGTAACGAGGATTTGGGATGGCTTGTCCCCGTTACTCGATTTCGAATGTCAGTCCATCATACCCCAGCCTGACGTCCTTCGGCAAATCCCTCTCGGTTGTTTCATGCATCACATCGTGGTTGATATGTGTGAGATAGGTGATACGCGGAGCGATGCGCTCGGCTTGAATCACGGCTTCCGAAATCGAGAAATGCGTTGGATGCGGTTTGAAACGCAAGCCATCGAGAATCAGCGTATCCAGTCCCTTCAATAAAGCGAAGGACGGCTCTGGAATTTCACTGCAGTCGGTAAGATAAGCGAAATTTCCGATACGGAATCCGAAAATCGGCATGATGCCATGCAGGATTGGAACCGGAATGATTTCGAGGCCGCATACGGTGAAACGCTGATCGTCGATCGGGGTAATTTGCACCTGCGGAAGTCCGCCGCCAGTCTGTTTCGCATTACCAAAGGCATAGTCGAAGGTCGTCCGCAGTCGCTCGGCGACCGGCTCCGGTGCATAACAGGCCGGGGCTTTTCTATTCAGAAATTGAAAGGCGCGAAGATCGTCGAAGCCGGCGATATGATCGTAATGTTCGTGCGTGTAGAGAATCGCTTCCAAATGCCGAACTTCATGCGCGAGCATTTGTTGCCGAAAATCGGCGCTGGTATCGATGAGGATATTATCCTTCCCATTTTGAAGCAGCGCGCTCACTCGCAGCCGCTTATCCCGCGAATCCGTGGAACGGCAGACCGCGCAGGAACAGGCGATCATAGGTACGCCGGTAGAAGTGCCCGTGCCCAGCAGGGTTACTTTCATTTGTCAGAATGCTGAACGGTTCGGTAATAGAGACTCGAACCTGGATTCCAGCTTTCGCGGGAATGACAGGCATGTGTGGTTTTCCGCGCTTCGTGCCAGGATTCGCCCATTTGTGATTCCCGCGAAAGCGGGAATCCAGGTTCCCATAACTCCTGGCTCAGACCGGTTTCGCAATTTCCTCCTCGATGGCTTCGCGTAGCGCGGGCCGGATGAATACGTCGCCCAGGCCATACTCGTTCAGGCCAAGGGCGAGCGTCCGAATTTTTTTCGGCACGGTGAAGCGGCGATTGATGACGAGCAGCCGCTCATCGCGCAGGAGGCAAAAACCGCCATCGAAATTTCCATTTTCGAACCGGAGCTTGATCCCCAGCTCGCCGGCAAGTCCTTTTAATTCTTCGAATAATTCTTCGTGAGTCATGAAATAAGATTAGTGGCAATATTTTTACCAACAGAATCAAGGTCAGAATTAGTTGACCTGGGATTTTATTCCCTGCATCCTTCCTTCTACTTAGCCTCAAACCCATTCGAATATTCCGGGTAAAAGAACGATGGTGCATCTACACGGAAATCTATTTCATGTCAAAATTCTCTACCGGGCTTGAACGGGCCGCCGTTGCGTCGATTGCCTTTGCTGCCATCGTTCAGCTCGCAAGTCCCCTGCTCATCCACATACTTGGCTACGACGCGTTTCATGCACTTATGTGGATCGAGGCATTCCCCCGTATTCTGCGCGCCGGGACCTGGTATCCACATTGGCTGCCCGATGCCTTCGGCGGTTTGGGTAGTTCCACCTTTTATTTTTATCCGCCACTTGCATTCTTTATTATCACCCCGTTCCGTTTATTGCTTCGTGGAATATCGCCAGAGGCCATCTACCACATTGCTGCCTTTGCGATGACGCTCGCTTCGATATTTTCGATGCGCTATTGGCTCTCTGTGCTCCAGGCCAAACGTATGCTGGCTTGGTTCGGGTCGCTCCTCTACGCCTTTTCGCCGTATCATTTCGATGTGTTGTATGTCCGGAGCGGGCCGGCGGAACATCTCGCCTTCGTATGGGCGCCGCTGATATTCGCTGGAATTTTTCTTATTCTTCGTGACGGCAATCCAGCGCGCGGCTTTCTTTTACTTGCCGTTTCCTGGGGCTTGATGCTGCTAAGCCATGTGCCCGCGGCCGTTACGACCGGAATCGCCGCTCTTGTCGTCGTGCTTGCACCCATTCGCCGGATGAACTGGCCGCGATTTAGTCTTATTGCCCTGGCTGTGCTGCTTGGGACGCTTCTTGCCGCGTTTTATTTATTGCCGGTCGCGCATTTCAGTCCTTACGCGCAACTTCAATATTTGCGCGTAACGCGCCAGGGACTGGAAGATCCATTTGTCTCCTTACTCGACGTCCTCCACGGCCATAATCTAACGGTAAAAGGAATCGCCATTGTTCATTACCTTGCACTTCTCACCACGACGATTGTCCTCCTCTCCCTTTGGAAGAAGGAAAATCCAAACCAACCGCTCATTCGCACGCTTGCGCTGGTCGGACTGGCCGATCTTTTTTTTCAAAACGCGGGTATAAGCCGCCCCGTTTGGGACGCGCTGCACCTTACGCAGATCGTGCAATTTTCCTGGCGATGGAATTTACTCTCCAGCCTTTTAGCCGGATCGGTTTATGCCACGATCCAGAATGCCCGAGCACGGAATTGGATCAATGGCAGCATTATCCTTCTTGCGCTTGCAGCGTGCGTGGCCGGGGTATTTCAGGATTTCGACCTTCGCGTTAATCCACACTCGCTGCAGCGGACACCATTCGATCCGCCGGAATATGCTCCGGTCTGGGCCAATCAGAATAAGGATAGCGTCGTCCAGTTTGCCCTGGTCCATCAAGGCGATTCTTTTGCCGAAGACACGCTGGGCCATGCTCTTCCCACTCGAATGCGGGAGCAAGAACCGAACGAGATCCGATTTCAACTTTCGACTGCCGCGCCGGTTACGATTGTACTGCATCATTGGTATTGGCCTTCCTGGACACTGCAAAATCTCTCGACGGGACGGCCCATTGCCCAGCAACCTCGCCCCGATGGTCGCGCATCGTTTACACTCCCTCCTGGCAGCAACGAAATCGAATATCATCTCGGGACCACCGGTTCCGAGACAGCAGGCGTGATGCTTTCACTTGCAGCCCTGCTTATTATCGCGACCGTCACGTTCCGCATGGCGCGTAATAAAGATACTTCCTCTATTCGCCCTGGATGGTGATCGCACTGGATGGTGACCGGCTATTTTTACCGGGTGCTAATTCCCACTGAATTTTGTTTTGCTCTTCCATAGGCTGAATTTTTGCATTGTTGCTGGGATTCGCTGTCGGCTCATCCGTTTGCCAGTCGAGGAAATTCGGATCGAATCCTGAATATCTTTTATTCATCTCGAAAAATTATTACTATGCTTGGCGCATTCACCTTTATCCTTCACACCCATCTTCCCTATGTGCTGCACCATGGCAAATGGCCGCACGGCAGCGATTGGCTTTCGGAGGCGGTGGCGGAGTGCTACCTGCCGATCTTGCGCGTGCTCGAAGGTCTGCAATCGGAAGGATTTTCGCCGCGCATTTCGATGGACTTCTCGCCGATCAATCTCGAACAGCTTGCTGACCCTTTATTCCAGGATACCTTTATCGCCTATTGCGATGAGAAGATTGCCGCGGCCGAACTCGATTATACGTTCTTCGCAACGAATGGCGAAGCCTACCTTCAACCGCTCGCGGAATTCTGGCGCGAGTTTTATTCGCGAACGAAAAAAGAATTCTTAGAAAAATATAACGGCAATGTAATATCCGGATTTCGGAAGCTTTCGGATGCCGGCATACTCGATGCGATGACCTGCGGAGCGACGCACGGATATTTTCCGCTGCTTCTGCACGATGCCAACATTCGCGCCCAGCTTCGGTGTGCCATCGAGACACACGAGAAGCATTTTGGCAAACGGCCGCGCGGAATTTGGCTGCCGGAATGCGGATACCGTCCGCGCTACCGATGGTCACCTCCCGTAGGAACGGCGGAGTACAAGGCCAAGAGCGAGAATCGCGCGGGTGTGGAAGAATTAGTCGCTGAAACGGGGCTGGAATATTTCGTGGTCGATGGCGCGCTCACGCGTGGTGGAAGGACCGTTCCGGCGTATCAACCGCTTGGACAGAAACTGCATGAAAAATATCTGGAAGAGATCGGTCCGCGCGGGGAACCCGTCCCTGAGTACGACCCAACGCGTTCCCTTACGGATATTTATTGGGTGGACTCCCGCAAATCGGTTGGCCAGGAGGGACAGGGAATCGGCAGCATGCCTTCTAACTTGCCCGCAATATTTTCGAGAGACCCGAAGAGTGCTTCGCGCGTGTGGGCGGCAGATTTAGGATACCCGGGCGCGGGTGTTTATCTCGATTTTCATAAGAAGCACCATATCTCTGGCCTGCGCTACTGGCGCGTGACCGGCTCGCGCGTCGATTTGGGCGATAAGCAACCCTATGTGCCCTATCACACAGAGTGGCAACTCGATCTCGATGCCGAGGATTTCGTCACCCTGGTGCGGCGGGAACTCATGGACCATAAAGAATCCACGGGCCGAACCGGCATTCTCGCCGCGCCTTTCGATACAGAGTTATTCGGCCATTGGTGGTTCGAAGGGCCGCGATTTCTCGAAAAAGTCATGCGCCGAATGTCCACGTCTTCCGATGTGAAGCTTACCGATTGTGCAGAGGCGCTCGATACCTACGACGCGCCTCGCGTGACGATTGCATTGCCGGAAGGCTCCTGGGGCGAAGGTGGACATCACTTCGTCTGGGCTAATCACGATGTCGCCTGGATGTGGGATTCTATTTATCCGCTCGAAGACCGGTTCTTAAAATCGGTCCAGCGGTTTTTGAAGTCGTCCGGAACAGAATCTCCTGCCGAAGGCGGACTTCTCCGTACCATTCTCGAGCAAGCAGCGCGCGAACTGCTGCTCATGGAAGCGAGCGATTGGCAGTTTGTGATCTCGACCGGCGGCGCGGTCGAATATTCCAAAGAGCGATTCGGCGAGCATTGCGAATTCCTGACAAAACTGCTCGATATGGCCGAGCGATATGAAGCCAATGAAGGGCTGAATGAGGACGATGCGACCGTCCTGCAGGAAGCGCTTGTCAAGGACCGGCCCTTTGCGAATATCAATCTTTATTGGTGGGATTCGAATCCGGTCGCCGCACCCGATCGACCGGCTCATAGCCAGCGCACTCCAAAACCGGCAAGCGTGGGTATTTAGGAAATCGTGTATCATTTTTCGAGAGCATGCACATTGTAAATTCGCTCCCCTTTTGGGAAGTAATGTGCTTTGCATGCAGACAGGAAGGACAGAGGCCGTTATTCAATGCAATAGCGAATGCGCAGAATAACATCCTCTAGTTGCACTTCCGGAATGCTTCCAATTTTCCGCTCGAACCTCTGAAGAGAAACTGATTTGCATTGAAAGCAATCTGCCGCGCTTACCTTTGCCAAACCATTTTCACGCGAAGGGATTAATTTAGCAAACCAGTCAAAATTTTGATACTGCGACTTCCAAACTGTGATGGGAACGACAAGTCGTAGGGGAAGCAGTCCTCGCTCGGCTCGGGAAATAATGATAGCAGGACGATTTTTTCGTGTTTCGGAACCCACGGAAGGCTCAAAATTAATGAGCCAAATATCGCCTCGCTCGGGATTCTTCTTCTCAATCAAGTTTCTAAGATATCGTCCTTAAGTTGAAAGTTTAGATCTGGAACGGTTCGATAATAGACTGCTGCCTTCTTCGCCTGAAATTCGAATCTTCGATGTCTGACTTCTGGGGGCAGAGCCATCAATTCCCTCCCCGATAGGCGGCGTTTTGGGCCAATGGATTTTGGTGCTGGCTTAATCCCAAGCTCGGCCTTTTGCAAGGCCCGTTCAATCAATTCCATTACCGACTTGCTGGCCGATGCGCCACGAAGCTTCGCAAACTTCTTAATCTTCAGCTCATCATTTGCGCTGAATCGCAACGCCGAAGGAACCTGCTCTTTCCGTCGATGGCGAGTGCCTCTCTTGGTCGTTGGTTTCCTCACAGCTCTATTAAATGTAGCAATTCGGACAATCGTTCAATTCTCGGTCCGTCCCATTCTTCTGCTTCTTGCCGGAATTCGTCATCTCCCGATCGAATGAGAATTGCAGGAATGCCGAGCGCCGTGGCAGCTGCCATCTCGCCGTTATCACCATCGGCCACATAAAGGCATTCCGAAGTAGTGACCTGAAGTTTATCAAGCGCGCGCAGAAAGAATTCCGGCATCGGCTTGCGCAGACCTTCACGGCAGGAGAAAAGCGGTGCGTCAATTACTTTCGCCATATCGAGCGTTTCCCAAATTTCCGGCATTTCATTCGAGCAGTTTGAAAGCAATCCAATTTTGAATCCGCGTTGCCTCAAGGCATGGATGGTGCTCATGGCGTCAGTGCGCGGAGTTAACCATCTTTGCGAGAATCCACGACGAATCTCTACAGCTCGTTCAAGACCAGTCACCGAATACGGTGAACTGCAATTTAAGGCAGCGGCTGCAATCATTTCTTTAGGGGAGCCATACTTCCCTATTCCTCGATCGTGAAAGGTGGCGCTCCATCCACGACTAAACTCACCGCGATCTACTTCGAGGGCATCGGCCACATCATTGCGGAATTGCTCGACTTCCGCATTCGTCATATTATCGACGAGTGTTCCGAAGAGATCGAAGAGAATGGCTTTCATGCCGCTGGGAGATTCTCTGCATAGAACCGCTTCTGCAACTCAAGTGCTACGTAATGAAAGATCACGGAGTGAACGCTTTCGGAGGTACACATATCATCGAGCGGAACATGCACGGTGGATTTTGCCATTTGCTTGAGCTTGCCACCATTGAAGCCTGTCACGCCAACAGTGTGCATGCCATTGGCATTTGCCCATTCGATCGCGCCAATAACATTCGGGCTGTTGCCGGAACCCGAGATTGCGATGACAATATCGCCGGGCCGCGCATAGGTGCGCAATTGCTGCTCGAAAATCGAAGCGTAGCCATCGTCATTGCCATAGGCCGTCATGAGGGCAACGTTGTCCGTAAGAGAAAGCGCGCGCAGGCGCTTGCGTTGATTTTTTGACTGCAGCGTTCCTTTCGCGAGATCGTTTGCAAAATGAGACGCATTGGCCGCACTGCCGCCATTACCGATAACAAAAACCGTCTGCTCCTTCTCATAAGCATTCGCGAGCAGCTCGATGAACTGCAGAATCTCCCCATGGTCGAGCGAGTTCAGCGAATTGTTGAAATAGCTTAAATATTCTTCGAATGGCATGGGGATTAGATCGATTTTTTCCAAGGGCTGACTATTCTAAACAACCGTTAACTTCCATGACAGGTATTTCAGTTCTCAACCCCATTGCGCAATTTTTCTCCACATTAGTGAGTATTCACTGAAAAATATTATTAATAAGTTCCAATTGGCCCCTCATTTGATGTTGTGAGAGATATATGAATTTTTTCAATTCTATTTATTACTAAAATGCAATCGTCTGCGTCAAATACATCAGGATATGAGCGACTCAACCGCGTAGATCAACTTCTTCGCCTTCAAAACGCCACGACGCAATTAGAACTCTTAATAAGAAAAGTACGGGAATTAGAAGCTGTGGCGAAATTTCGGCAAGAATCACAAGCGAAGAATAGGGAAACTGGCACTAGTTTTCAAAATGTACAGTAAGTTGCTTCCTGGAAACCCCGAACTATGTGCCGGGCAAATTCTTGAGCCGGTCGCTTAAATGCGCACGGTCGCCAATTTGCTCGATACGGGGGCCGTGCTCACCGAATTGGACAACGCTAACCGACCCGACAGGACATGACAGACGGTAGCGATAACGCCCGACGTCGATCCCTATCAATGAACAAAGCGCAATCCGTATCGTAGCCTTATGCGAAACGATTAACACCTTGCCGCCCTCGAATTCATTACGAATTTTCTGAATTACTCCCAGCGCTCGCGCGGCGACGGACGTTGCCGGTTCGCCATCCGTTGGCGGATACCAGGCGGGATCGGCAATCCAGCTTATGTGCTCATCGTGATAGACCCGATCGACCTCCTCGACGGTTTTTCCTTCCCACTTCCCATATCCAATTTCGACCAGCCCATCATGCAGCCGCGGTTGTATTCCATGTGGCGCGGCAATTAGCTCCGCGCTGACTCGGGTGCGTGCCAAAGGGCTGGAAAAAATTGCATCCCAGCGAGTTTCTTTATAATAGTTAGCAAAGGCGTTGGCCATTGCTTCGCCTTCTGGCGTAAGCGATATATCGGTGCCCGAGCCGCAAAACTTGTTCTCGCGGCTCGAAGCAGTCTGACCATGTCGAAAAAAATAGATCTCCAACATCTCTCGCCCTCTACCAACGATACCGCCGTTGATTGAAAATAATCGTCGCGCCAAACGTATCGAGCATGACGGGCATCTGGCGATATTCCGATAGCGCTTCGCGGACTTTCGCCTGATATTCGGGCTGGACGTAAAGCAGAAGAAATCCGCCGCCGCCAGCCCCGGCGACCTTTCCGCCCGCGGCGCCCGCAGCGCGAGCGCGTTCATACATGTGATCGATTTGCATGCTCGTAATGCCGGAGGCGAGATGTTTCTTGAGCGTCCAGTTCTCATCGAGCACCTCCCCGATCTCATCGAATCTTCGCTCGCGAATGGCCGTCTCGATTTTCTTTCCGAGCGCATGAATCGACTCGAGATGGTTACGGTTCGATGCGGTTTTTTCCTGCTGCTCTTTTAAGATAGATGCTGCTTGCCGCGTAACATTGGTGAAGAAAAGCATAAAGCGGCCACCGAGATCGTGTCGTTCGCGCTCCGTTAATTCCAGACGCTCGGTCGTCACGCGCTCCGAACCATGAAAGGTGATGGCCGTTAGGCCGCCGTGCGCCGCAATGTATTGGTCTTGTTTGCCAATCGGTTTTTTCAGGATTTCGATTTCGATCATGCAGGCTTCCTCTGCAAGCTGATCGTGCGTAACCTGCCGGCCGCGAAACGTGTACATCGCATTTAGCAGCCCAACCGTAAGGCTGCTCGAGGAACCGAGACCCGAACCTTCCGAAGGAATATCCGCGAACGTTGCAAGCTCGAAGCCATTACGTAGCCCGGCGATGAGCCCCGCCTCGCGAACCAGTTCGTGCTGAATCTCCGAAATATCATCGACAATTTCTTTGCGCGCGGCATAATTTAGATAGATCTTCGAGTCGAACCGCTCTTTAATGAGCACATACATGTACTTATCGATCGCGGTCGAAACGACGAAGCCATCCGAATCTTTATAATACGCGCGCAAATCGGTGCCGCCGCCGGCCAGGCTGATGCGTAAGGGAGTTTGACTAATTAACATTTCTTAGCCGGGGGTTTTTTCTATTTCCATTCGTATCCTTTGCGCAATATTTTCCATTTCACTCTCCGGGATTTCCCGCAATATCTTGGGATCGGGAAGCTCGCCGTGCCCATCGTCCTCGAAGCGAGGAACGAGATGGACGTGCGCGTGAGGAACGCCGATGCCACCGGTATCCGCTATGATCCATTCGGTCTCGAATACCTTCTGGAGCGCCCTCGCAATGCGGCGAACACGCATGAACATAAAGCCTAAGTCGGCGCTACTCATATCCCAGACCCAGCGAAAATGCTCCTTTGGAATAAGCTGCGTGTGGCCGGGATTGAGCGGATACTTATCGAGAAAGCCGAGAAACTCGGCGTCCTCATAGACGATATGGTGCGTGTTATCTCCGCGAACAATGTCGCAAAAAACGCAATCTGGTGAAGCGGCTGGCATAATTACACTCCCTAACAGGAGTGCGGGCGAATTCCTTCCAACAACTCCGGCCATAATGGAGCTATGCATCAGGGTGTTACAAAGTGTTTCATGGTTGAATCAACCAACCAGGAACTCCTCGCCATCGGCGACCATGGAGATATTGTGCATAGTGAATAGACGGCAGGTCAATTTTCAATCCCTTTGGATTCATAGGTCGAGGCGCTCCGTTGAACTTACAGAGCGCCTCATGAAGATAAAATCAATATATATTTTAGCCGCGTTGCTTGCGCTCAGCGCATGCACGCATAGCACAACTGCTCCCTCGATGGGGAAGAATTCGTCTCCAATTCCCCCACTTGCAGCCAATGCGAGCCTTAATTTTGGAGTGGTTCCCCTTTGGCGAGAGGCCGACACGAACTTTGTGCTCCATCTAAATACAACTGATTCCATCACGTCCGTTTTGACTTCGGATTCGGACTGGAAGCTTCTGAACTCATCACCGCTTATTATTTTCAAGCAAGATTCTACCGCCGCACTTAATATTCGTTATCAGCCAGAGTCACTCAAGTACCATGTGGGTACCATATTACTATTTTCAGGACAAGACACTTTGGGGTTGGTATCACTCAAAGGCAGCACATCAGCTTTCGTGCGGCATGTTGGCGATTCGTATATTTTTCAAACGAGTTCAGGTGTATTAGACAGCGTTGTTGTTTCAAAGTTGCCATTAGCTTTTAGCTGCTCATTGAAGACTCATATCGCAAGCGAGTTAGGCTCTGTTGCCCAAGATAGTAATGGGGATTGGATAATGGGAAACATTGGAGATGCTTTAGGCCGCATTCGGTTGCCCATTGCAACGGGGATTCCGTTCGATTCTTCTTTTAGCGGATTTGATTCAACAATGTTTGGAGAATATAATGGGGGTTATCATGCCGCTCTTGCCAACGATACTATCAATCAGGTGGAAAATGAAAAGTTCGCTTCAAGATTGATAGATGCAACCGGACAATTCACATCCTACAAACGACCTGAATACCATGGGAGCGGAGGCTTTTTTCATGCATCTTACATTGACAGCATTGCGATGCTCTGTTCCATTCAAGATTGGTATTGGAACTCGACAAGTTATGGCTATGAGGGCCCCGGATATTATGAGACGTATCACCTTATCCGGTTTCATTTCCACCGATAATTCATTTGGGGATTCCATGGTACTCCACGGATCCAACTCCGGCTATACCTCTCTTCAAATTTGCGAGCGAAGACAGAAAACTTGTATTAAGACTTCCCCAGCGCCTCGTTAATCTTCGGGCGCATCAGTTCATCTTCGTTTTCGCCGCCGCCCATTTCAAAGCCAAGGGTCCTGCCATTGCGGCCAACGATGATATGGGTCGGATAACCATTCACACCGAGCTTCGAGCAAAGATCGCTCCCATTTGGAACGATCTGGAATTCGGATTCGGCATGATTCAGGTATTGTTTCAGTGCGGCTTCGTCATCGAGCGCGATGCTAAGGAATACAACATTTGTATCGCCATCAAAGGACTCGACCAATTTATTGAGCGAATTTTTTTCGATATTACATCCCGGACAACTGATAAACCAGCAATCGAGCACTACTACTTTACCTCGCAGTTCCGAGAGCGTACCGTGTTTTCCTTCGAGCGTTGTATAGGAGAAATCCGGGATGGAAGGTAATTCAATTGTCCCTCCATATTCTTTCGCCAAGCGGCTCGAAAATTCCTGCAATGTTTCGTTTCCACTTTTGAATTTCTCATAAAATTCTTTTAGGCCGCTCACATATCCGCCCGTGCCGAGAGCAAGAACTTCCCCATAAGTACGCTTTGCATCTTCGAGGCGTCCGGCCTCGGAATACATGTTTGCGAGCGCGCCGCCGATCTCCTGTTTATCTCGGATTTGTTTGAAACTCAACATCGACTGTTTGCCAAGTGCAATACCATCTTCGCTTCGGCCGCAGGCTCTGAGCAGATAAATCTTTTGTGCAATAATATGTGGAAGACGGTCCATGCTGCCCCAAATATTATCGCCCGAATAAAAACAGTCGTAGGTCTTGGAACTCTGCTCGGCACGCTCACTCCATCGGAGTGCTTCCTCCGGGTTATAGAGAGGGCCAGTTTTATTTCCATAGGCATAAGAAATATCAAGCAGGACATCGACTTGATGCGATCCTGCCCATGCCTCGCTTACCTTCCGATACACACTTGCAGGAACTAGCGTATCGAAGGCTACACGTTCGAGCCATATTTCTGCCATATCGGTGTGCGGATTTCGCTCGACGAGCGGTGCGATGAGCCGCCCCGGAATAACCGGCCATGTCATTCCTTTCCCTCCGCGCATCATACTCGGAGCAAAAAATCTGTCCCAGAAATTCTCATCGTTGAAGATCGGATCGAATATTCTTGTTCGCGCTGCGCTCTGGAATTCGACATTCGCAAGGGAATCTTTTCTTTGTGTCGCATAGAGTTCGCCCAGGGCCAAATACCACGAGGCCATAGTATCGGGTGTTCTCATCATTCGGTCTTCGAACGAAGTCATCCACGGCCGCCATGCGGAGTCGGACATCACTTTTTTTCCGGATTGTTCCAACTCTCGCGCGTGGTCGTATGCGGCGACATACGATGCATAATGCTTAGGATATAATGTAAGCTCGGCATCGAGCGAACTATCGATATTCAATGCGTTCGATGCTTCGATAATTGCGCCGGGTGTCGGGCGGCCATCGCTCGTGCGGCAGCTGAATATCTCAATACCATTCGGGACTCGATCGGTCGGAACAAGTATTTCGAGCCAGATTGAATACGTAGAATCGGGAATAGTCAATCTCGCCTCGTACCCGCTGTTGCTTGTGCGCCGCATCGGAAGAATAATAGCGTGATCCGGACGCACGCCGCGCACTCTTGCTGCGCAGAAGAGTGTATCGTGCGAGTCAGGTTTCGAAAAGGATGAAGAGTCCCCGGGAATATACCCTACCGTGATGGTTTCTCCCCAGCGGGGATCGCTATTCGAAATATGTACGCCTTGAGCGAAGAGAGGTGAAGAAACGATCAACACAAGAAAACCGAAGGAGCGAGATGTTTTGCTCATAAATCCTTTGGATAATAGGCCATCTTTAACGATTTCATGCCTGGAGGCAGTTTCATCGCGAATCGATTCTGAAACCGGAACAAACCCGCTCCATTTCTGTTATCCCCCTCTCGAATTAAGCGAGCGGAGATGAAAACTCCGCATTTAGTCACCAATAAACAACTTGACAAATGGCATTCAGCAATCCTCGCCCCGCAACGGGTGCGAATAAAAATCGAAAGCGTGTAGGCCGGGGCGAAGGCTCCGGACATGGCAAGACCTCGACACGCGGGTCGAACGGAGCGGGGTCGCGCTCCGGCAATAAATACCGGGCTGGTTTCGAGGGCGGACAGATGCCGCTTGCGCGCCGCCTGCCGAAATTCGGCTTCCATCCGCCCCATCGCACCGAATATCAGATCATCAACGTTGAAACGCTCGAAGCGTGCGTTTCGAATGGCCGCTTGCCGAAGGACCAGATGATTACTCCCGACATCCTCTGGGAAGCGGGCCTAATAAACCGCCAGGGAATGCCCGTGAAAATCCTGGGAGATGGCGAGCTTACACGAAAGCTGAGCGTGCAGGCGCACAAACTCTCGAAATCGGCGGTTGCAAAAATCGAGAAAGCCGGCGGAAGCGCCGAGCAATTAATGGCTTAATGATTTTTGTCATTCCCGCGAAAGCGGGAATCGAGCGCCAGCGGGTCTGGATCCCCGCTTTAGCGGGAATGACATATAAAATCCTCAAATCGTCCGCGTAATCCCCGTTAATCCGCGTAATCCAGGTTCTATCCTATGAGTCGTTTAACAGACAGTTTTCGTAACATCTTCAAGGTCGAGGAGCTAAAGGACCGTATCCTTTTTACCCTCGCGTGCCTCATTGCCGTTCGGCTCGGAGCACATATCACGCTGCCGGGCGTCGATTTCTCGCTGCTCGACAAACAGTCCGCATCGAGTAATTCGCTCTTCGGGCTCTACGATTTATTCGTGGGCGGCGCGTTCAAGAACGCCGCTATCTTCGGATTGGGCATTATGCCCTATATCTCGGCCTCGATTATCATTCAGCTTTTGGGCGCGGTCGTTCCGTATTTCCAGAAGCTTCAAAAAGAGGGCGAAGATGGCCGCAAGAAAATCACCCAAATGACCCGCGTGGGAACGGTGCTCGTTTCTATTGGCCAGGCTTCGGGTATGGCGATCTATCTACAAAAAGAGAATGTCGTGGCTGCGGGCATCAGTCCGTTTTTCTTTATCATTACAACGGTTATTTGCCTCACGGCCGGATGTATGCTCATGATGTGGCTCGGCGAGCAGATCACGGAACGTGGCATCGGTAACGGAATCTCGCTTATTATCTTTATCGGTATCGTCGCGCGGTTCCCCAATGCGATTTTAACGGAAGTGACGATGGTGCAGTCGGGCCAGCATAATATCATCGTCGAATTAGTGCTCTGGGCGTTTTTTGTGGCAATCGTCGCCTTCGTGGTGCTGCTAACGCAAGGAATTCGCAAAGTACCGGTGCAATATGCGAAACGGGTCATTGGGCGCAAAGTCTATGGCGGCGTGACGCAGCATATTCCAATGCGCGTGAATACTGCTGGTGTTATGCCGATCATTTTCGCGCAGTCTATCCTTTTTATTCCGACAACGATTGCGCAGTTTTTCCAGGGTTCGGCCTTTGGCGATTTCCTGCTGAACTTCTTTAACTACCGCTCGATGGGCTATTCGATCACGTTCGCCATCATGATTATTTTCTTCACCTATTTCTACACTGCTATCGCGTTCAATCCCCGCGACGTGGCAGACACGATGAAGAAGCAGGGCGGATTTATCCCCGGCGTCAGGCCCGGCAAACATACCTCCGATTACATCGACAATATCCTGACCCACATCACGCTTCCGGGCGCTATATTCCTCGCCATCGTCGCCATCCTGCCGGCGTTCGTGAGCTATCTTGGCGTCGCAAGCACGTTCGCGCAGTTCTTTGGCGGCACCAGCTTGCTAATTATGGTCGGCGTGGCGCTCGATACACTGCAGCAAGTTGAATCGCACCTCACGATGCGCAATTACGAGGGCCTGATGAAAGCCGGACGCATTAAGGGGCGAACGGGAGTTGCAGGGTACTAATCCAGAACCGGGATTGCGCGGATTAGGACGGATTACTCGGAAGATTTTCAATAGAGCCAATGGCACTGGATCTTTTTCGTAAAAGTTCTTCGTAGGTTAATGCCTTCGACCCCTATGGAATCTACAGAAATTCATCCAATAAATCGTCCGCGTAATCCCCTTTAATCCGCGTAATCCAGGTTCAGCTCCGGTGTTCAAGCACGCGACCCATATCGTCAAATCCGAATCCGAGATCGCGAAGATACGCGCGGCCTCGCATATCGTCGCGGAGTGTTTGAATCACATCGAGCGGCTCGTGCGTCCCGGCGTTACGCCGATCGAACTGAATAACGAAGTCGAGCGATTCATTACCGAACGCGGCGCGTATCCGGCATTCAAAGGTTACAAAGTCGGACGCCAAAGGTTCGAATATGCGGCCTGCATCTCGGTTAATAATGCAGTCGTCCATGGTATTCCATCGAAGGAGCCGTTGCGCGAGGGCGATATTATTTCAGTCGATTGTGGCGCCGAAAAAGATGGATGGTTTGGCGATGGCGCCTGGACCTTCGCCGTCGGCCAGGTCGCTCCCGAAACCGCGAAGCTCATGGAGATCACCCGGGAATCGCTGATGCTCGGCGTAGCCCGCGCCCGCGTGGGCGGACGCCTCTTCGATATTTGTGAAGCCATTCAGGATTACTGCGAAGCGCAGGGATACGGCGTGGTAAAAGAGCTGGTCGGGCACGGCATAGGAAGCCATTTGCATGAAGACCCACAAGTTCCCAATTACCTTCCCGGTCCGAAAGAAGGGTTTACGAACGTAGAACTCTTGGAAGGCATGACCCTCGCCATTGAGCCGATGATTAACATGGGGACCGCCCGCGTCCACACCGCCAAAGACAAATGGACCGTCGTCACCGCCGACGGCAAGCCGAGCGCCCACTTCGAGCATACCATCGTCGTTCGCAAAGGCGGCGGAGAGATTTTGACGAAATAGGGGTTCTCTTAGAATGGGTTTTTGGAAGTCCCCGCCTTGGTACCTCGTGATGGCGATAATCACGCTGCTATTTGGTGCAAACTTATATCATACTTTTACTCATCAGAATACCACTTCGAACGACTTTCTCAACTATGCGATTTTCATCGCGCATATGAAAAGCAGCGGTACAGTCACCACACCGCACTTTATTTATCCGGGCCTCGTCCTTCTACTCTCCGAACTCCTTCCTCGTCACAACACGATGGTGCTTGGTGGCGTTGTGGTGCTGCTCTTTCAACTTTTTCTCGCGCACGTGCTCTGGATTTTTTGGAAACAATCGATTCACGACTCGGAATTCCCTGACCTCCGAGTGTCCCGCCGCAGTTGGCTTCTCATCGTGCTTACCGTGACTGCGATGACGGTTGCTCCTATCAATCTGATGACGCTCCTAAAACATAACGGGTATAAGGGTTATATCGGAATTACTATCTATCATAATCCCCCGATTTTTCTTTGTCGCCCCATTGCATTGTTAAATGTGATGATTTTTGCCGCGGCGCTTGTGTATCGAAGAATCTCGGCCCGACAGACCATTTTTTGCTTTCTTACCCTGGCTATCGCGGCATTAACGAAACCAAACTATGCGCTTATAATGGTCCCAACCGCAGGTGTGTTCGCCCTAATTACGCTTAAACGAAAGGACTGGCCTCTCCTGCGGTTCATCGGACTCGGCGCGCTCCTTCCGGGCTTGCTCGTTCTCGCATGGCAATACGTTTTTACTTATCTTAATCCCCCCGCAACTTCGGATATGGACTCCTCGCGCATTCTCTTCGCTCCATTTCTGGTCTATTCAATAATGGCACGGTTCCTCATCCCGAAATTCTTTCTTTCCATTTTGTTCCCGTTGAGCGTGCTCCTCCTCTATCGAAAGGAAACGTTCCAGGACCGGTATTTTCAAATTGGGTTCGTGCTGTTCCTAATGGGCGCGGCGCAATCCTACTTTTTTGCGGAGGAAGGGGTTCGACTGATCAAGGGGAATTTCCTATGGTCAGGGCAATTGGGATTGTTTTTATGGTTCGTCATCTCAATGCGATTTGTTGTGCAGCGGTTTTTCTCCGAGCCAGCCAAAGCACGCTGGTCCTTAAAATATGTGGTTGTATTCTGTATTTTTGCATTGCACGTCGTGAGCGGAATTCTCTGGTACATCGTGGAAACGACCTCGCCGGGAGCCTACTGGTAATACAGATATTTAAAGAAGAGCACAATGAAGTTTTCTAAGATAGCTTCCTTCGCATTGTTCCTCGTCTTATTTTTGGTCCTGATTAGAAATTTTCAGTACCTGTATGTTGCGCCGATTCAAAATGCCTATTGGTGGAGCAGCGATGAAACATGGTTGATGTCCGAGTATCACTCATTCCTTACCACCGCTCATTACATCAATCCTACGGCTCCCGGCTCCGCCTATGCACAGGCGACCGGCGTACTCTTCGGAAGCTGCTACTTAACTGCACTGCTCTATGGCCTGCCTGCGCTAATACTAAAATTCCCTATTATTGATATCGGGAGGACGGTTACCTTTAGTATTGGTCTCTTCACGTTATTTACACTGTGGTTTTTTGCAAAACGGTATCGGGCTCCTACCTGGCTCGCGTTATTTGGATGTGTGCTTTTGGCAAGCACACTCTGCTTTTTCGTGATGAGCCATACCGTGCGCTACGATCTTCTGGTTGGATTTGCGGTCCTGGTGTTCGTGGCGCTTTTGCCACTTGTCCGGGAACAGCGTTCCGGTTTAAGCATCGCATTCGGACTAACGCTTCCTTTCTGCCTACTGCTGAATGGACATCTCCTGATTTATTTGACGCTTGCGCTCGCCTATTTCGCTTTCCTCACCAAACCGCGGTGGAATATATTTATCGGTTCCATGATTGCGGGTTTCGTGGCGCTCTTCGGTATCCAATTTTTGTTGCTGCATTCGACGAGTTTTTTCGGTCCGCTCCAAAAAAGCGGGATCTCTAAAATTCCGCTCCAAACGATTTTCCATCCCAAATCGGATTACTGGAATCTCTATTGGCGAATTTTTATCGCAAATATGTGGGCGCGAAATATTCTCTTCCTTGTGGTTGCAATACTGGTTGTGCTCACAATTCTGCGCTTCCGGTATAAGATAAACATAGTACATTGGGCGACGCTGGCAGAAAAACGGCTCGCCATCGGCGCCGCGCTCGTCCTTTTTGCATCGCTCTTTTTGGAGGATGTTCTGACGCCGCGCTACTTCATTCATGTGCTGCCAACGATTGTGTTCCTCCTCACGATCGTTCTCTGGGTTATGTATCGGATTCCGTCGAGGAAATTTCTTATCGTCCCAGTCGTGATTATCATCGCGGTATTTTCGGTGTGGGACTATGTGAGTGCCACCGACACAATGGGCAGCGTGGGAGAAACCATTTCCCGCGAGAACGAACATGTCATGCGCTCGGCGCTCGCGGTGATTCACACACGTTCGAATAACAAGGTCCCTCGCGTGTTTTGCACGGTGGCCGGACAAGCCATTGCGATGGACGATGATTCCATTGTGCTGTTCACGACGGTCATGTATAATCAACCGGCCGCGAAAGTGCCGGATTCCACGATTTGGAACCGTGCAAAGATCGACTATGCCATAAAATATAGCGGTAACTATAAAGAAGTTAATTCCTATATCGACACCACCTCACACCCAAATATAATTTTCGAACGCACCGGCCACTTCGCCGATTTCGCCCGTAGTTACGATGCCGCGGGGCTGATGCAGATTGATACGCTGAGAGTATATGAATTCCGACGATGAGTCTTCGTGACGGAGACGCTTTGATGAAATAAGTTATTTCTCATTGAGCCGATAAAAAGTGAACCCACGAATAACAGTATCAAGCTGGTAATTCTGTTCAAGGAACTTGGAGAGTCCTGGAATCTCACCGGCAAGTGCGAAAGGTCCTTTGGATGACCAAATGCGAAGAAGATTATCGGCGAAAACAACGAACTTGGGACGCACCTCTCGCAAGGAATCGACATACTCTTCTCGCCACTTCTTTTGAAATGAAGTAAATGTATTGTCTCTTGGCAGAAGCGGTTCAAGACAAATGAATCTCGTGGCCGACTCGAGTCCAGCCTTCACCCGTAGATAAGGCCTGCTCACGGCTAATACCTCTACCCGAGCACGATTCGTATCCACCCTTTTCAAGTATGCCGCTGCTATATTCTCTGCGTATGGGCCTGTGAGTGGATCGGTATCGACGATATTGTATGCATATTGCAAAACGGGCATCGAGCTCGCCGAAGCGGTACGATACAGGCCCCAAAGATGTCTTGGATAGAGCCGGTAGGTTAGATACAGCACCGAACAGATAGTCACGGGAACGGCAATCCATTTCCATCTCAAAAGCATGGGTGCAAGAAGGCCATGTGCTATCACGGGAGACAGCAAGGCGAGAAATGGAAGAAAATGAGAAGGAAAGAATTTGCGCATTACTAATAACGAGGCGATGGAACTTAATACAAGCGAGAGGTAGAGCAACATTACGAATTTTGGAATGTGATTCACAACATAGTTCCGTTTACCAGATCGTAATGAAATGCCCGCTGCAACAATACCCGCAATAACATAGAGTGCAATAAGGTGGCCCGGCGGCTGGAGGGCATCAAAAAGAACTGAAATGGGTGCCGCGTATCCCGAATATATATCGAGGTTAAATAGTATTACAGCATGGTAAAAGCTCGCAACACCGTTCGGAATCAGAAGAAATGGAAGCACAAGCGCAACGAACGCGGAAAAGCACCCGACCACGTACCACCAAAGCAGCCGATCAACAGGGCGGTTTAGTAATATGTAACTAATTGCAATGACTAAGGGGAACAATCCATACGTTGGCCTGAACACACTACATGCGGCCGTGAAAAACCCAGCCCCTAATACCAAAACATTGACTTTGTAGGAGGGAATCTTCTCCATCGCGCCGAAAAAGAATTCAATTCCCAAAAGAAGAAAGAATACCGCGAAAGCATCGGGCTGGCCAGCAACACTGCTTCCCAAAGATACATAAAGCAATGGGTAGATAATGGCCGAAAGGAGCGCAAATGGGGGCTTAAACCAGCGGACAAGAAGTTTATAAAGCAGAAGGGCTATAGCGATTTCGATAATGAGATCGAAAACACGAAAGGCGAGATCGCTGGGCCCCAATAGCGCAATGCTAAGCGCATGAAGGTAGGCAGCTCCTGGAACATTGTGGCTCCAGTTCCCAGCACACGGGACTCTCCCATATGCATAAAGATCCCATCCCAATGTTTGATAGACCCAGTTATCTGAACTCAATGGGCGTAATAGACCTCCTACCAAAATCACGGATGCCGCTACCACACAAATGATACTACCCGATCGTCTCGAAATATTCAGGATGCGGTTCAGGGTTATCATTTCGTCTTTAATTAGTTTCACGGATGGAGCGAGTTGCGGGCAAATTAAATCTTTTAGAAAGACATTATCCTGGATTTTCGGGAACCGCCGCTTGCTCATGAAAAAGCGGGAACTCGAATCGCTGAATTTGGCGATTTTGATGGCTTTCCATTAAAATGAAAAGAAGAAACACACAATATTATTCCCTCACCACCATAATCTTATTCGTCACCCTCCCTGATTGCGTGGTTTGAATCGAGCAGAGATAGGCTCCGGGGGCGACGAGATTGCCGGCGGCATCCCGGGCATCCCAGGCGAGCGTGTGCGGGCCGCCATCGAGGGGATGGTCGAGAAGCGTCCGCACCAGCGAGCCGTTCGTGTTATAGATGCGGACGAGGGCGTTATCGCGGGCCGGAAGTTCGAAGTTCAGCGTGATCGCGCCGGCAGCCTCTCCATTCAGAACCAATGGGTTCGGATAGGGCTGCGAAAAATAGAGTCCGTCGGTTCCGTAATGCAATTCAACGTGATTGGTGTAGCGCTCCGCGCCGCTTGCATCGACTTCGTGGATCTGGTAAATATAGGTTCCCGGCGCAGTGGTGTTATCGGCGAAGGAATAATCCTCGCGTCCCACGGATGCGCCAAGGCCCGGCACGGTGCCTATATTTTGAAAGGCATCGCCACTCACCGACCGCTCGACGATATATTTCGCGCCGGCCGGCTCGCCTTCGACATACCACGAAAGCAGCGATCCATTCGGCCCTTTCGTTGCCGAGAGTGAAGTTAGTTCCACGCTCGCCACGCCGAGCGGTAACGTATTTTCCCAAATGCCGCGCCCATAGGTTGTAACGCGGAGGGTTATTTTATTCGGCGCAATCTGCACGTCGCGGCACGGGAAAAGTCCCGGCCCGGCGAACGCCCAGTGCTGGCCCGCATCCTGGGTTACATAGAGCCCGAAATCGGTTGCGGCATACCACGTAGAGAATGGATTGGTCGAATCGATGGCGAGCGACATGACATTGCACGCAGAATTCGCTCCGGCCCCGGGTATTTCCTCTCCGGCAATTGTTCCAGAGGCATCCGTCCAGGTGTGGCCGCTGTCTTCGGACATCATGACTTTTTTCGTTCCACTGCTCATGCTCACGACGACGAATTTGGGATCGCTCCAATAGGTGTTGATTGAGGTTGCGAAGCCGCTCGGGGGAGGCGTTCGCGCGTGCCAGGACACTCCAAAATCGGTGGAGAGCTGGAAGGAATTACCACCGCCGGCGGCATAAATCATGCTGGCATTCCAATTCGGAAGTCCGATCGCGGTGCAATACGAGAGGCCGCCCAACACGGCTCCGAAGGAAGGGGTAAATTTCGTCCACTGTTTTCCCCCCGAGGTCGTTTGCCACAGATGCGCCTCTCCTAAATAGAGAATATTAGAAGAAGGAATGGAGCCTTTGGAAACCGGCGACATTCGGAATGGATTATCCCAACCTTTCGAATCCGTTCGGTAGGAGGTATCCTGGGGCGCGGCCCAATTTCCATTGGATTCTACCACGAGCTGGCCCTCCGGTCCTTCGGCAAAAACAAGATTGGTGTTTTGCGCGCTGACAAGCGCCTGCATTGCGTCGCCGAGATGATCGCCGGTAAAAGTTACCGGATCTTTACCTAAACTGAGTTTCCATAGCCCCTGGTCCTGCGCCCCGGCCCAGGTACTCGTCGTATCGCGTGGGACGAAGGAAAAATGGTAGAACCGGTTCGTCACCATGTTATGCGAATGGAGCATCCAGCCCCCGCCATTTGAAACATCATTCGAGCCGGCGGCATAATTTACCCACAGGCCGCCATCGTTGCCATCGTAGACGATATTGGAATGAACTGGATTGATGGCCAGGGAGTGATGATCGACATGGGGATAGCCGCCACCACCGCCCGAGTGATCGTAGTCGCTGAATTCATCCCATTCCGCCGTACCCGCCTCTAATTGAGCATCGGTGCCATGCCACAGATAACCCATCACGCCATCGACGTAAAGCGTATCGTTTGTGACCGAATTGGGGGTCACGGCCAGGGCGAGATCATACCATCCCTGAGCATTGACCTTAGGATTGAAAAGATCGGCCATCTGGCTTTCCGCTTTCAGCGAATCCCAATTGGCACCGGCATCGGTGCTGAGAAATAAATGCACTTGCGCGCCACTCGGATTGGTAGCAAGCGCGAAGATTTTGTTCGGCGCATTCACTGGCGATGCGAGCGCGGCGCGTCCGATGGAAGCGGCACCCAGGAAATTCGATGCCGTGGTAACCTTTGCCCATGTTGCGCCATCGTCGATGGATTTGTATATGCCTCCGCCACTGGTGCCACCAAACGATGGGTCTCCACCACAAATGAGATAGAGAATCGAAGTATTGCTCAGCCCGGCCGTCGCGATCATATCCCACGTGACCCCCTGCGAGAAAACCGAACTCCAGGAGAGGCCCGAATTGGTGGAGCGATAGACCTTATGCTGATCGAAAGAGGAAGCCAGCACGATATTGTGCTTGGCAGGATCGACCACCACTTTTACAAAACTCGCCGCGCCATCGGGAACACTCAGGAGATTGAAGCTCGCGCCCCCATCGACCGATTGGTAAAGTCCCGTGCCGTCGTACATCGGGACGGAACTGTAGCAATAACCCGTTCCGACATAAAGAATATTCGTCGAGACCGGATCGACCGCTATCGATGCAACCGATAGATTCGGTAATATATTATCGGTGAGCGAATACCAGTTCGCGCCGGTATCGTTTGACTTCCACACACCGCCCGAGCCGCCGGCATAGATGATATTCGGAGACTGAGGATCGAAGGCGATTACGGTATTTATTCCGCCGGACGGGACCGCATCGCTGCCCGTAAGGCCGATATTCGACCACGTCGCGGAGAGAATATTTTGCGGACTCGCGAGTTTCATCGAACGCTCGCTCGAGCGGAGCATGTCCTCCCGCGCTTCCTCGAACGCTTGCCGGTAGGCTGCATTATTGACGGTGCCCGAGTTTCCGGCGTGCCGCGCGAATTCGTAAAACTCCCGGGCAAACGGCATCGAGCTTCGAATGCTCTCGGGTAATTGATTGATCGCATGGTACGCGCCCGAATCGGACTGCGCCACGATCGGAGCGGGAAGCGACTCGTTCTCCCCCTCTTGGGCGTGGAGAAGCGCTGGCATGGTGGAGGCTACGGCGAGAGCAAGGAAAGAAGAAATGAAATGTCTGGAAATCAGCATGTAATGAAATCAGGGTTTGAAAATGGAAATCAGAAATGGCTCTGCTTCCTACATGCTAAAACACACAATCTTCATATCGGTTGCACACGGGTGCCCAATCCAGTGCAATGTGCGGATCGATTCAACGCTGGAGCAATGCGCTCCCTCAAAAGAAAGATAATTCTACTTCTCCTTCACCACCCAGACCTGGCCGGCACGGACTTCCTCGGCGGCGAGGGTATCTTCCCCAATCGCTCGGGGCAGGACGTGCCGGTCTTTCGGGCGCAATAGTTCGACCGGATCGATTTCCTTCTCGACGGTATCGGAATGCCCCTTCGTTATGGAGATCAGTTGATAGCGGATTTTTTTAATCGTATCGACGCCGAAATTTTCGTAAAATACGGTGAGATAGGGTTTCCCGTTATCGTAGTCTTTTTGGACGCTCACCTCTACTCCGGGCGATTTTTCCCAGTGGTCATTCGCGGAGCCACCGCATCCAAAAATAGAAACCGAGGCGCACGCCGAGGCGATAATAGTCAGCAAAAATGTACGTTTCATAAGCAATTTAAGGAAAAGAAGCAAGAACAACACCAAAAATACGACATTTTCCGGGTCACGGAATCATTTTCGTGAAACATAGCTTTGAACGAGCCGTCTTTCACGCGGGCGACAAGCCCATTTTTACGGGTGAAGACAATCTCCACATTCCAAACCATTTTACAAAGAAAACAACCATAGAATCATGAGAAAACTCGCTCAACGGATGGCCATTGCAGCCATCATGGCGTTCGGACTTTCCGCCGGCTCTGCCCAGGCGCAAAAGATCGCCGTCGTCGATATCAACACGGTCGTGACGGCCATGCCCGAATATGTGGCCGCCAATTCGAAGATCGAATCGCAACGAAAAATCTATATGGATACGCTCCAGTCCATGCAGACGCAATATCAGGCGAAGGTCGATACCTACCAAAAGCTCGGCGAAACCGCCAGCGCGGATTTCAAAAAGAGAGAAACAGCTGACCTCGATAGCCTTCAGGCGACTTTTAATAAGTTTCGCGATGACAAATTCGGCCAACAAGGCGAGCTCGCGCAGATGCAGGCTAATCTTATGAAGCCGATCACCGATAAGCTTCAAAATGCACTCGCTTCGTATGCCAAGAAGGAAAAGCTCACGGTAATTTTACCGAAAACTGCGACGGTCTATGCCGACCCGGTTACGGATTACACGGTGAAATTCCAGGATTACCTCAAGGCCGAAGCCTCCAAGTGAGTGCTGCGAGCTTAGGGCACATTAGTACGGGATTTTTTTACGAGCGCGGCCGCTTTACTAAAGGCGGCCGCGTTTTCATTTTTATCTCTCGGCAACACTTAGCACTCAGCACGTATGCATACCTCTCGAATCTCCATTTTCGTTCTCTCGCTCGTTGCGGTCATTGGATTTTCCGTTTCGGTCTCCGCACAGCAAACGCGCGTCGCATATATCGATGCGGCAAAGCTCCTGACCCGGATGCCCGAAGCCAAGGACGCTAAATCGAGACTGGACCAGCTGACGCAATCGTGGACTAAAGAATCGAGCGACATGCAGAGCGAGATCGACCGCAAGCAAGCCGATTTCGACCGACGAAAGCTTATCATGACCGATGCCGAGCGGAGCGCGACTGAACTCGATCTTTCGAATCTTCGAAAGCGGCAGCAGGATTTCATGCACCAGAAGTTCGATCAGGATGGCGGCGAGCTTTTTGCGCAAGAAGCCCAGCTAATGAAGCCGGCCTACGATAAGCTCACCGAAGCCATTAAAGAAATTGCCGCCGATGGAAATTACGATTATGTGATCGACCGAAGTGCAAAGGATGTGGTGTTGCTCTATACGAACTCCAAATTCGACATTACGCTTCCGGTGGCCCGAAAACTTGGGATCGAATCCGAGATACTCTCGACGCCGCTCGCCTCCTCGAAACCGGGCACGGCGCAACAACCGAATAAGCCAATCCAACCGGGCACTCCGAATGGCTTACAGCCACAAAACCCTGCGCTGGGAAATGGCGTAAGCCAGCCATCGCAGCCGGGCTTCAATGCCGGGGGGTACAATCCCAGCCAGATTCCGCCCCCGCCCCAAAAGCCGTTACGCTGAGGCTTGGGCATTCGGAAGAGGCTCACTTTGAAAATATTTTCTTCTCAAAACGGTAGAACTTTGTTGTCATTCCCGCGAAAGCGGGAATCCAGAATGCGACAAAACTGGGGTCTGGATTCCCGCTTTCGCGGGAATGACATGTACGTTTATCATCCAAATCCATATTGAGTTATTACCGGACATTCAACCCTTCTAAAGCTTCAATTCGCCTTCGAATATCGTGACCGCGTGGCCCATAAGCTTTACGCGGTCGCCATCGATTGCGAGCCGCAGCGCGATAGGATTTCGCTGCAATGCCGGGGAAGCTTTTGGCGAGCGATGAAATCCGGCGAGGGCCGTCTTGCCCAAACGGAGAAACCAGAACGGACCGAGGAGGCAGTGCGCATAACTCGCTATCGGATCCTCCGAAGGCGCCGGAATGTGAAACGTGCGATACACAAAATCGTGGGAGGTGGTACGATTCGCCACGCTCGTTACAACAAGGCTACCCATCCCCATCTCCCGCAAAAATTTGAAATCGGGCCGGATCTCGCGGAGTTGTTCTTCCGAAGAAACCTGCACGAAATAATCCTCTCCTCGCCGGCCGGCAAACTCCGGCGCGGGATCGACCCCCTGAAGAATCGCTTCGGGAATCTCGGAAAGTTCCTCCAGAAAAAATCCCGGGAAATTCAGATGAATCTCCGCATTCTCGACATTGTTCTCTCTCTCCAAGGAGGCTGGAACAGGACCGCCGCGGGTAAAGAAAGAAATGGGACGGCGCGGATCGGCGAGCGGACGCTCGGCCACCGGTGTAGAAGTAAAGAGCACATGCGCGGCTGCAAGCGTCGCCAAAGCAGACATCTCGACCTCCATACTACCCGACATCGTGCGAAGATCGAACCGGTTCGGACTTCGGGGCAGCAGGAATGCGGTCTCCGAAGTATTCAGCTCCCGCGATACCTCTCGCATCCACGGGCGCTCGCGCGGTTTCTCCAAAACGCACACAGAGATGGGGTTTCCACGGAAGGCTCGTGTCGTTAGCGTATCGACATGAAAGATCAGGTCAGGCACGGAGAATGAAGAATAGGAATCAAGAATGAACCGTTCGACAACGAGGATGCTCATCGCCAGCGATCATCGCGAGCGATACGTACCGGGCTTCGTTTTTGAAAAACACGGAACAATACGCCTTCGCTCCTGTTTTACGCACACCACAATTTAGAAGGACCGAATTAACCGCTTCCGTCTTAATTCCCTTTCTTTCTTGTATAGCGGCCCCTTCGACTAATGGTTAGGTCACCACCCTTTCACGGTGGCTGAACGGGTTCGAATCCCGTAGGGGTCACACCGCCGCGCGAGCCAACATAATTGTGTCTTCTTATTCCTCTTGTAGCTCTCTGGGAACAGTAGCAGGTGGGGTGTGTCCGCCGAGCTGGATGTGGTATCCCATTACAGAAACTTAAGTGACGCGGAAGGATGTAGTAATTAGCGGAAGGCCCTTCGAGGAAGACACAGGGATAAGAAATCACTCTTCGGCAGTAACTCGCCCGGGAATGAGCAATTGTTCCACCGGAGAGCGGGGGTCTCATAAGCCGCACCGCTCTGCCACTTGAAGGACTCCGGAGCACAACGAAAAAAGAACCAACAGTGAGCCATAGGACACTTGACGCTTGATTCCAACGACAGGCCTCACTCCGCTATCGTAAGCTCTTCGAGAGCATGGGCCATTTCTTAGTTTGGGCCATAGCTAACGATGCGTTTCCGGTAGCGGAGAACACCGAAATGCCATGCCGGTTTGCCGCGTCGCCAGTGTCTCGTCTTCCGCCAGGAAGTCGGGATGTGGTGTAGATGCGACCGCCCGCAGGGCTGAGGGACAGAGGAAGCCAGCGGTCTGAAGTGAATGAGCGATCATCCACCGTGGATGAGCGATCATCCACGCAAGGCAGGTGCCCGCTGATACTTGGGATATTAACGGTTCTTTATTCCCTTGTACTGAGCAGCCATGGGAAGGATAAGCAATTATCATGGGTGAGCGATCATCCTGGATGAGCGATCATGAAAGATGAGCGATCATTCAAATTCCAGTGGCACTCCCCCGATGGAATCACTGGCATTTCGCGTGAGCGATCTGTTCCGGATGAGCAATCGTCCGTTCCATCGGATATCCGGGGTCTCTATTCGTGTCTTCCTCGCAGGGCCTTCCTGCTTTTTAAAAAAGTTCGTGAAACCCCCGCTGCCGCTTCGCGTTTCATACTACATGAATCCCACGCGGCTTCGTACGATATTTTTTTCGCTCGTTTTGCTCGTCATCCTTGCACCGCTGTGGCGGAATGACGCGAGCGCGCAACGGCGGCATAAGAAGTCTCCGGTAACGAAACCAGCGCAAAATCCCGCAGCGGCAGAAAGTTATTATCACATTGCGGGGCTCGGAAGTTCTCAGGGCGATTCGACGAACACGTTCCCCTATCCCACCGTAATTTTGGTCGTGCCAGACACGCTGCACACCCGAATTGTCGTGCGGTTTCCGGGATTGGGGATGCTCGGGTTGCACACGGATACTGTCCGCGAACCGACCTTCAGCGCGGGCGATTCCCTCTTGGGATATGAATCGACGAGCCCACTTTTTCTGCTCACATTTCCGAAGACGAAATATTTTCTCTACATCGATGTCTGGTCGCGCGATGGCACGAAGCTTTTGGATTCGCGGCCACTCGAATTCGACATGAGCGTCGAGGCTTACAAAACGGTGCGGCTCACCTACATTCACGATCCGACTACCGGCATGGGCAGCCCCACAATGCGGCGCGAGTTTCGGCCCTCGCTTCTCCCATTCACAATCGAAACGAATCCCGGCTGGGCATCGACCGAAACACTCGATTCAAGCATGACCTATGCGCTTGTTTTTCGCGATCCTGCCGCACCGGGGAAGCTCGAACTCTCGCTGACCATGCGACCCGCGATTGTCGGAATTGTCGATTCCGCAATGTGGGTAAATTTTAAGAAAAAAGCCGAGATCGCATTTGGCTCACGAGGCATTGCAACTCGGAGCATGGGCGATTTCCAGGTTACCGACGTTCCCACGCGCCGCTTTATTAAAGCCGGATATGAATTCGTTTCGAAAAATGCCGATAGCTCGCTCGATTACGTTGCTGCATTCCTCACTCCGCGCGCCATCCTGCTTTTACTTGCTCCGCTCGACGAGCCGAATCAGCAGTTGCAATTTCAATACTTCCAGGACATTGCTCGAAGTTTGAAGTTGGAGTGATTGCGATTAAAACACTCTCTTTTCTTCCCCAAATTATGCTGCCCGCGGCAGGAGCACTCCCGCCTCAGCCAGGACCGTACCGGCATTCTCGACGATTATCCGTTTCATTTCTTCGAGCGTACGACTTTCTTTGATGCGCGCGCCGGCCGCGTGGAAGTGGCCATTGCCACCGAAGGACTGAGCAAAACTCGCCGCGGAGACATTGTCTTTCGAGCGAGTCGAGACTTTCCAGCCCTCCTTGAGTTCGAGCAAAAATACCGAGAGCACAATGCCCTTAACCTGAAACGGAAGCTGAACCAAGCCATCAACATCTTCCTCGATCGCGCTGGCCGCGCGAAGCTGAGATTGAAGAATGCACTGGAACGCCATGTGGCCATCATAATGGAATTCGAGCGAATTGAGCGCGTCCCGAATAAGTTCTAAGCGACCGGGAGGCGACGTGTTGTAGACCTCGTTGTAGGTCTTAACCGGGTCGGCGCCCCATTCGAGCAAATCGGCACACATGCGAAATACTGCAGCCGTCGTGCGGGGGAAACGAAAGCTGCCGGTGTCGGTCATAATCGCAACATAGAGCGCGGCCGCGGCTTTTCGCGTAATCGTACCGCCGAGTATGGGCCGCGCCGCTTCGATCAGTCGAACGATTAGTTCACCGGTCGAGCAAGCGTCCGTATCGATAAAATAATTGGTCGCAAACGGTTTCGCATTGAGGTGATGATCGATGACCGCGATCTTCCCGTTCCCCTGCCTTTTCATCGTGGTGGTATCTGCAAGGAATGATTCCAGCGACCGCGTTCGATTAGGGTCGTTGACATCGAGGACGAAAATGATTTCCGCATTTTGCAAAACTTCCGCATGTCGCGCCGCATCGAATTGCTCGACTATCGAATTTGGCTGGTCGAGGAAGAGATAATTATACGGCGTCGGCGAATGATTAATTACTTGAACGCTTTTCCCAAGGGAGAGGAGCCATTCGGCGAAGCCAATTTCGGACCCCAGCGCATCGCCGTCGGGGTTAACGTGCGTGGTAAGAACGAATGATTCGTGGCCTCGAACGAGGTCGATAAAATCGGATGGATCGAAGGGAGTGGTTGTCATTTCGGCCAAGCACAACAGGAGCACCGCGCCAGAGATTCGCGTGGCCGTGAATTATTGTATGCACGGAGAGATTAAGTTAAAAATGCGCACGATTGCTTTTCTGCTGTTTTCCATTCTTAGCACCCGGATTGCGTACGCACAGTCCAACGCGCAGGATACCGTGCTCATCGATATGGATTCCTCCTTCGATGTCCACTATGTGAAGTTCGATCTTTCCATTACCCCCGATACGGAATACATCGCCGGATCTGTGGAGCTTCGCGCGCGCTCAAATGCGCTCCGGCCCGACCGGACGATACAGCTTAGTTTGCGCGGCCAGCTTTCCGTCGATTCGCTGTTCAATGATGGAAGTCCGGCGGTATTTCATCATTTGGGCGATAAGCTTTTCGTCACGCTTAATCATGATTATCCGTCGCAGGCGTCGTTCAATCTTATAATTTATTATCATGGCTTTTCCACAATCCCAGACCGGCAAGGTTTTATCCATTACTGGCAAACCCGGTTACCAACGGGGATACCCATTTGCTGGTCCAACGTCGAACCCTTTGGCGCAAAAGATTGGTGGCCTTGCAAAGATAACCCCGCCGACAAGCTCGATTCCGCCGATCTCTATTTTACCTGTCCGAAGGTAGATATGGTCGGAGCGGAGGGGACGCTGGTGAGTATCATCGAAAATGATACTTCCCACACCTTCCATTGGCACGAATCGTATCCGGTCGATCACTACCTTCTTCAATTTGTTTGCACGGAATTCGATACCCTTACTCATTGGCATCATTGGGCCGATGGTGACAGTACGAAAATTATGGACTTCGTTTTCCCAAACTCGGTCGATACGATGGGACAATCGCTGATCGAGGTCGATTCCATCCTTGATTTGTACTCGCGATGGTTCGGTCCCTATGCATTTCGAAGGGAGAAATACGGGATTGCACAATGGTACGGCGGTGGCATGGAAAACGAAACCCTTTCCTTTTGCAACGATGCCGATAGCGATTTAATCGAGCATGAAACCGCCCACCAGTGGTTCGGCGACGCTATCACTTGCAAAACCTGGAACGACTGTTGGTTAAATGAAGGCTTTGCCACCTATACAAATTTTTTAGCACGCCGGTATTATACCGGCACAGCCTATTTTGATACCTTAATAAATGCAAGCGAAAAATACGTGACATCCGAAGTTGGGGGATCTGTCCACATTCGAGACAGCCTTTTGCTCGATCATACATTGGATGGCCGGCTTGTCTATAACAAAGGCGCGCTCCTTCTGCACATGCTGCATTTTGTGCTTGGTAGCGATTCCGCTTTTTTCCGATGCATTCGCGAGTATGTCACCGGACCATTGCGGTATGGCGTGGCCACGGCCGAGGATTTTCGCCAGTCGGTTGAAAAATCGTCCGGTCGCGATCTAAAATGGTTCTTTAACCAATGGGTCTATGGCGATGGCTACCCCATTTACGATGTAGCTTGGAATCGGCAGGATGGCCTCCATCCTTCTGTTGCTATCTCGCAGACCGGCTCGACTCCGGCAAGCCCATTCTTTACCATGCCGGTCGAACTGGAGTTCATCGGCGATGGTATCGATACGACCGTCCAGGTTTTGGACGATGCACCGCTCAAGCCGTTCGGATTTTCCTTCTCCAAACCAATCGACCGCATCATCTTCGATCCGCATAATTGGCTGCTCGATGGCTCGGCGCCCCGAACGCTGGCTGTACATTCTGATCTGGCTTCAGCAGTGTCCGATTTCAGAATCAGAAAGCTTCTGAATTCCTGGTCCATCGACTTTTCGGTGAAGCAGACCGGCCCCGTTACCATTGAATTTTATGATTTGCTTGGCCGCCAGATCACAACGATTCCGCTTGGCATTCAAACGGCTGGCTCCGATTCGATAATCCGGCAATTTCCATCTTTACCCGCAGGAGTCTATTTTGCCTATTTGACCAATGGCTTAAATTCAGCAATCACGAGTTTTATTATAAGTGATTAAAGTAATACTTTAATACCAAAGACCACATCGGAATGGCCGCTTTTTGAGAAAAGTGCTGTCAATCCGTCCGTTCCAGCATCAAAAAGGATTCTGTTCGCAATCCCAAAACCGATTGCGGCGGTCAGATCACTCACGCCTTCTTGCGCGGTATAACCGAGAGCGGAATGCCAGGAGAATCCGCTTCCTGCATGAACGCTTGGCTGCTCGATAATTGCCGCAAGTCCAATGCGGCCATGATTCGGCGAGCCGACCGTATTTGTTAGCCCAAGCGCATACTCGGCAGCGGCTTCGAGGTTCAAGGAACCGAGTGTAATTCCAATCGCCGAAAGATCGAGCGCGCCTGCAATATGTACGGTCGTTGGTAGGTTAGTGGTGAACGAGCCGATCGAGGTATTCAACGTTCCACCCAATGCTTTCAATTGCGAATTGAGAGTATCTTTACTCCCTTGGGAATTTGACGCCGCAACGAGAGTATCCGCCGTTCGAAGGCTGGCATTTTGATCCCATCGAATGCTGCCAATATCGGTTATGCTGAGCGCAACCTGCCACGGTGCAGAGTTGGCGCTATCGAAAGCTCCCAGCGTAAAGCCCAGATCCGCACCAAGGCCGAGGCCGGCCGTTGCATTCGTGATGAGATTAGTCGAAAAACCGCTGGGTAAATGGTTAAAGTTAAAGGCATTCGGGTAGGCGGAATAAACTTGATAGTTCACGCCAACAGAATGAGCGCCGCCTTGCGGCGGAGCTGTCGGATAATTTGCGGAGAACTCCGAAGTCGGGTCCATCCGAATGGTCGCGATTCCCGCGACATATTTCAATCCCGCTCCGGCAAGGAGTTGCTCTTCGCCAGAAAAAGGCGTCCCGAGCAACGTGCGCGCGTAGGAGATGGTATATTCGCTATACCATAGGCCTTGAATATCGAGTTGCTGCGGAGAGAGCGTATTCCCCTGCCCAAGTCGCGCCAGCGCGCCGACGCCAATATAACTAAGCAACTCGCTTGGAATAGACGCGCGAAGCGCAGCATGCATTGTCCATGTGAGTGCGAAAGCACCAAGGTCCGGGTCGAAATAGGATATTCCAAATATCCTCGCGTCCACACTGCTCGATAAATTATTATTGCCCAATAAACCGGCGATAGATTCTCGCGTCGAGTCGCCTTTGGAAATACTGTCCGGTGTATTGGAAAGAGTTTGCGAAGAGAGCCCGGCACCCTGAAATCCATTTGAAATGGAATTGATTTGCGCCAGACTTGGGCCGGCATCGAGTCCGAGCGAAGAAATGGGTACCAGCGTGATCTCGAAACGGCGAGGCGTTCCGAGCGCGAGAAGCGATGGATTCAGTCCTACAGCATCCAGCCCGCGCGAGGTAAGTGCATACGTTCGACCCGCGCCATGCGCGAAAGGGGAAAGATGCTCGATTTCTTCCTGAGCGTGCAGCTCTCTCGCGGATGCCGCCATAAGGACGAGAGCGACGGCAAAGCGGGAAATATTTCGAATCTTCATCGGGGCAATGTGTCTATCGCTCGTGCGAGATCGAAATCGTTTTGGGTTATACCGCCTGCCGAATGGGTCGAAAGCATCACCTTTACATTTTTATAATCGGAAAGAAGAATATCGGGATGATGGTCCTGTTTCTCCGCGATCGGCGCAATTTGCTGAATAAATGCAACAGCCTCCAGGAAATTCTTTCGAACGAAGGTTCGCTCAATCCTGGCGTTCGCGGAATCATAGGACCAACCGGGTAACCCGCGAAGGTTTTGTCCAATTTGTTCATTGCTCATTCGATCCGCTGCTGTTTTTTCCATTCTTGTATTCCTAATTAGTTTTCAGAACCAAAACTTTTCCTTGTAACCGAAGAGCCATTCGGGCGTTCTTATAACACTATGAACTCTCACGAGTCATGGTTGTTTATTAGACAAACCGCTGAACCGAAAGAATAATCCTACCCGTTCACTGCTAGATTTTATGCTATGGTAAAAAAGATTCTAACCCTCTTTGTTTCCACCGGGCTGTTCGCGGCTCTGGGCTTTGCAAATTCCTGCGCCCCCACCGCACCGAACGAAACGTCTACGACAACGCTCGTTTCCGTCCCATCGAGCCTCGCGCTCACGAGGTCGGCACCTTCACAAAATGCATCGATTGGTTTGAGCTGCGGTTGCTCGTTTCCTCTCAGCGTGTCCGGCTATGCGGGCGATACCAGCGTGATTCATTTTTCGGTCGGAGCACTTCCCGATTCCACGGTCCACACCGTAAGCGCCTGGTTCGATCCATCGTTACTCACGGGATCCGGCGTCGATTCTGCTCTGATCATACTCACTACCCCCAATGACAGTGTTTCTCCATCCCGGCCTGGCAACCCACTCTACGATACCCTTCGAGTGAGGGCCACTTACTGAGCACGTCGGAACGCATAGGCATGTTGCGCAAAATAATTCGAGGGAAAATCCTGATTGCCTAAACCGTATCCAACCGGTTTTTTCGCGTGAGGCAGGTACGCCGTATCGAAAAGCCAATCCCAGATCGCAAGCTTAGTGGAAAAATTTCGATTGTGGGCCTCGCCATCCGTGGCATGATGCCAGCGATGCATTTCCGGCCCGTTGACGATCCGTTGCAGCCAGCCAGAATGCACGTCGATATTGGAATGGATATACATTCCCCACACCGCATCGACCGCACCCTTAATTACAACGACTGACGGCGAAGCACCGAGTACTAACAACGCTCCAAACTCGATGCCTTGATTGATAAGGATCTCGATGGAATGCGAGCGCGCGCCGGAGAGCCAATCTACTTCGGTAGTAGCATGGTGGGCTTCGTGAATGCGCCAGAGTATCGGCGAGTTATGCTGCCAGCGGTGGAACCAATAAATATAGAGATCGTGCTCGACTAAGAAAAACACGAGCTGTGCCATTAGCGGCCAGCCGGAAACGAGACCAAGTTTTGATACCTGCGTGAAGAACGGAATTCGCTCGAGCAGCCAGGAAATAACGAGCGCCATTACATAGCTCTGAGCGATGCCATACATCAGGAGATCATTGAAAAACTGCGTCCGCAAGAACCGCTGGCCTTTATCGTATGGCCGCCGTCGTTCGAGGGCAACAATAATAAATGCCCCAACGATAATGGCCGCCGTCGATATCCAGCGAATGTCACCCATTACTCTGCTGCACGAATAATTTCATCGTGTAAGGCCGGTTGTCTTCGTAGCCGTTTCATCTGCGCAAGCTCGCTCTCATAGACTTGCTTTACACCGTCGCCCATAGCACGTTCGATGTCGCGAATATTTTCAACAAGTCTTACAAACCCGGCAATTTCGACCGAAGCCGATTGATCGGATCCCCAGAGTGCGCGGTCGAGGGTGATGTGCCGCTCAACAAAACTTGCACCCATAGCCACCGCTGCCCATGTTGGTGAAAGCCCCACTTCATGGCCGGAGTAACCGATGGGGCATGCCGGAAAACGATCGCGCAACGTGTAGAGCATCCGCAAATTTAATTCTTCTACCGGACAGGGATAAGTAGATGTTGCATGGGCGATCAGTAGTCCATCCGTACCGAGCGTTGCCACCGCCAGTTCAATCTCATGCATGGTGGACATCCCGGTCGACAGCATCACAGGCTTGCCGGTGTCCTGAATTTTTTCGAGCAATGGCAAATCGCTTACGGACGCCGAAGCAATTTTATAGCACGGTGGATCGAACGCTTCGATAAAATCGACGCTCGGTTCGTCCCAACAGGAAGCAAACCACAAAATCTTTCGCTCGCGGCAATAACGGTCGATTTCTGCATAAGTATCGAGATTGAATTCGATACGCCGGCGGTAGTCAATGTAAGTCATTCGTCCCCATGGCGTTTCGCGCTCGGCATACCATTGATCGTGGGGCACGCAGATCTCGGGCGTTCGCTTTTGGAATTTCACCGCGTCGCAGCCCGCACGAACAGCGCCATCGATTAATTCTTTCGCGAGGTCGAGCGAGCCATTATGATTGATTCCGATTTCGGCGATGATAAAGACCGGCTCCCCATCGCCTACGAGTTTGTTTCCGATGCAAACTACGGGTCGTTTCATTGAAGTCCTCCTCCATTACTCAACGTGCATTACTTGTTCCGATACTTCATAATCCATTCGGCAAAGTCGCGGAAGGCGCCATGTCCTCCCGCAGCGTTCGCTGAATATTGTGCAACTTTTTTTGCGGCTGGCATCGCATCGCCAGGGCAGGCCGTCAATCCTTTCGATGCAATTGCTTCCATAATATCCACGTCATTTACGTCATCACCGATGTAGGCAAGCTCTTCGATTTTTCGCCCGGTCTTTTCCAAAACATCGGCGAGCGCTGCACGCTTATCCATGATACCGGGGAAATAGTAGGGCAACTCCAGTTTTTTCGAGCGCGCGGCCACGCGCGGCGAATCTTCGCGCGTCATCATTGCGGTTTCGATTCCCTGCTCGCGCAGTAAGTCCATCCCCATTCCATCGCGAATGCTGAATCGCTTCAGTTCTTCGCCGTGTGCGGAATAATAGACCCCTGTATCGGTCAATACGCCATCCACGTCGGTTAAAACCAGCGTGATCTTTTTTGCTCTTCGCCGGATTTCAGCTTCTGTTAGTTTCTTCAATGTGCCAAATAGTCACTAAATTCAATTGTATTCTATGTCATTCTGAACGACGCAAATCTACGCGAAGCGGAGATTTGCGTAGTCGAAGAATCTCCGATAGCACGATTGCAAATTACCTTACCAGGCAGTCCACCCGCCATCGACGACAAGGTTCGCGCCCGTCATGTACGACGAGGCATCGCTCGCCAAAAATAGCAGGGCGCCTCGATAATCGGAAGGATGCGCCATACGTCCGAGCATGGTGCGCTTTGAATAGTTCTCTATAAAATATTCTTCCTGCTCGTTCTCGACACCGCCGGGCGACAGCGCATTCACCCGCACGCCGCGACCACCCCAATAGGCTGCGAGGTAGCGCGTAAATGCAAGGATCGCGCCTTTCGTAGTCGAATAAGCCGGAGATTTGAAAAAAGATTGGGTGCCATCGGCACGCTTATAGAGAGACTGGTCCGGGCCGACCATGCCATAGGTCGAAGCCAGGTTAATAATCGCTCCCTTTCCTACTTTCACCATTTCGCTTCCAAAAATTTGCGAGGAAAGAAATGTCCCCGTTATATTAACGTGAAGGGAATGTTCCCATGCATCGAGTGGATAATTCTCGAAGCGGGAAAGCTCGGATATCATCGCCGGGTCCTCAAATTTATCGTTCACCGCTGCATTATTTACGAGCACATCCATGTGCCCAAATTCTGAAAGCACATATTCTCGCGCGGCGCGAAGCGAAGAGAGGTCGGTAATATCCGTTCCTATTCCCAGGGCATTCCGGTCAAAGCGATCGGAGAGTTCGCCTGCAAAAATTCCGCAACCGTCGTCATCGAGATCGAGCGCAATGACATTCGCTCCGGCGGCAGCAAGCGCCACGCAGTGTTCGCGACCCAGCAGTCCAAGCGCGCCGGTCACAATGGCAACTCTTCCTTCGAGCGAAAAGAGACGCTCCAGTTCGGAAGCTGGTGACGAAACCGTTAGTCCCATTTCGGTTAACATAATGAATTACGCGAGGGCGCTTCGTATCGGCTTCGTATTGAAGTTACTCGTTTTGCGAAAAACGGGCTCGACCGCCTCGCCTCGAAGCATCGTTCGCACCGTTTTCGATTCCACCGCGTCGCGTAAAATCGGAAGCACTTCGCGATAGGCCGAAAGGGTGTAGGCAATATCTTCATCCGAATGCGAAAACGAGATGACGTGCATTCCACTCCACAGAATGCCCCGCTTGATAAGCTCCTGCTGCACGAGAGATTTCATTTCGAGTGGATCGCCGGCGCTCGCATCGAACGAGACGAGCGAGCGGCACTCCATCCCCGTTGCGCGCGTGTACGCCATTTCGTATTCAATGGCAATCTGATTATAGCCGGTAAGTAATTTGCGTCCTTGCCTCGCAAGATATTCCGGAACATTTTTGTTACGTATTTCTTCGATCGTTGCTTTAGCCGCGGCGAGCGAAAGTGCCTCGCCGCCAAATGTCGTAAAAAAGAATACGTCTTTATCACACAATGACATAATTTCGCTCCGGCCGGACAAAATGGAAATCGGCATCCCATTAGCCACAGCTTTCGAGAAGCATTGCAAGTCCGACTTCACGCCAAAATATTCCTGCGCGCCACCCACTGCAAGACGAAATCCCGTCCACATTTCATCGAAAATGAGTAGCGTTCCATTCGCCTCGCACACTTCTTTAACTCGCTGCAAGAAATTGTCGCGCGGCGCCTCGAACACGACCGGCTCCATAATGACACACGCGGTATCCTTGCCAATCGACTGGACAAGAGACTCGATATCATTATAGTTAAAAGTATGAGAAAGATTGCGCACCGGTTCGGGAATGCCGCGATTACGGTCAGTAACGGAAATATACCAATCGTGCCACCCATGATAGCCGCAGCACAACACTTTATCACGCGCGGTGAATGCCCGCGCAAGACGAACGGCGGCGGTCGTGACATCACATCCCGTCTTGCTATATCGCACCATTTCTGCGTTCGGTACAACCTCGCGAATTAGTTCTGCAACTTCCACTTCCAACCGGTGCGGCTGTGAAAAGGTAATCCCGCTCTCGAGTTGTTTGCGAATCGCCTCATCGACCTTTGGATAGCAATAACCCAAACTCAGCGGACCGATGCCCATATTGTAGTCGATGTATTCATTCCCGTCGGCATCCCAGATATGCGATCCTTTTCCACGCTCCAGATATTTCGGTGCAATCCCCTTCACATATTGTCCCGGCCCTTTCGCAAGGGTTTGTGTGAAGGCCGGAATGAGTCCCGCCGCTCGATCGTAGAGCGCATCGCTCTGTTGAATGACAGGGTAGCGATCATTCGATTGAATCGTGTTTGCCATATCGTGCTCTGAAATTAAAGTATCCGGATTAAAGAATTCCTAATCTAAGTTCCTCAAGTTACCGTGACCTTCAGGTTATGGTGCATTACCTTCTGATATTTCGTCGTGACCTGAAGCTGGCGGCCAAGAAGGTATTCTTGAATTCGATGCGCAATTTGCTTCCCGGTAAACCCTTCATATTCGAGAACGTCGTGAAGCAATGCGGGCTTGAACCACCGGTCTTCCAGCGCGATAGGCAAAACATTTGCCATGATGCCTTGCCTCACAAGCAATTCTGATAAAATCGAAAAAAGGCCACCCGTGATGAAATGATCTTCGAGTGTTACCGTAAGCGTTGCGCTCCCGACCGCATCGAGCACTACACCAGAATCCAGTGGCTTCAACCAGCGAATATCGAGAATACCGGTGGAAATTCCCTCACGCTCCAGAATATCGCGAGCAATAATCGCCTCTCGAAGCAACAATCCATACGTTAGAATAACCACGTCGGAGCCACTCGCAATAGGCTCCGTTTTCCCGATATCATGGCTGGTTCGCTCGATATTCGTTGGAGTTGAGGCGGGATAACGGATGTAGCATGGCTCCGTTGAATTCAGGATTGCCGGTAACGTCGAAGTGAGATCCTCCATGTCCGCCGGTGCGAAGACCTGCATATTCGGAATACCCCGCATGAAAGAGATATCCTCGACAGCTTGATGGGTCGGGCCGTTAGCATCGGAAAGGAATCCCGGCACACCGCCGACGAGTTTCACCGGCAGATGAGGAATACCAACATCATCGCGAATAAACTCGAAAGCACGAAGTGTAAGAAATGTAGCAAGCGCGTGAACAATGGGAATGCGGCCTCGTAGCGCAAGTCCAGCCGCTGCGCCAATCATCGTTTGCTCCGCAATGCCAACGTCAAGGAACCGCTCGCCGAGCTGAGCGGGAAGAGTACGAATAGCCGCGCGATTTTCGGCTGTCATTACGATGAGCCGCTCATCCGCGAGCGCGCATTCTTTCAATACTTCTTCGTAAGACTTCATGTTCGTCCTTATCGAAACTCTTTTCTTTTTCACAATACAGGCGCAACCTGGAGCTTACGCCTACCCCTTATTAACGCACCATTAATGGTTCCGAAGTTAATGCCGCACTGGTTTCTCCATGTAATTCTTCCAAGAGCATTTCGACTTCATTGGGAGTAAAATTTACGAACCATCGGTCCGCCCGTTTTTCGATACTCGGCAATCCTTTGCCGCGAACCGTATCGGCAATAATTACCGTCGGCTTGAGAGAGCGGCCCTTAAGAAAGGGGAAACGGGCAAAGGTATTTTGCATCTCGTTGAAATTATGGCCATCCATGCGCAAACAATTCCATCCCATGGCTTCGAACTTAGGCGCCAACGGTTCGAGCGGAATCAAATCTTCGGTCCGGATATTCGCCTGAAATTCGTTCCGATCCACAATCGCAATAAGATTATCGAGCTTGTAGGCGGCGGCGGTTAGCATTCCTTCCCAGATCGAGCCTTCATTCAATTCTCCATCGCCAAGAATAACGAATACCAGATTGTCCGTCTTTCGCATTTTGATATCCATCGCAATCCCAATGGAAACGGAAAGCAAATGTCCCAGCGAGCCGGAATGAAATTCCACCCCCGGCACCGCGCGATTCGGGTGCCAATAAATGGCATCGTTTGTCTTTAAATGGTTCTTCAGCCGCTCTTTCGGGAAATATCCCAGTTCCGCAAGGGTCCCATAGAGCGCCGGAACATCATGCCCTTTGGAGAGCAGCAAGTAATCTCGCTCGGGGTCTCTGACGCGCTCGGGTGAAATGTTAAGAACTTCGCTATAAAGATAGACAAGCAAATCCGCGCAGGAAAGCGAAGCGCCGATAAAGCAGCCTCCATCTGTAGCCATGCCAATAATATGCTCTCGCACACGAAGCGCGAGCGATTTCAATTCCAGGTTGCGCGTTTCTGAAAGTGGGCCTGACGTCATGAGATTAATTCGGTTCCAGCACCCTTGTTTGCTTCGGCGTGATAGTGCGGAGAACGCCCAGATGATTCCGGTACCAATTCACTCCGCAAAATCTCGCATTTATTTCCGCAACTTTCGGATGTGCTTCTAATAATTTAAAAATATCCGTCATAGAAAAGATTGGCTGTGCCGGCTTCCAAAGATAATCATAAATCGTTCGGATAAATTCGTAATCTTCCGGATAGTCAATCGTCCATCGGTGCGTCATGGAATAGTCATTTGCGGGCGCACATAGGACATTGCCAATTCTAAATCGTTCTGGCCGCTCCCAGAGGAATGGTGTCGTATGTTCGCGCTCGAAATCACGATCCGCTTCGTGCCATGCCTGTTCCAATGCATTGAACGTGAAAACTTCCACGTCATTACCATCGGGGAAGCTTGCGGGATGAAGATTACTAACGTAATCAAATGTTCCAGACTCGAACTTATCGAAAACGCGGCGGATAATGGCGGGATCGATAAGCGGACAATCGCTCGGAATTTTTGCAACAACCGACGCGCCATATTTACGCGCTGCCTGATAATGCCGATCGAGCAAATCCGTCAAGTTACCGCGAAAACACTGTACATTCAGCCAGCTGCAACGTTGCTCAATGGGATCATCGGTCGCGTCGGCCGAAGTGATAACCACTACCTCCGCGAGGATATTGGCACCTCTCACTCGCTCGATCATCCGTTCCAGCAGCGGCGCGCCCGCAAGCGGCAGCATTACCTTACCCGGAAGCCGGGAAGACGTCATGCGAGCTTGAATGCAAATAATTGTGCTCATTCGGATGCGGCGCGATAGCCACGATATTGCGTTCGCGCCCATTGCAGTGGGTGACGAGCGAAGGAATAGGAAATTGTTTGCCGTGGAGTGCCGGGAGCGGCATCGGTTAACACCTCAAGGCAGACGCGCGCGATATTTTTTGCCGCCGATCGATTTTGCAACGGAAGCAGCCGCATCAATTCCGCGACATTAAGATCACAATGAACTTCCTTCCCCAACGCAAGTGCGACGTAGACCGTTGAAGAATAATGCGTTAAAAATCCGGAGCAATTTGCGATCATGTGATCGGTATTGCCACTCGTGAAGATAAGCGAGCCGGGAGCATGCGTTTTTATCTCTCGCGTGGCGCGTTCCCAATTCTCATTCGGGTGAAGTTTGAAAAGGATAGGACGGCCGGCCGCAAGTCCCACGGCTTTCAAGATAAACTTCTTTCGATTTTCCGGAATGAAGGTTTCGCGCAAGTCCGAAGTGCAGACCAGGAAATAATCCCGATGAGGAAAATCGTTATTCAAATAATCGGTGCAATCATCGAAATTTGGGATGCCGGTGACGGTGAGCCGGTGTGCCGGAGCTCCTTTGCGGATAAAGAGTTGCCGATAGGCTTCGCTCGCCACGCAAAAACGGATATAACGCCCGCTCAGTCCCATCATCGCTGTGCTCGCAATCCACCGGGGAAGAATCCGAACATCCCGCACAAGTTTATACAACCATCCCTCTGGATCGGTCATGCCTTCCTGAATCAGGATGATTCGGTCATTACGGATATTTCGCGGAATGATCAAATCAGCGCAGGTGACCACGAGGTCGTAGGAGCCTCGCAGGCCCCGATAATCTATTTGAAGTCTATGTTCGCGACAATATTCGAGTACCCGGATACGGCTTCGGTCACCAAGGATCGTAAAATTTAGCCATCCCCATTGCCGTAGAAGTTCCAGAATACCGGTAGCATAATATGGCGTAAATGCTTGCTCACAATCGGGTAGCTCCGCCAATAATGCTCGTGCAATTTTGTGCATCTGCGTCGTTTGGTTCATCGACCCGCAGATGAAAAGAATGCGATGCGCGTGTTTTCGTTGAAGAATCAATTCTATCGCCCGCAAATATAACTTATTGTAGTGGTGCCGACCGCGAAAGTTCCTCGTTCCTTACGATTCGCTCCGCGGAAACACTGCTCACGATGGCTAACAACCCTGCCACCAGGGGTGCCGCCAACAGCAACCCTAAAAAACCGAATAAAACCGCGAAGGTAAGCTGCGCCCCAATTCCAAGAACTGGTGGCAGCCGGATCGCGCGCCGCTGAATAAGAGGGGTAATGAGATCCGCCTCCAGAACCTGAATAATAATATACAACACGATGACGGCGAGTGCTTTCTCCGGACTCTGCATCAAACCGATCAGCACCGGCGGGATAGCACTCAGGACTGCTCCGAAATTTGGAATGAATGTAATCAGTCCTGTTAACAACGCCAGGGTTAGTGCCAGTGGAATACCTAAAATCCGGAGGCCAATAAACGCCAGGATCGTCAGCGATATCATCGAGCCACTCACCCCGATGAGCCACCACCACATTCGCTCTCGAACCGCGTTAAGGATTCTCTCGGCGGAGGCAGCATGTTGCGGCGCAATCAGCCGAAGCACGCCACGCCGATACATCGCGGGCTCCGCCGCTGCGAAAATCCCTATCACAAATATGAGCACCATTCCGGTCAGAATTCCCACGGTGATCTGTACCACACCGGCCACACCCGAAACTATTATCGAGGAATCACTCCGAAAAACCGCTCCCGGAGCATTCCCCGCCGCCGAGAAAAGATGGAGTAACAGACGGCCCCAATCATATTGACCAAGCTCAATTCGAAGCCGCTCCAGAGATCTCGGCAATTCCCTTTTCAACACGAGCATCTGGCTGCCAATGCCAGGAGAAAGCATACTTATCACTCCTCCCACAAATACGCAGAGCGCGAGGATGGTAATCAAAAGCGCCCATCCTCGCTTAAGATGAAACAGCCTCGCAATAATTCCGGCGAGACCATCCAATAAGATCCCAAACAGTACGCCCGCAAAAATAAGCAGGAACATCTGATGGGCAATCCACACAAACGCCACCGCAACAAGAACGCCAACAACGACGAGCGTTCGCTGGAACGTTCGTCCTAGGTCGTTGCTATCTGCTTCGGATGGCATAAGCTGCGGTACTCATCCGCAGCTTATGCACTTCGTGCGCCAGAAATCAATTGCGAATTACGAATTTCAAATTACGATTGTGGAAAATGAGCCAATTTCAACATTTTCCAGAAGTTTTTACGATTCGTAATTCGTGGCTAAATTATCCGTGGGCTTTAATCGCTTCGGCTGGATCGACCTTCACGCTCGGTCCCATCGTCGAACTGATCGCCACGGATTTCACAAATTGTCCCTTCGCCGTCGCCGGCTTTGCACGAATGATCGTGCTGAGGAACATATTGATATTATCGACAAGCTTCGGCGCATCGAATGAAGCCTTGCCGACGGACGCATGGACATTGCCGCCCTTATCGACCCGATACTCGATCTTGCCGGCCTTTACTTCCTTCACAGCCGTCGTAACATCCTGCGTGACCGTGCCCGATTTTGGATTCGGCATAAGTCCACGCGGTCCTAAAATGCGGCCAAGCTTACCAAGCTCGCCCATCACTTCCGGCGTTGCGATGATAACATCCGTATCGGTCCAGCCGCCTTTGATTTTTTCTAAGATCGTCTCGAAGCCCGCTTCGTCCGCGCCGGCTGCTAAGGCGGCCGCTTCCTGATTGCGCGTCACGACGGTTACTCTCACCGTCTTACCGATGCCATGGGGCAGCGAAACTGTTCCGCGAATGGCCTGATCGGCCTTGCGAGGATCGATACCGAGATTGATCGCAATATCGACCGACTCATCGAATTTGGCTGAAGCCGTCTGCTTGACCTTATTTACTGCTTCCGCGAGCGCTATCGGCTTGCGAGACTTGGGATCTTCCGTGCCGATTTTCTTTAAAAGATTTGTATAGCGTTTTCCGTGTTTTATCATTGCTTATCCCTCCACGGTTATGCCCATCGAACGGGCGGTGCCGGCGACCATGCTCATTGCCGCTTCTACAGAAGCCGCATTCAGGTCCGCCATTTTCTGCTTTGCAATCGCCTCGACATCTTTTTTCGAGACTTTTGCCACCTTGAGCCGGTTCGACTCTTTCGAGCCTTTCTCAACTCCCGCCGCCTTTAAGAGCAATGAGGCCGCCGGAGGGGTTTTCGTAACAAAAGTAAAACTCTTATCCGAAAACACCGTGATAACGACCGGGATGATCGCATCGCCTTCTTTTTGAGTACGGGCATTGAACTGCTTAATGAATTCCATGCCGTTAACGCCCTTTTGGCCGAGCGCCGGACCGACCGGCGGCGCCATTGTCGCCTTTCCAGCCGGTATTTGTAGTTTTACGAATCCTGTGACTTTTTTCGCCATTATAGTTATGGTTTAGTAGTTCGACTCGCAGTTTTAGCTGCATCATCTCCTACGGTTTAATAATCCCAGGCCGAAACCTGGCTTTTGAAACTGCGCCCGAATAACGATTTCGACTTCGAATAGTTCATCACACGTCCGGATTCATCGCTATTAGCGTAATCAAGTCCATTTGAATTTTGGCGTGATACGTATTAGGCCCGGTAAACAATTTCTCTCATTATGAAATTTTTTCACCGTTATCGGTGTCACTCTCTAACTCATTAACCCGTTTTTCGCCCATTAAATAGCGATACGTGCGAACCGCCTCGGAATTTTTCAATCTCGGCCTCCAATATGAGGAGCGTAAGAACTTCGATATGGCCATGCGCTGCTATGCCCAGATCATTGCGCAATGGCCGCAGGAGATCGCCCCGTATCATCGGCTTTCCATCCTCGCGCTCCAACAAAAGGACGCCCGCTTTGCGCTTGCCTGGCTCGATAAGGGCATTGCGGTAAACGAGAATATCGCCGAGCTTTGGAATAACCGAGCGCTCGCATTTGCTGAACTGAAACAGTATGAAGAGGCCGATCAAGCTTTCCAGCGCGCCTTCACGATAAAACCCGACAATTGGGAAGCCTATTATAATTTCGGCAGGATGCGGCTGCTGCAAAAGCAGTTTGCCGAAGCGGAACCGCTGCTTCGAAAAGCGGCTGAGCTCGACCCAATGTCAGCGGCTACGTTCAATAATCTTGGTCTTGCCCTGCATGGTCTCAATCGCTTCGAGGAATCCGTCCCCGCATTCGACCGAGCAATAGAACTCGATGCCCGTTACACCGAAGCACGAGCGAACAAAGGCGCTTCGCTCTATTACGCCCACCGGTTCACCGAAGCCGAAGCGCAATTTCGCCACACTATTTCGCTTGCTCCGGAGGAAGCAGCGGCTCATTACAATCTCGCTGCGCTGCTCCTATCGCAAGGCAAGCTTGTGGAAGGATTCCAGGAATACGAGTGGCGTTGGAAAACAAAAGATTGGCCGGCCATCCGGGATTACCCGCGCCAACCACTCTGGGAAGGCGAACCGCTTGAGGGACAGACCATTCTCCTCTGGCATGAACAAGGTATCGGCGATACGATTCAATTCTTCCGATTGCTGAACGATCTTGCAAAACTGAACTGCGAGATCGAGGCGGAAGTCCAGCCCGAACTGCACCGGCTGTTCATCGCCTCGTCCAGCTTGCCCAACTTGCGATTTCATCGAACGGGCGAGCGCATACCCTCCTTCGACGTTCACGCGCCGTTCATGAGCCTGCCGCGATTGCTCGGAATCAAGTACGAAACGTTCGTTCCGTTCAAACCTTATCTTCGCCCGCGTGGATTTGAAATCGATGAATGGCGACGTAAGATGAAATCCATGACGTCGGAGAAGAATAGAAAGAAAAAGCGCGTCGGAATCGTTTGGGCCGGGAACCCAAAACACCCGGCGGACCATCAACGCTCCATGTCATGGGATACAATAAAGCCGATCGTCGATGCACATAAAGACCGCTGCCAATTCTTTAGCCTTCAATTGGGCAGCGAGTCGGTAAGCCCCGATGTGATTGATTTAGGCAGCCATCTCCGCGATTTTGCCGTAACTGCCGCGATCGTTGCGAATTTGGACCTCATTATTGCGGTCGATACCTCGATCATTCATCTGGCGGGCGCGCTTGGCAAACGGGTCTGGACCATGCTCGCCCACACTCCCGATTGGCGCTGGGTTTTTGGCGAAGAGCGCACCAAATGGTATCCCTCGATGTCCCTCTTCTGGCAAAAACAGCCCGGTGTGTGGGGAGACGTGATTAACGAGGTGATCGAAACACTGGGGCTGGGATAAAGCCATGTGTGGAATAGCCGGCATCATCTCCACGAATAGCTCGCCTGTTAATAAGGAGGAAATCTTCCGTCTTCAGCTTGCCGGCGAAGCCATGCTCCATCGCGGGCCAGACGATAATGGGCTGCTCGTTGTTCCATCGGGCATCGCAGCGTTCGCGCACCGGCGGCTTTCCATTATCGATCCCACGCCCGAAGCGCATCAGCCGATGGTTAGTGCGGCTGGAAATATTCTGGTCTTCAATGGAGAGATTTATAATTACAAAGAATTGGCGGCAACATATAAATTGCGCGTTCCGCCATCGGACACGTCCGTCCTGCTTGCACTTTTAGAATTGCGCGGCGTTTCCATTCTCCCGGAGCTTCGCGGTTTTTTCACCTTCGCATGGTGGAATGATATGCGCCGGGAGCTAATTATCGCGCGGGATGCCCTCGGAAAAAAGCCACTTTATTACGGGACGTTCGGCGGCCGTTTTGTCTTTGCCTCGGAATTGCGGGCGCTTGTTGCAACCGGCCTTGTCCCATTCGAGCTTTCTGCCGAAGGGCTTGCCGGCTATCTCCGATTTTATTCGGTTCCCCATCCGCTCTCGATGGTTCGCGGAGTGAATATCCTTACGCCGGGAAGTGTTCTTCGGCTCCGCGATGGAAAGGAAAGCATCGAAGAATGGTACCGACTTCCGGAGCACCTTGCTTCGAAGATTGGATACGATGATGCGGTTAAAGAAACCCGAAGAATTCTCGAACGCTCCGTTCGTGACCGATTAGTGAGCGATGTTCCAGTTGGCGCGTTCCTCTCTGGCGGCCTCGATTCGAATGCTATCGTTGGACTTGCGATGCGGGAAGTTTCATCACCCATCGAGACATTCTCTATCGGCTTTTCCTCGCAACATATCGAAAGCGAAACAAGCTGGGCGAGGATCGGCGCGAATGCCTTTGGCACGATTCACCACGAGCGAAACGTCACCGATTCGGATGCTGGAGAACTGCTGCCGGAGTTTTTTCGCAGCATGGACTCCCCTACCGGCGATGGACTAAACACCTTTCTCGTCGCGAAGACCGCGCGGGAGTTCAGCCCGTCGCTCAAAGTAGTATTAAGCGGCGTTGGAGGCGACGAAGCCTTTCTCGGATATAAAAAATATCGCTGGCTTGCGCGGCGAGCGTGGCTGCTTCGCTACATTTGGTCTATGCCCAAATCCGTTCGGGGCGTACTTCGTGATGCGCTCGTGGGTGCGCGGCATTCCCATAGCAGAGCGGCAATCCGAGCCCTTCTGATGCCAGAACAGATACGATGGCTCTTTAACCAGAACGAAATTGGGAATTTAGTTCATTTGCCGGAATTTTCTGTAGACAGAAGGGATGCGATCGACGGAGATATTTTTCTTACAACCCTTAGGTTCGACATCGAGCACTATTTGCCGGATATGTTGCTTCGCGATTTAGATGCAATGACCATGTCCCAAAGCATAGAAGCCCGTGCGCCATTGCTCGATAAAGAATTAATGGAATTCGCCTGGCAACTTCCAATGGGCATGAAATCGCGCGGCGCGACGAAGCAGTTACTGGCCGATGCTGTGAAGGATGTTATTCCCGATGCACTCTTGAAAAAACCGAAGACAGGCTTTGAGCTTCCGATGAAAGAATGGCTGATGCGCGGCGCGCTACGTTCACAACTCGATAGTCTTACGTCCCAACATTTGAAGCTGGTGGAAGACGGAGTTCTTTTCGGCCCAGGCGTGCGTCGGATTTACGATGAATTTTTGCGTGGCCAATCTCATTATTTAAAACCGTGGACGATCGTCGCGTTGGAGCAATGGTACCGAGCTATGAAATCGCTCTCCACTTCGAAATCGTCCATTCTGCGACCGACCGTCGAAACAGCATGAGAATTGGAATTGCGGCGCTCGGACGCGTGACGGAAGACACCGGCGGGAAAAACTATATCGTCCATTTTATCCGTGAGCTGGAGCGGCTTCGGCCGCCGCATCTCTTTGTTCTTTTCTTAAGCGAGGAAGAACCCGAGGCTCTGGGTCTACAGGAATCGGATGGCGTTCATATTGTCACAGTTCCCAACTCGCGCCGCACTCCGCTGCACAAAGTGTTTGGCGAGCAACTACGGTTGCCACGTTATATCGCTCGCGAGAAAATTGACGTGATGTATTACCCCGGCAATTTCACGTCGCTGTTTTCGAATGTTACTTCGGTGGTGAACATTCGATCCACGGCCCATTTTTATGGCGCTCGCTATGGCATACGCGGAATCAGGAGAGTTATTCGCTCCCTTCTGATGCCGGCCTCTGCTCGAAAAGCTCGCGCCGTGATTACACCGAGCGAAGATATTAAGCGCGATATTGTCCGCCATTCCGGAATCCGTGCGAACAAAGTGCATGTCATACCGCATGGTGTCGATCTTACACTCTTCGATGGCGCTCGAAACCGCCGCGCTCCGGAAGGCATGGAAGCACTTGAACGCTATGGTCTCGCCGCTGGCGAATATTTGCTTTATGTTTCTGCGCTTTGGCGATATAAGCGGCAGGACCAACTGATCCGTGCCCATGCGGAGCTTGTCCAGAATGGATTTCCGGAATTGAAACTTGTGCTTGCCGGCATGGGGACAGGAGTCGAACAGAAATATCTCGATGAGCTTTATGCGCTGCCAAAGCAATTGGGCACCGAAAAATTCGTGGTGTTTACCGGCGGTCTTCCACAAACAGAGTTGCGCTATTTATATGCTCATGCTCGCGCGCTGTTGTTTCCATCGAGTTACGAAAGTTTCGGTAATCCTATCTTCGAAGCATGGGCGAGTGGCATCCCGGTTGCCGTTTCGAATGTCCATTCCTTTCCGGAAATTGCGGGCAAAGCAGCTCTTTTTTTCAATCCCGAGGACGTAAACGATATTCGTGACAAAATTTCGCAATTACTCTCGGAGCCCGGGCTTGCGGAAATGCTCGTGGAGCGTGGCGCGGAGCGAGTAAAAATGTTTACCTGGAGTGCCTCGGCGATGCGAACGCTCTCGCTCCTGGAAAATGTTAACCAGGAAAGTCGTAACCGAAACTGAGTGCCTTTCTGCCCAATGACCAAAGCCGATATTGTCAACCGCGTCGCCACTGCTACCGGCGTAACCAAACTCGAAACCGAGATCCTTGTCGATGGTTTTTTTAAGACGCTGACCGACGCCCTCGCCAATGGCGATCACATTGAAATTCGGGGTTTTGGCACTTTTCGGACAAAGAAACGCTCTGCACGCATGGCTCGTAATCCCCGGACCGGTGAATCCGTAGCATTGGGCGAGCATTTTATGCCAACATTCAAGCCATCGCGAGAACTTCGGCAGATCATCGAGGAGCGGCAAAAGTTTATCGCCGAACAAGCCGTCCTTGCGGAGCAAGCCGCCCTTGCGGAGCAAGCCGCCAGTGCCGAGCCATTAGAAGCAGCGCAGCTTGAAGATGCTCAGCACGAAAGCGCGGAACTTGAGAATGCAAGCGGCGTATAGACCGCTCAAAGAAACCTCTCCTGTTGAATAAACATCCAACCGAAAACGTCGCGGACCCCATTTATTGCCCGAGCTGTGCGGCGAGAATAGACTCCCCTTCCCAGCCGAAGCCAGGCGAGGTTTTAAACTGTCCCGTCTGCGGCACGGAATTCAAGTATGAGCCGTCGCAGACGGCCGAATCGGCAATAACGCAATCGGACCGCCCCAATGCCGCCACATCCATGCGCCGGCGCTCCACCGAAGAAATTCTCCTCGAACGGCTGAAGCACGAACCTCCGCAAAAGAAACCGATTCGCTGGAGTTCCTTCGCGCTCGTATTCCTTGTCGTCCTCGCCGCTTCATTCGGCATTTTTCGGGTTGTCTCGAAGCCCGATAAATTCCAGGATGTCGATTCGAGCGCGGCACTCCAAAAGCGGTTATTCTTTCAGCACATTGTCGATTCCCTGCATACCGAACTTGCCTCGAATCCGTCGAATGCTGCCGCGCATCTCTCGCTGGCGGATGCGCTCTACGATGAAGGTCAATGGGCCGGCAGCGTGAAGGAATTTCAAATTTATCTTGCAGGCAACCCTGCCGATGCCGATGCGCGGGTCGATTATGGGTATGCAATTGCACAGAACAGCGGCAACCTCAACGACGCGCTCGCCGAGATCGATACCGCGCTCCGCTATCAGCCGGAACATCTCAACGCGCTCATTAACGCAGGAATTATGACGGCTCAGACCGTTACGGACACGAATCATGCGGTTGCATTGGCGCGCGCAAAAAATTATTTTGAGCGCGCAAAAGCAGTCGCCGAAAAGACCAATCCAGCAATTGCCGACCGAATCGACACGCTCATTCAGGAAATCAATAATACCGGGCAAAGAATGGGAAAATAAGCCCAGGCACGAGCCGGGATGGATGGGATTCGGCAATTCAGGGAAACTCTCTTGCAAAGGGACTGTTTCGTAGTCTCTCAATTTTCATACTCATAATTCATACTTCATAATTCTCTAAATGCCAAGCGGAAAAAAGCGAAAGCGCCATAAAATGGCGACCCACAAGCGAAAGAAACGTCTCCGAAAGAATCGCCATAAGAAGCGAGTTCGATAGAGGACGGTATTGCGGCGCGGCCATCAACGATGGACCGCGCGCAATGTACGTCTCGCTCGATGTTCGATTGAAATTCAAAAAAAGAGCCTCGCAAACGCGAGGCTCTTTTTGTTTTCCAAAAATCCCGGAGGTGAAGTAATTAGTTCAACAGTGCCTGGAGCCGATAAAACGCATCTTTTGCTAAAGAATAATTCGGTTCGAGATCGAGCGATGTCTTATACTCGCCCAAGGCTTCGAACCATAGCCCGCGACGCTCGAGAATGCGACCGTAATTATAATGCGGAAAATGCGGCGTGGCATAGCGCTTCGCGTTCATTGCAAGTTCCAGGTAAGGAATAGCTTCGTCCAGATCGCCCTGCTGGATGAGGTACGCGCCGATATCGTTATACGGATTTCCAAAATCCGGATCGAGTTCGATCGCATTGCGGCATTCGGTGATGGCGGAATCGTAATCGCCTAAAAAGCTAAACGCCCAGCCGAGAAACGTGTGTGCTTCAGCCGTTGGAAGGACCTCGATGGACTTCTTGTAATTTTCAATGGCTTCATTGAGATGACCCGACATTTGCAGACGGTACGCGCGCTGAAGGAATTCCTGCGCCCGCTCCTTGAGCGACGCCGAATCCTCGGACGAAGTATCGTCAAATCCTGCTTTATTGACCTGTTTCATAAAATCTCCTATTGGAGTATTCGGTAATGGTTGTGATTTAGTTTCAAAGCCTCCATCTTTACATCGCCATGTTCATCTATTTCTAATTTTTCGTTTCAGCATGATTGCTCATGCGTCATCGTACTAATTTTGGTTTCTTCGATTCATTTTGTACATTTTCGGTGCCAATCGGCTAAATATACGAATTTCGCTTATTTTTACTACTTTTGAATCAAAATAATCTCGATTTCGCTTCCATGCCCGCTGGAAACCTTCGCCATTATTGATAGGGCTCGTCCTTATTTCATGGTGCCTCCCTATTAGTAAGACACACGAACGCACCAAAAGTAACAGGCGATTATGTGTAATTCTGAATCTGAGTCCGAATTCATGGGAGTCAGATAACTCCAAAATAATGTTAGTCGCAAGTATTCCGAAATTCATCTGCGTATTCAGAAATAAATCAGCGTAATCCTGGTTCGTAATTCACTATGCCCCAATTCTCATTCGATGTCGTTTCCGAAGTCGATCAACAAGAAGTTGATAATGCAATCAATCAGGCCCGTAAGGAAATCGACCAGCGCTATGACTTCAAAGGCTCCAACACGAAGATCGATTGGAATCCGAAAGAGCATACCATCGTGCTCCATACGTCGGACGACATGAAGCTACGTGCGCTTACCGAAACGCTGAATGGCAAGATGATTAAGCGCGGGGTCTCGATGAAATCGCTCGATTACCAAAAAGCCGAGGAAGCTACCGGGATGTCCCTTCGGCAAACGATAAAAATCAAGCATGGCCTGGAAGGTGAGCAAGCCAAGCAAATCACCAAAGGCGTCAAGGAACTGAAGCTAAAAGTACAAGCGCAAATTCAGGGCGATTCCGTCCGCATCACCGGCAAGAGTAAGGATGATCTCCAGACCGCAATTGTCGCCCTTAAAGGGCTTGCGCTCGACTTCCCGATTCAGTTTACGAATTACAGGTAACCCTCGGTTGAATGGTGAAGTCCCTTGTTTCACTTCTTATTATCCTGTTTAGCGCGTTCCCAAACCGGGCAAGCGCGCCGCATCCGCGCCTTGATGTCATCGTCCTCGATGCCGGACATGGGGGGAAGGATTCGGGCGCGATCGGAGTAAGCGGATACATGGAAAAACAGGCAGCTCTTACCATTGTGAGAAAGCTGGGCGCCCTAATCGAGAAGGACATGCCGGGCGTAAAAGTGGTGTACACCCGGCATGATGATCATTTTGTCGAGCTGTATCGCCGCGGTGAAATTGCCAATGAGGCACATGGGAAGCTTTTTATAAGTGTCCATTGCAATTCCACGCCGGAGAAGCCATCGAGCGCTTCGGGCTTCACTACCTATTTTCTTCGCCCCGGCAAAACCGAAGCTGCAATTCATGTTGCAGCGCGCGAAAATGCCGTTATCAAATACGAACCGGGACATCATCGGTATCAGAATCTCTCGGATGTCGATTACATTCTCACTTCGATGTCCCGCACACAAGACGTAAAGTTCAGCGAACGGTTCGCCGCGCTCGTACAGCAAGAGCTTGGAAAGCGACTGACCATTCGCGACAATGGCGTTTCGCAAGCCGGGTTCCTCGTGCTGATCGGAGCGGCCATGCCGAACGTGCTGATTGAAACGGGCTTCATCAGCGATCCGAAGGACGAGGCGATCTTAAAAAGCGAAGCAGGCCAAACCAAATACGCTCAGGGAATTTTCGAAGCACTAAAAAAGTATAAAGCAATTTACGAGAAGTCGTAATTTATAGTTCCGATAAGATCCGTTCCGTCGCACCGCAATGGTCTTCAACGAATCGCGCAGCTTCCAGCCCCGTCGATGTTCGTAAATCTTCCGATTCCGCAAGCCGCCAAAATACAAAATCGAATTCGCGCTTGGTCGTGACTTCAAACGCAGCCAGCCGGTCTATCAACTCCCCCACCTCGCGCGATTTCTGGTGTTTCGGCCCCACAATCGCTGGTACGCCCCACGTCGCGGCTTCCAGTATGCTATGAAGTCCCGCACCAAAGCCGCCACCGATCAGGGCAATATCCGCATAGCGGTAAAGCCCAAATAATTTCCCAATTCCATCGACCACGATCACGGGCTCGCCTGCCCACTCGCTAATCGATGAATAGCGGATGGACGTACCGGGAAACAGGGCGAGTAATTTTCGCACTCTTGCTTCACTGGTTTCATGCGGGGCGAGAATCGTGAGAATATTATCCTTTCGTTCGACGCTTGTTTGCACCGTGGGGAGATAGACTGCTTCATCCGACGGCCAGGAACTTCCGACTACCAGAACGAGCGTCTTCCGCTCTTCCACTGCAATGCGAATGCTCTCCGGTAACGCTTGGTCGCTGCCACGCTCCAGCGCCGAACGTCGTGCCACCACCTGATCGAAACGAGTATCGCCTGTGACTATTATCGTCTCGGGATTTACGCCTATCGCTTCAAAGCGGATCTTATCCTCCTCGGAAACGGTCAAAATCTTCGTGAGGGAACGAAAAACATTCCGGTAAAACGATCGGAACAACGGTAACTTTCGCGCGGAGCTTTCCGCGGCCGTTGCCGCAAAAAGAACGGATGAAATATTTCGACGCTTCAATTCGCCAGCCATGTTAGGCCAGACATCATAGCGCGTGAAAAGAACGAGTTCCGGTTGGACCGCATCTAGAAATCGCGACACCTGTTTTCGCGAGTCGGTGGGCGAATAACTTATAAAATCCGCATCGTTATACTTGCCGATAGCATTCTCATAACCGCTCGGAGAAAAAAACGTAAGATGAATATGGGATTCCGGATGCTTCGTTTTTAGCGCGGCGATAATGGGCTTCGCTTGCTCGAGTTCCCCGAACGACGCGACGTGAATCAGAAACCGCGGCCCACGAATAGTCGCTTCCGTGTAGTGCTTCCGCGTATCGCCGAGCAGTCTCTTCCTCCCTGCGAGGCCACGCTGAATTTTCGGATTGAACCATGCCGCCACATACGCGCCGAACCGGAGCATCGGCAGAAACAAATTATACAATTCAAGCATCAAGGGGACAGTTATGACGATCGTCGCACTTCATCTTTCAACATTCATCATTCCAGTCATACATGCTTCTCCGCGTGGTACGAACTTCGCACCAGCGGCCCCGCCTCGACGATTCGAAATCCCATCTCGATGCCAATGTCGTGAAGTTCCCGGAATTCGTCCGGATGCACATAACGATGGACTGGCAAATGGGCTTTTGTGGGCTGCAGGTATTGGCCAAGCGTCAGAATATCCACTTTGATCGCGGAGAGATCGTGCATTACTTTGAGGAGTTCTTCGCGTGGTTCTCCAAGCCCAAGCATAATACCCGTCTTCGTATTGAACCCGGCTTCTTTCGAGCGGCGCAGCACTCGCAGGGACCACTCATATTTTGCCTGCGGACGCACCCTTCGATACATGCTGGGAACCGTTTCGGTATTGTGATTCAAAATATCCGGTTTCGCATCGAGGATGCGGTCCAGCGATTCGTCCTTACCTTTGAAGTCCGGAATCAGCACTTCAATCGTTGTTTCCGGATTGATACGTCGGACTTCCCGAATCGTCTCCGCAAAAATCGTCGAGCCGCCGTCTTTCAATTCATCACGATTGACGCTCGTGATCACCGCATGGCGGACCCGCATCGAGTGCACCGCTTCGGCAACATGCTTCGGCTCATCGAGATCGAGCGTAGTAGGCCGCCCCGTCTTCACCGCGCAAAACCCGCAGGAACGGGTGCAGGTATCGCCTAAGATCATAAAGGTCGCGGTGCCGGCATTCCAGCACTCGGCCATGTTCGGGCAGCGCGCCTCTTCGCAAACGGTGTGCAGGCTCTTGCTGCGTATCAGGCTTTTTAGCTGACTGTACGTCTCCCCCGTCGGCAGCTTGACTTTCAGCCACTCCGGACGCGGAGCGCGCATTGGCGCCATGGGTGGCGCTTCGGTAATCGGTAGTTCCAGCAACATTGGAAGCCCAAACAGCTTTTGCACCGCTTACGTTTAGGAGGCATTAACTCCTCCTAAAAGACCGCGCAAACGCATTTGTTTTTAATAAAGGCACCTATACTCAGAAAGCTAATTTCTTTACGCAATGGGTGCTTTTTGTGTTTGTTCTTATCATATTCATGGAAAACTATCAAAATCGCTCAATTTCGCTACTTCGAGTTCCCGATTTTAATGAATTGCCACTTTCACTTTCAATGAGCAAGGCTTTTATCTAACCCCGTAGGTGCCTATCAAAGTCCCTTCTAATATAAGCACTACCAAACCAAAAGTCAAGCGGTTCCGAAAGATTATTGAAATATCTCCTGCTTTCAACCAAACAATTCTTGGATCAAATCTTCCTTCGAACTTTTTCGATTTCGGGCGACATCGGATATAATTCCCGCGAACATTCCGAGTTTAAGAGGATGGTGGAGTGGCACCGTAATATGATGTTCCTCTGGAGTTCGAGAAACAAGTGTAACATGGCTCCCTTTCGGGCGAATGCGCTCATACCCTATCGTTTCGAGGGCGCGGGACCAACTCTTTGCCAGAGACTTCGCGAGGCAGCTTCATCCTGAGATCACTTCTTCGCGCACAAAGTGAAGGCGAATAATTTTTGGGGCATTGCCCTCACCGTAATGGCTCTCGGCGGCTTCTCGCACATTTGCTTTTAGCTCCTCCTCCGTTTCCGCCTGAGTGAAAATAGATACCCCAAGAGCGCGCGCGAAATAGCCGCCCTCCGGCGCTTCTTCGACTAAGAAAATGAGTTCGTTCATCATATGCTTAAAGCGAAGGACGGCAAAGTTGGTTCGCGCGCAAGACCTGCGCCCACTCCCCTCCGCCGCTAACAAATTTTGCCGCTCCATTTCTCCAGCCAGCCCGAACCACACGGAACTGTGAATTGAAAGCAATAGCGGATTTCCACTATTTCGCATCAGGCTTATCATTCCCAAGCGCCGATGCAGAAAACCCATGGATTTCAGCGTATCTCTTCACAATCGAGTTTACAAATCGCTTGATGTATAACTCGTTAAAAAATAAGTTCGACCAGGTTTCGAAACGTCGACACATGTTTCCTAAATAGAATAAGTTAAGAGCTAACCCCAGTTGTGGTAGAAGTCTTTTCTCGTCATCCGAAATTTTCGTAATACTTTCATATCCGGAAATGAAATTATCGAGTTTAGTTCTCCAAACGGCATCCCCCCGTTCGACGGTAAACAATTGCATCATGTAATAAGCAATATCGAGACAGAGCCAGCCGTTTCCGCAGAAATCAAAGTCGAATAAAGTTATCGTGAGGTCTTTGCCAATATTTAGATTATCGAACCAAATGTCCAAATGGACCGCACCGTGCCGAATTTCGAGCGTGTTCACCGTTTGGAGTTCACAAAGTAGAAAGTCTCGAAGCGATTTCAAGTACACCCATTCTTGTGACATGCTTAAAAGGAAACCATTAAGCTGGTCGAATGGCTGAATGAGCAATGTGTCGGCGTTATATGTCGTGCGTTGAAGAGACATGCCATTCGTAATTTGGTGAATGCGCGCCATCAATACTCCTACATTGTAGTGTACCTCCTTCGAGTAGTTCGGCATCTTCTCACCTTCGGCGAAGGAAAACAGAACCCCAAGCCGTTCGCCTTCCGGAGCTTCGAAGGTTTGAATATAGTTCCCCTCATTGTTGAATATGGGAAATGAGACCGAAATTCCCTTCACTTTGAGCAGCGTAAGCAAGCGGATCTCTTCTAGGATTTCGTTTTTGTCTCGCCAGTTCAGGCTGTAAACACGGAAAATAAATTTCTCCTGAGCAGACTTAACTAAGTAGCTATCGTTCAAGCCCGACCGAAGCAGGCCGCAGCTTACTTCTCCGGCAAATGGATATTTATCCTGCAAGAAGAGTCCAAGATGTTTCGCAGAGAGATTGGATTTGGTGACTGGGAAATGGCTCATAAAAATGATTTACGAAAGAATGAGAAAAGGGTAAAACATTAAGGGTTTCCAAATCGGTTGCGCCGCAGTGGGATAACAACCCCTTGAAGATAAGCTGTTAAACTACCAGTGAGCGCTCGTGTCAGCCGGCATTCGTCGAAAGCAGCTTGGCCATTATTGCTTCAATATCGTAAACTCCACCTGCCGGTTTTGCTGGAGGCCGGCATGTTGAAGGCAGGTTTGGAGTTTCCAAGACAACGAATTCTTCTCTATTGGTGTTGAATTTTTATGGGACATATTGAATTTGACGCCACGGTGGAGAGCGAAGGCCTTATTCGTGTTCCCACTGAGTATGCTGGAGAACTCCCCAAAGGAGAAGTGGTACACGTAACGGCGCGGACTAAATCTTCCGAACGCCGTACCGTTAAGCGCATGCGCGAACAGCCAATTCTGGCTCCTGGCTTCCATCCGCTTACCCGCGAGGAGATTCACGATCGAAGGATGTGATTTTTCTCGACTCCAATATTTGGTTATACGGCTACGCGATTACGGGCGATGATCGAAAGCGCGCGACCTCGTTAAATCTGGTTGAGGTTCCAGATGTTTGCTTGAGTTCGCAAGTTGTAATGAAGTAATTTCGAACCTACTTCGAGCTAAGCTTCGAACGGAAGATACCGCTCTTGAACTGATTGAAGAATTATATTCCGATTTTCTTATACTGGAGATTCTTCGTGAAGATATTCTTACTGCAGGACATCTCCGAAAATCGTATTTCTTATCCTATTGGGACAGCCTTATCGTAGCCACGGCGCTAAGAGCAAACGCTGACATACTCTACTCCGAAGACATGCAGGACGGGCTTGTGGTCCGAAATCGATTAATCATCAGAAACCCATTTCGCGATTAGCTCTTTTATTGCTTCAATATCGTAAATTCCACCCGCCGGTTTTGCTGGCGGCCGGCATCGGTATCGTTGGAGGCGACGGGCTTGGTATCGCCATAGCCTTTTACTTTCAATCGTTTTGCGCTAATGCCCTTACCAATGAGGTAGGTCTCGACGGCCTGCGCGCGCGCCTGGGAGAGTTGGTCGTTAATCGCAGCGGTTCCCACATTATCCGTGTGGCCGCCAATGGAAATTTCCATGCTCGGATTATCGTTGAGCAGTTTTACGACGCGATCGAGTTCGGCAAAGGACTCCGGCTGAAGCTCGGCCTTCGCGGTTTCGAAGAAAATATTATTCAACCGAACCACTTCACCCTTTTCGATGGGGACCAACGTTAGGTCCCGCTCGATTTCCTTATATTCCGTTACCTTCGTAAGGTCCAAGTTCTCGCTGATGGGAACGTATCCCGGCGCTTCG
>Ga0070714_100000095_pt1 | contig 74697 bp, 52 predicted proteins | sample LARL83metaG_FD_65450 | JGI IMG/M metagenome (GOLD analysis project Ga0070714, IMG submission 65450) | Corn, switchgrass and miscanthus rhizosphere microbial communities from Kellogg Biological Station, Michigan, USA - LAR L8-3 metaG | ecosystem: Host-associated > Plants > Roots > Rhizosphere ... | reverse complement strand
GACCCTGGCCAGCCTGCTCGCTGGCCTCATCCGTCCGAGTCACGGCAACGTCCGCCTCGGCGGGTTCGCGCTGCCCGACATCGACGAGCGCTGGGTACGGCGGACCGTCGCCCTGATCCCTCAGGAGGCCTATGTCTTCGCCGGCACCCTGCGCGACAACCTCACCTACCTGGCCCCGGATGCCGATGACGTCACGCTGGACCGCGCGGCCACCGCGGTCGGCCTACGACCGCTGGTCGAACGGCTGGGCGGCTACGACGCGCGACTCGGGGCCGAGGAACTGACTCTTTCTGCGGGCGAACGCCAGCTGATCGCCCTGTCCCGGGTATTTGTGTCGCCCGCACGCGTGGTCATCCTCGATGAAGGCACCTGCCACCTGGACCCCGCCATGGAGGCGACGGCCGAGCAGGCGTTCCGCGCCCGGGGCGGCACGCTCGTCGTGATCGCCCACCGGCTCAGCTCCGCGCTGCGCGCAGACCGGATCCTCGTCCTGGACGGGCAGAGCGCACGGATCGGCACCCACGACGACCTCATGGCGGCCTCACCGGCTTACCGGGGGCTCTTCGGTTACTGGACCGCCGACCTTCGCGGTACGCCGTCCGGTCTTTCCCACGCCGGGATCCCGTAGCCCCGCGTCGGACTTGGCTTCCCTTTCTCCGCGCCCAGCAGGCCGACCCGCACGGCCCGCAGATAGGCACGCTCTAGCGGGCTCAACTACGCTATTGACACGCTGACTGCGGTCGCAGAAACGCAGGTCGCCGGGCTGGTCGAGCAGCGACACCCGTTCTGGCTATTTTCAGAACGGGCGGTGGTTAACGGGCCGCGATGCTCAGTCCGTCCTGGCCAGCGCTGGTGCTGGCAGGTCACGCGCCAATGGTCAGGATTCCTATCGTTTGCCGAGCCGAGACCCCACCGTCCGCGCAGGCCGTCAGCGAGAGGACCGGCCCGGTGAGCACTTCCTTGGCTGGCTCGGGGGTGAAGGTACCAGGCCGGCGAACGCGACAACCAGTGCGACAATAGCGGCGGACAAGCCCGCAAAGATACGCGAATTTGTGATCATTACATTCGCCTCTCCCCGACAGCGGAGAATGGCGTGTCGGCCCCGCCGCCCGCTATGGCAGCGCGAGCGTCAGCGACCCGGCACACCAGCATCAGGTTACTACCGGCGACTGCGTCTACGGGTAATAATAACCTGTCTTGGGCGATAGCCTTTGCTTTCCTGGCTGGCCTGTCAGGAGCAAATGCGGGCATTTACTGCATTTCAGGCATTCCGGCTCCAGCGCACCTCACCACGCGGTTGCTGCTTGTGAAGACTGTCGCCTCCCTTTCACATCCATCCTCGCGGAAATCACGCGGCTTCGTCTCTTGACGTTACCTGTTTGACATGCCAGGCTGTGCCATGGCGGTAAATGCGCATTCGCGCATAAAAGGCTAATTTGACCGGCCTCGGTCAGCATGCCATCTGTTGTCGCAGGCCTGATATTGACGTATTCACAGTGGCTAATGCCGCTGATGCACGGGACCCACGTTACTTGTTTTGCTTCAAGTGTGTCCCGGCAGTCAAAGAAACCGAACCGCTCCATAGGCCGTAAAACAAGGAGAATCACATGCGCAAGCACTTCAGCCTTTCCCGCCGCACCACCATTGCCGCCGCGGTCACCCTCGCGGCGGCGACCGCCGCTGCCGCGGCCTTCGCCAGTTCCGCCAGCGCCACCGCGGGAACAGCGCGCCAGACGGATTCGGCTTCCTGCAGCCTGACGACCTTGAAAGGAACCTATCTGTTCGCCGGCGATGGCTGGCAGGTCTCGGGCGGCACCACCACGCCTTTGGCCTTCGCCGGATCGGAGCGCTTCGACGGTGCCGGGCACGTCCACGGTATCTCCACCTCCAGTTTCGGCGGCACCATCACCCGCGGCAGCGCCTTCACCGGTACGTATACCGTCGCTGCCAACTGCACCGGCACCTTGGCGATCGGCACCACCCTCCACTTCGACCTGTACATCGCTCCGTCTGGCAGCAGGTTCAGTTACGCCCAGACCGACCCCGGCTCGGTCAGCGCGACCACCGAGCAGCAAGCCACCCGAGCCTGACGCCCAGGGACTGGCAGGCAGGTTTCATGGAGTCAACGATTCTCATTCAGGCAGGCCATATTGCCTAAGGGATCACTCGGCGAAACCCCTGGCTTCGGCTCGCATGTCCGAGCACCCGGTACGGACCTTACCCGGCCCGCAGATAAGCACGCTCTAGCGGGCTCAACTACGCAATTGACACGTTGACGGCGGTCGCAGCGTGTGGGCTAGCGCGCTTAACCTGTGGGTGGCATCCCAATCGGCCCACGTCTCCCCGGCTCAGCCATAACTCCACGAACTCACGTACAACGACTCTGCCGTACCCTCCGCTACGAATACGACTGACCGGACTGGGGCCCGATCCGCCTAGTGAAAATCGGCGCTTAGCGCGATCGACTTCTGTATCCAAGTTGCGACTCGGTCCTCGGACGTCAAACGCAGGGAGCTGCCCTGTCAGACGTGAAGTAGGGCTACGTCGTATTTGAGGATGTACTCGTCACGAGTGGCGAGGGTGAGGCCTTCGGTCTTGGCTTGGGCGATGAGCACCCGGTCGAACGGGTCGCGGTGGATCATCGGCAGGCGACCCGCCGCGATGGTGTGCATCGCGGTGATGGGAAGCTCCCGTAGCCCGGTGGCGAGAATGTGCTCAGGCAGGTCAGCGGGACCGAGCTTGCCCTGCGACTGCTTGACGCACGTGACATGACCCGGCACACTTCACCGACCAGGGCCGGCCTGTCGTATACGTCACCGTGGACCGCCGGGTCCGCATGCCGCCAGCGCATCGCAGGCCGGCGGGCGCCCGGTCTCCAGGCGCCTTGCTCAGCGCCGGTGCCCGTGCTGGCGGACGATGGCGTCCAGTGCCTGGGTGGCCTTGGTCTTGTCCCCGCGGATGGCTTCCAGCTCGGCCGCTGGCAGCTGGGCCGCCGGGGTCCACGGATTCCGTTCACGTCGGCCGTTAACCTTGGTGAGCCGGTAGAACACCTGGCCGTCTGCACGCATGATCCACTCCCAGGACATCACCCCGAGCTCGCTGGCAGAACGATCGCTGACCTGGGCAATTACCTTCCGGGAAAGCAATGCCATGGATAAGCCCTCTCGCCGGGTGACCCTGGGGCCGAAGTCTCGGTTATCCGGGCCTAGGCACGTTTGCGCTGTCCCGACAGACGCTACCCTCTGGCCTGCAAAGGATTGCATAGGTCGGATAAGGTGTGGCGAACATCACATTTTTCCCCAAAACCGGATGTCTGAAGGCCCAGAAGGGCACCATAACGCTTTCCAGGGACCGAAAATCGGGACAGCAACCGGGCTGTGGAGCCCCACGCGACATCACAAGGGAGCGCGGAGGCGCTGGACTAGGCATAAGCACTGATTGCCGCAAACGTTTGCGCCCGCTACCAGGCCCGACTCTGACGCTGGTTTCACCGCGGGAACCGGGTCGCTGGAACCGGGAAGCCGCCGAGATGATCAGGACGCGGCAGGTCCCGTCGGAGCGCGTGGGAGGCGGTTAGCGTTCGGCGGTCGGGTCCAGGACGGGCTTCACGTCGATGACCGGCGTCTTGTCCAGGGCCTCCAAGGGCTGGACCAGGATCCGCAGTCCCTCTGCCGCGAGGATATGCACCCGGTGCAGCCCGATGGGGTTAGGCCGGTCCGGGGACCGGGTGCTGAAGACTCCGGTGGGTGGCCGCGCGGGATCGTCACGCGGGCGAGTGACCAGCACGCCGCGGTCAGCCCGGTCCAGCCAGGTCAGCACGATGACCTCAGTGCCGGGGGCGAGGTCGCGCAGGCCGTCGGCGACTTCGGGCTCGAAGACCAGCCACGCGGACGGCGCGCCCTCGTCTCCCTGCCGCGGTGCCTGCGCCCGTTCGGTCAGCGCAGATTCCACCCACCCGATGGGCACTACCTGATAGCCGCTCATGCCGCATCACTCCGGCGACGAGCCTACACCCGCCACGCCAGCGCTGATCACCCGCCGTTGCCGCGGCCGGATAGTCACCAGGGCTCGACCGCATATACCAGTCATATACCGTGCGCAACTACGCTCGCCGTCACTTGCGCGGAGCCCAGCGCCTTGCGGCGCTGGATCAGCCGCAGCCGCTTGAGCGCCACGCCCTGTCCTCCTCTGCTTACGCACAAGGTAGCCGCTCGGCGTGGAGCTGGGGCAGGCCAGGCCGGTCGCAACATTTCTGCCACCTGTTCGCGCGTAAGTAACCGGTGAACGTGCGGGCAGGCGGTGGCGCAGCCGCTATGTACCGAATGCGCAATTAGCCAGCAAATTATAGCGGTAACGTGCCTCGACTCCTTTGCTGATGTGCAGATATAACGATAATGAAACCTTGTATCGCAGCCATGGTCGTGGTGCTCGTATAGAGCATTAGCGTGGCATCCGATTAGCGGGCCGGCAGGGGGCCCAGCCCTCATCCGGGTGGAGGAGGCGTGATGAAGCCTGGCGACGCTGTCGCCCTTGAGATCATCGGTCTTCCTCCGGCTGCGGCTATCAACGTCCCCGGATCCTCTAGAGAGAAAACGCGACCAGGGGTCGGCGGCGTGGTGCAGCCCGGCAACGCCGGAGGATCGCTAGCCACGGGCGACGGGCTCGAGCTGAAGTTCCGAAATCGTGAGCGTGAGCTCGACGCGGTGGTCAGCGCCCTCGACAACGACGATGCCAGCCACTTCTGGCTCTATGTCGCGCCACCGCAGCTTGGCAAGACGTGGTTCCTGCGCGAAATCGGCAAGCGCTTGCCAAAGCAGCGCAGCCGGTGTCGGGTGCATTATGTTGATGCCCGTGAGATAGCCGCGGACGCGAATGATCCATTAGCGCTGCTGGCGCATATGTACGGCGTATCGCCGTCCCGGGCGGACGCCCTCGGGATCGCGCGGGCGATCTCCGCGACAAACCGCTACAACCTCTGCCTGCTCGACAGCGCCGAACTGCTCAGCAATGACACGGTCCGCGCCGTGCGGGCCAGCCTCGCGGAGGTAGCGCGGGAGCTGAAGGTGGCCAGGAGCCGGGATGCACGGCTGGCGCTCGTGGCGGCGAGCCGTCAGGATGACGCCTGGTCCGGCGTCCTGCCACTACGGATGTCGGTCCGTCCGCTGACTCCGTTTGCGCTCGACGTGGTCCTTGACGCGCTGGCGGACCTAGCCGCCAAGATGCACAAGGAATACAGCCGCGGAGAACTAGAGCCACTGGCCAGGCAAGTGCATCAGCTCAGCGAAGGCCTGCCGGCGCTGCTCGCCGCGTATCTCGCCTGGATCCGGAGAGCGGAGTGGGTGGGCCTGGACCAGCTCGCCGACCGTGACTGCTTCGACGAGATCGCGACCCCGTACATCGGCGAGGGCCTGTTGTCGGCGGACAGCCTCCTCGGCCGGCGACCGGACCCGCCGCCCGCATTGCGTCCTGCCCTGATCGAGGCGCTGTGTGCCCTGGTCCGGTACCGGTTCTTCACCGGCTCGCACCTGAGCTACCACGCCAGGCAGCAACGGACTGCGCTGCACGACGCGCTGCGGCGGCTAGGCTGGTCAGACGAAAGGGTCTGGGACGCGCTCAGCCGCACCGACATCCTGCTGCTGCCGCAGCACGAGATGTGGCACGCGGTATCGCCGCCGATCCGGCGGCTGTTGTTCCGGCACTGGTACGCCGCCGCCGGCGACCGCGTCCGGGCGCACCGGGAATCCCGGGCATTCCTTGATGCGTCCGCGCGGTACCTGACTGGCGGGGAGCGCGCCAAGGTCATCATCGAGTGCTTGTGGCACGAGGCCGAGGCGCTGTCGCTGAGCCAGAACCCCGGCAAGCCCGATCGGCTCCTCCAGCTCGCCCGCGGGCTCTCCGGTGAGCTCAGCGAATCCGCCCGGGCCGAGGCCGCGAAGGCCGGAGCGATCCTGGTGCCCCGGTTCCGTCAGCAGGAGATCAGGGATTTCATCTGCAAGCTGCTGGACGACGACATGGAACTGGTACACGCGATCGACGACGATGACCTGTTCGCCTCGATCAGGCAGATCATGAGCGGCCAGACGGAGGAAGCATGTCATGAACGCTGAGCCGGCCCAGCCACGGTACATCGCCAGGGCCGAAGAACAGAGCATCGGCGCCGTGCTGGCGCAGGTGCAGGCCGATGGGGACAGTCGCGCCGTGCTGCTTCGCGGCCATGGCGGCATCGGCAAGACCTCGATAGTGCGGCACATGGCAGAGGTCAGCTCGGACGCGGACACGCACTGGGTACGACCGTTCGACGCGGACGACCCCGAGATCTGGCTGCTGTCCAACCTGGAGCGGCGGATCGTCAGGCAGATTGATCCGCAAAACCGGCACTTCGGCGCTTACCGTGATCACCTCACTCGCCTGGACTCCTACCCGCAGTCGGGGCCAAGCCACGAGGCGGTGACTGCCTACCTGGGCCGGATCAAGCAGGTTTTCGTGGCGTGCTACCAAGAATATGTGGATAGCGAACGCAAGACGGTCGTCATCACGTTCGACACCGTCGAGACGATTCGCGGCACTACGCTGATGGTGGAGCTGCCGCAGTGGATGCAGGAGCTTCGCCGCGGCACCCTGTTCCTGCTGTCCGGGCGGCCAGTGCCGGGGGAGGGCGAGGACCCGATCGCCGTCGAGCTCAGCACCTCGCAGCGCCGGATGCCCGTCACGCCTATTGACGTGGGCGAGCTCGACCTGGCCCGGACGCGCGAGTATCTGGCGTCGAGCGCCACGTCGGACGGCCTGCGCGGAGACGAGCCGGACAAGCTGGTGCTGCTGAGCCGGGGGCATCCGCTGTGGCTGGCCATCATGGAGAACTATCTAGCAGAACGAGGGGTACCTGCGGAGGCCAGCGATACCTCTCTTCGGTTCCTTCAGGAAAACCTGCCATTCGGCGAAAGGATGACCGATCCCGGCCGTGAGCTGCATGATCAGTTCTTGTACCGGCTGCTCTCGCCGTACCGCGATACCGATTTCTGGCACGAAGCGGTCAAGCGCCTGGCGATCGTCCGGCAGCCAGTCGCCAAGCCGGTGTGGGAGCGGCTGATGGCGGACATGAAATCGCGTGACCTTACCGCGGCGTGGGACCAGCTGCTCGGACTGCCGTGGATGCGACCGCGCGGCGATCGGCGGTACGTCACCGTGCACGACGCGCTGGCGGAAGAATTGTCGCAGCGGCTGTTCCCCCTCTACGACCACGACCAGCACTGGCGGCGGCGCATCTGGCGCAGCGCGCGGGACGGCTACGACGCGCTCGCCGCGGCGCTGCAGGCGGAGTTGCGCGCCGAGGAGCAGCTGGACGCGGACATCAGCACGCTGGAGCTCCCCGGTGGCACCGGGGAAATCGCGGCCGACGTGATAGACCGGGTTTCCGCGTATAACACCCGCCAGCACGAGCTGGACCAGTACCGGGCGGCAGGTGTTTACTACCACTTCCTGACCGACTTCGCGGACGGGTGCTCGGAACTGCTTGGCCGCTACGAACAGGCGGAGGAGGCCGGTAACACCTACTTCCAAGACCTGATAGTGCTGTACCTGCAGCGCTTCCTGCCAGGCGGAACTCCGTCCGGCGCCTTCAACGACGTGATCAGGCTCAAGCTTGAGGAGTTCCGCGACTGGCTGGTCCGGCGGCCAGAACGGTACATCGAACTCGCCTTGCTGGTAGCCAAGCATCAGATCGAGACCTCACAGGCCACCGCCGCGCTGAAGCTGCTGGATGAGCTCCCTGTACCCGAACATCACCTGCAGCGGCACCGCATAAGCCTGCTGGCCGGCAACGCCTGCTTGCGCATTCCCGGCCGGGTGGCTGACGGCAAGAGGTACCTGGAACGGGCGCTGGCCGATGCGCACGCGCTGCCGTCACAAGAACCGGACCGGGCCAAGCTCATCGCTGAAGCACACAAGGAACTGGGCTTTTACTACCGCAACACTGGTGAGTGGGGAAAGGCCGACGACTCCTACGCCGCCGCGTGGGGCGAGCTGTCCGCCGGCCAGCCGGTCGGTAAGACCGAGGCCGACCGCGAGGAAATCGCGTCCATCCAGACCAACTGGGCCTACGTCAAAGGGCTGAACGGCAGCCACCTGGACGCCTCCGAACTGGCCGAGACCGCGATCAGCATCAGGCGCGCGCTGAAGAACGGTCCCGCAGAGGGGCTGTCGTGGAGCGTGCGCGGCGAGGTGTACCGCTATGCGCGCAGGTTCGAGCTGGCCTGGTCCGCGTACCGGGAAGCGGAGCGACTGCTCGGGCAGCGACGCGCGCGCCGGCTCGGATTCCTGCGCCAGCAGCAGGCCATCTGCCTGCACCAGGCGCTGCAGGATGGCATCAGGCTCACCGCGGAGCCAGGCCGCGACGCGATGGGATTGATCGAGGAGGCGCTGCGCATCTGCCAGATCTTCTCGATACGCGCCTACCCGTCGGCGCTGAATCGTGCCGGGCGCATCTTCGCGCAGCAGGACCCGGACCAGGCCCTGGACTATCTGCGGACCGGTATCGTCGAAGCGCAGAAGCTGTCCGATGGCTGGTTCCGGTTCGCCAACCTCATCGAATACGCCGAGCTCAGCTATCGGCTCTGGACGACCAGCCCCGACCGGCAGGATTACCGCGTCGGCATCCTCGCGCTCGCCGACCAGATCGATCAGGTGTCGAGAGACTATACGTTCCCGGACCTGAACGGCCGGTGGCGGCTGATCATGGGACATCTGGCGGTCGCCGACTACGAGCAGACCGGCGCCGAATCGAGGCTGGCCGAGGCGCTGGAGAACTACCGCACCGGGTTCGCGGACATCGCCCAGCGGAACGTCGGCTCGTCCGGTGCGGCCGCGATACCCGCCCAGTTCGGCGCGTTCAAGCAGGTTTTCGCTCTCCTGCCCGATACGGTGAAGGCAGACTGGCTCCGTGACCTCCACGCGCACTGGAGCCGCAGCAGCGGAGCCATCATGCTGCTCGCCCGTCTGGAGGAGCTTTACTGACCCGCCGGGCACCGGCGTTCCGAGGAGGCGTGGTACATGGGGCATGCGCACCCGCGTGCGGTGGTGCTGTCGAGATTTGATCTGCCTGACGCTGCCGACCTGATGGTCAGCAGCTGCGAGGACTGCGCGTGCCCGGTGACCGGATCTGTGCCGGTGCCGCCGGCCGCCGGACCACTAGAGCCGGACGGGGTCCGCTGGACGCGGGCGGCGGGCACCGTGGAGTCGCGTCTCGACGATGACCATACGTTGCTGTTCAACCCGCTGGGCTCGTATGGAGTGGTGGTGGTCAACCAGGCCGCGTACGACATCTACGCAGGTGCCGCCGCAGACGAGGCGAACACGGTGCTGCGGACCCTGGCCAGCCTGGATCTGGTTCATCCCGGTGGCCAGCCGCGCCGTCTGGTCATCGCACCGAGTCAGGTGCTCACCGCCTGGCTGCACGTGACTAACGGCTGCAACTTGCGCTGCCCGTACTGCTATGTGAACAAGTCCGCCGAGCCGATGGATGAGGCGACCGGGCGTGCGGCGGTCGAGTCTGTGATGACGTCGGCGCTGGTGCACGGGTTCCGCACGGTCAAGCTGAAGTACGCGGGCGGCGAGGCCAGCCTTAACCACCGGCTGGTCACGACGCTGCACGAGTACGCCACCGAACTGGCCGCGTCATCGGGGCTGCGGCTGGAAGCGACACTGCTGAGCAACGGCGTTCGGCTGCCGGAGAGCCTGGTACAGACCTGCCGGGATTACGGCATCCGGGTGATGATCTCACTTGATGGCATTGGCGAAAGCCATGACGTGCAGCGTCCATTCGCCAGCGGGCGGCCGTCGTTCCGGCTGGTGGAGCGGACGATCGCCGGGTTGACGAGTCAGGGGCTTGCCCCGCACCTGTCGGTGACCGTTACCGGCCGTAACGCACCTGGCCTACCCGACGTGGTCCAGTTCGCGCTGGACCGGGACCTGACGTTCAGCATCAACTTGTTCCGGGACAACGACTGCGCGGCGACCGCACCGGATCTTCGGTACGAGCAGGAACAGATCATCGCCGCGTTGCGGGCTGCGTTCGAGGTCATTGAGCGATCCCTGCCGCGGTGGAGTGTGCTGGGGTCCGTGCTCGACCGGGGCCAGCTGCTGCAGCCGAGACAGCGATCATGCGGCGTTGGGCAGGACTATGTCGTGATCGACCAGCGCGGCGGTGTCACTAAATGCCACATGGAAATTGAGCGCACGCTGGGCGACGTGTTCTCCGCCGATCCGCTGGCGCTCGTCCGGCACGACCGTACCTCGGCACTGAACCTGCTGGTCGAGGAGAAGGCAGGCTGCCGCGAGTGCACCTGGCGGTACTGGTGCTCGGGCGGCTGTTCCGTAGCGACGTTCCGCGCCACCGGCCGGTACGACGTGAAGTCGCCGAACTGCGACATCTACAAGGCGATCTATCCGCAGGCGCTCCGGCTGGAAGGGCTGCGGCTGCTTCGCTACGCCCGTGCCTGAGTGGCTGCACCGGCGCGGCGCCCGCGCACCGGCCCCGGTCGCGCTTCCTGCGGCCGAACCCGAGGGGTACGCGGGCTTCAAGGTCGTGCTCGACGAGCCGTCTCCCGCTCCCGCGCTCGGATTCGACGGGTTCGCCGAGGCGCTCGCGGAGCTGATCACGTGCAGCCGCGCCGCGTTCGCGGCGGGAATCTTCGGGAGCTGGGGCTCGGGGAAGACCACGCTGATGCGGGCGGTGCAGGGTCGCCTCGTCGGTGATGACGTGGTGACCGTGTGGTTCAACGCGTGGCGGTACGAGAAAGAGCCGGACCTGATCATCCCCCTGCTCGACGTGCTGCGTGACGCGCTGCGAGCCAAGGACCGGGCGTGGGCGCGGGACGCGGCGATCGCGGTAGGGCGGGCCGGCCGGGCACTGCTGGCCGGACTGAAGTTGTCCGTGGGCGCCATCCCGGGCTTCAGGATCGACGTTGAGCCGGGCAAGATGCTTGAGTCGCTCCGGGGCAACGGACCGCTGTCGTTGTACCACGCCGGGTACGTCAAGCTGCAGCAGGCGATCGCCCGGATCTCCGGCGGCGGCGCCCGGCGCGTGGTCATCTTCGTGGACGACCTGGACCGGTGCTTGCCGGAAACCGCGCTAGAGCTGCTGGAATCGATGAAAGTGCTCTTCGCGGTACCGGGCTGTGTGTTCGTGGCGGCTCTGGACCAGGAGGTCGTGCAGACCGCTATCACCATCAAGTACGGCGCCGACAGCGAGATCAGCGCGGCGGACTACATCAAGAAGATATTCCAGGTCCCGTTCACCCTGCCGCAGGACGGTATCAGCGACATGCATGGGTACCTGAACGCGGTCGAGGCCAGCGCTGGATTCGGCGCGGCGCAGCGCGCCGACTTCCGTGACCACGTCCGGCCGCACCTGGCGCAGTTGGCCGCCGCGGGGCCAGGCAATCAACGTGAGGTCAAGCGGCTGATCAACAGCTATGTACTCCAGCTCAAGGTCATGTGGCTGAAGCTGGGGGACGAGCTCGATCCGGACATCGTGCTCGCGCTGCTGTGCATGCAGTTCCGGCTGGACTGGCAGCCCTACCATGACCGGCTCATCGCCGAGCCCCAGGTCATCCAGCCGCTGCTGCGGGATGCGGTCCAGCCGGCCGCCGGCGGCCAGCCCCCCGGCGCCCTGTGGCTACCCGGTGTCGCGATGCCCGTGCCGCCGTCGCTGCTTGACTACCTCGGCAAGGCGGCCTGGCCGCTGCTGCACAGCGCTGACCTGCGGCCATACCTCGCCGTGACGCGATCAACATGGTCCGCCGAGCCATGGATCCCGCAAGCGCGGATCATGGCATTCCAGATGCGACGTTCGGCCGACGAGGCGCAAGACGGCGCGACGGTGCCGGAGTCGCTGCTGCGGGACGCGCAGGACCTGCTCGATCTCATCGCCAGGCGCCGGGAACCGGTCGGTAGCCTGCGCAGCATCCGGCGCGACCTTGAGGGGACGGCCCGTCAGATCGTCGCGGCCCTCAGCGAGTCGTCACCGAATATCGAGGCACGCCATGCAAGGCTGACCGCACTGCTCGACCGTCTGGACACGGTGCTGCGCGACTACCAGCAATTTGCCGCCGCGAGCGGGTGAACAGGCCCGCTGCGCAAGGACTTCGCGATCTCGTAACCGGTCCAGGTTCGCTCGATCTGTCCGCCCGGTCGCGCCAGGAAACCCTGGCGCGGGCGCGACGGGATGACCGCTGACTTGAGGCTGGCGCACGCACGTCCAGCGACGCGCGAGTCAGTGATGGCCGCCACCGTGACCGCCGCTCGCGGCGTGATGCGCGGCCTCGGTCGCGGCGCTGGTCGCGGCGTCGATAGACGCGCTGATCGCGGCGTCGGTAGCCGCCTGGATCGCGGCCCGCGTCGCGGCGTCGGTCGCGGCACGGACCGCGGCGTCGGTCGCGGCGGTCGCCGCCGGGCCGGCGGCGTCGCGGACGGCCGCCCCGGTCGCGTCCACCGCGCCCGCGACGACGCCGGGCGACTGCTCCCGTCGGACGGTACGGAGCCGCTTGACCGCGGCCCGGTCAGCAGAACCGGGATACCGCAGCCGCGACAGGCCGATAGCGCTGGCCAGCCCCGCGAGTGCGGCCTGCTCGGCACTAACCCCACCCGAACCGTACGCGATCGCGTCCAGCCTGGCCTTCGCCTGGGCCAGCCGCCCGGCATCCGCAACGATCCAGCGATCGGCGGGAATGAACCCCAGTGCCTTGCGCCGCTCCAGCCGGATAGTCCCGGCCGCGACGAGCCGGTCCAGGTACCGCCTGGTCAGGCCGGCGCGATGGCGAGCCACCCAGTTCTTGGCGGTCTGCGGCCGCCCGCGGTCCTGCATGCTCGCCAGCGCGTCGTCCAGCAGTGCGTCACCGGTCGGCGACGGGTCCAGAACCACGATCCGGCCGCGCTCGATATCGACCCGGCGCATCGCCGCCAGCCGGATCAGCTCCGCGCCGGACAGGCCGAACCGCAGCTTGGCCGCCACGCCGATCGTCCCATTCGCGCGGATCCCGAGCAGCACCAGATCCTCGCCTACCGTCTCCATGCCCGCGACGGTAGCGTGGCCGCTCCCCGGCCGTCTACGGCCCGCGGCGGGGCTTCCGGCAGGACACATAGGCTTGACGCGGACAGGAGGTGCGAGATGGCCCGTCGGGCAACTGCCGTGTTCGCGGCCCTCGCGGCCGCTGATGCGCTGCTGGCCGCAACGGGGCACGGCCGGCCGCGCCGGCTGACCAAGCCGCTGCTGACGCCGGTGCTGATGGCGGGCCGCGACCGCCCGGTGCAACGCGCGCTGGCCTTGGGTGGCGCGGGCGACGTGGCGCTGCTCGGCGACCTACGCCGGCGCCCAGGCACTGCTCGCCGGGTAACAAGCTCTGCTCGCCGGGTGACAAGCTCACGCCGGCTCGCACGGCTCAACCCCGGTCCTGCGGCGTATGCGGTGGTAGGGGGAGCGTAGCGACCTGGCGTTAGGCAGAAAGCTCTTGAATTTAATGACGTTCGATCAGTCGCGGTGACCGTGCGCGAGGCTTGCGCGACGGCTGTGTTCCTGAGAGGTTTGCGCGGTGGATGAGAGCGCGGACGTCGTGGTCGCGGGGGCGGGGCACAACAGCTTGATCGCCGCGTGTTACCTGGCCAAGGCGGGTTACCGGTGCCTGGTACTGGATGCCAGGCATGTACCTGGCGGCGGATCCAGTACTGAGGAGATCCTGCTGCCGGGCTACGGCATCGACACCTGTGCTACCGGCCATACGCTGATCCGGGTCAACCCGCTGCTCACCGAGGACGAACTGGGGTTGATCGCCGACTACGGCCTGCGCTACATCGATCCCGACCCGGTCGCCCACGTCGCGTTCCCGGACGGCGAGCAGCTGACCATGTGGCTGGACCGGGACCGCACCGCCGCGGAGATCGCCCGGTTCTCGGCCGCCGACGCGGCCGCCTACCTGCGCCTGCTGGATGAGTACGACGAGGTGAAGTCCCTCTTCACCGGTTCGCAGTTCACGCCGGTCGGCTTCGGCCCGTCGTTGGATGCCAGGCTGGCCGAGCACCCGCGCGGCCGGTTGTGGCAACGCCGGCGAGCGCTGTCCGCGTGGGATGTCATCAGGCATGAGTTCGGCAGCCGGCATGTCCGGTCGTTCATGCTGTGGATGGCATTCCAGACCAACCAGGCGGTCGACGTGCCGGGCTCGGGTGTGCTCGCCTATTCGCTTATCTTCGGCCGTCAGCAGCGCAGCTGGTCGATCCTGGCCGGCGGATCCGGGCGCTTGACCGAGGCGCTGACCGGATACCTGCACAGTCATGGCGGCACGGTGCTGTGCGGCAAGCGCGTCACCCGCCTGCTACTCGACGGGGACCGCTGCGCTGGAGTAGAGACCGCCGACGGCGGGCAGTACCGGGCCGCGAAGGCGGTCCTGTCGACGATTCACGTCACCCAGCTGCGGGACATGGCTCCGCCGCGGGCGTGGCCGGAAGAGTTCCACTACGGCATCGACACCTATGACGCGGGCATCCCCGGCTTCGGCGTCTATCTCGCGACCAGCGCCCCGCCGGAGTTCGCCGTCCCCGGCGGCGGCAGCCGGACCGCCGTGTCGGCCGGGACCGCCGGATGGCCAGAAGACATCGTCCGGCTCGGGCAGGACCTGCGGGCCGGCCGGTTCGTCGCGGACGTGCCCTGGCTCCTGGTGGCGACGCCCACCCTGGCTGACCCGGGCCGGGCGCCAGCCGGCAAGCACACCGTCAAACTGCTCAGCCAGCAGATCTACGAGCTGCCCGCCGCAATGCCCGGCTGGGACGTGGTCAAGGCCGAGCATGCCCGGCGGCAGCTCGAGCACCTGCGCAGATACGCGCCGGGATTCACCGACGACGTGGTCCTCGCCCAGCTCGTCCACTCACCCGCGGACTACGAGCAGCTCAACCCGCACATGGTGCACGGCGCGTTTCACGGCGGAGATCGCGGCGTCGCGCAATCCGGCCCGCTGCGCCCGGTACCTGGCTGGGCTTCACACCGCATGCCGATACCCGGCCTGTACCAGACCGGTGCGACTACCCATCCAGGCGGCTCGATCACCGGCGCCCCGGGCCGGAACGCGGCCATCGTGCTGCTCCATGACCTGGGCCACGACCCGGCCGAGGTGATGAGTGCCTTACCGGTCTCGCGCATACCCTGAGCGCGGCCGGGGTAGTCGCGAGGTGCCGCGTTCACGACCACTCAGTCGAGGTCGAACTCGTTGCCCTCGATGTCCTGCATCACAATGCACGACTCGTTGTCCTCATCCGCGGGCAGCAGCCGCACGCGTACCGCGCCAAGGGCGACCAGCCGTGCGCATTCGGCCTCAAGAACGGCCAGGCGCTCTGCACCCACGAGCCCGGTGCCGACCCGCACGTCAAGGTGCACGCGGTTCTTGACGACCTTGCCTTCGGGAACGCGCTGGAAGAACAATCGCGGGCCCACACCTGTGGGATCAACGCAGGCGAACCATGAACCCTGATCCTCAGGCGGCAGCGAGCGATCGAAATCGTCCCACGAAGCGAATCCTTCCGGTGGCGACGGTACGACGTACCCCAGTACCTCGCACCAGAAACGGGCAACGCGCTCAGGTTCCGCGCAGTCGAAGGTGACTTGGATCTGCTTAACCGACGGCATCGGTCCACCATAGAGGCAGGGCCTTTCGTCCTCTTCACGGGCCGGCCCGTAATCCGTCGTCGGTACTGGTCCTGATCAGCGTGGCAAGCTCGGCGCGGGAGCTGACGCCGAGTTTGGGATAGGCCTTGTACAGGTGGTACCCCACGGTCCGCGGCGAGAGGAACATCTGCGCAGCGATGGTGCGGTTGGATCGGCCGGTCGCGGCGAGCCGGACGACCTGCAGCTCCTGCGTGGTGAGCGCGGCCAGCGGCCCGGCCGGGCGAGCAGGCTGCTGTTCCGCCCGCGCGCCAGCGGCCGCCAGCTCGGTTCGGGTGCGCGCGGCCCAGCCGGCCGCGCCGAGGTCTTCGTAAATGCCGAGCGCGGTGGTCAGCTGGGCCTGGGCTTCGCGGCGGCGCTTGTTCCGGCGCAGCCAGTCCCCGTACAGCAGGTGGGTGCGGGCTCGCTCCATCGGCCGCCCGGCCCCGTCGTGCAGCCGGACCGCCTCCGGGTAGAGTTCCCCAGCTTGGTCGTCGTTGACAAGGGCGCGGCAGCGCAGCGCGACCGCGTGCTGCCATCGCTGCCCCTCTTGCGTGGCCTCCGCCACGACCAGGTCAGCCAAGCGTCGGGCCTCGTCGGCCTGACCGGTGCGGATCGCCGCCTCGACCAGATCGGGACGGAACACGAAGGTGGACAGCTTCCAGGATCGCTCGAGCCGGTCCAGTAGGGTGCGGGCCGAAGCCACCCTGCCGTCAGCGAGGTCGAGCTGAGCCATGCATAGCGCATCCCAGCCGTCGGCGTCCCTCGCGGTCGCGTCGGGCGGCTGGAGCCGCACCGCCTCCGCAAGCCATCCGGCGGATTCTTCCCGGTCACCCCGCAGGGCCGACAGCCAGGCGAGCTGACATGAGAGGTAGACGGCGCGAGGATGCTGGCCAAGGTCAGTTGCCAGCCGAAGTCCCTCCACCGCGTTGGCCCGGGCATCGGCCCATTCACCACGGGCGATCTGTGCCATCACCAGGACCTGCTGCGCCCCGGCCAGCCAGCCGATCATGGCGTTGGCCCGGCAGTCCGCCGCCAGCTTGGCCGAGATCTCCAGGGCGGCATCGTCGTTGCCGAAGCCGAACGCGTCGACACCGGCCCTCAGCCGGTCAGCCGGATCGGCGCCCACCGGGTTCTGCCGGATCGCCTCCACGAAGGCAGTAATGATGCCGGTATCGGCCTCGGCAGGGTCATGGAACTGCTGATAGAACCGTGTGAGGACCGCTGCCTGGGACCTTGGATCACCGGGCGCGGTGGCAGGCAACGCCCGGAACCGGGCAATGATTTCCGTGGCGGTCTCAAAATCAGAGCTGGCCACGACCACGCTGAGCGCATGAGTCAGCATCGCCGCCGCCAGATCCGGATCGCGATCGGCGATCGCGGACGCGACAGCTGGCACTTCTCTGGCCCGCTGCAGCCGATCCCCCGCATTCATCAGCAACCGGAGCAGCTTGATCCTCGCGCGTGGCAACGCGTCGTCGGTCAGGTGCTCGGCCTGGCTGGCAAGCTGGTCGGCCCGGTTCAGGTCTCCGGCGTCGCTGGCTGCTTGCGCGGCCGCGATCAAGCGGCGCACTCGGCTCTGCGGATCCGGTGTCAGCGCGGCGGCCCGGTCATAGGCGGCCGCCACGGCGGCGTAGCCACCGCGCGTCCTCGCCCGCTCGGCCGCCGCCTCCAGCTCCGCCGCTGCCAGTTCGTCTCGCCCGCTGGCCGCCGCGGCCAGATGCCAGGCCCGCCGGTCAGCGTCGTCAGGTGACACACTGCCCACGGCCGCGGCGAGCGCGGCGTGCGCGGCCTGCCTGCTGGCCAGCGACGCGTCGTGATACACCACCGACCGCACCAGCGGATGACGGAACTCAAGCAGCCCGCCCCGCACGCGGACGAGGCCGGCTTCCTCTGCATCGGCCAGCGCGGCCGGCGCTACCCCGAGAGCCCGGCCGGCCGCGAAGATCGTGTCCAGCACACCCGTCGAGTCCGCCGCGCCCAGCAGGAGCAACGTCCGAGCGTCATGGCGAAGCTCGGCGAGCTGCGCGGCGAACAGCTCCCGCGCCATGTCGGCAGCGAGCGGCTCCGAACCGGCACCGCTGTTCGCCGTACGGTTCGCCTCGCGGGACAGCTCGATCAGGGCTAGCGGATTACCCGCCGCCTGCGCGAGGATCTTTGCCCGCACGATGACAGGCAACCCGGGGGCGGACTCCTCCAGCAGCTGCGCGGCAGCCGCCGCATCGAGCACGTCCAGTCGCAGCTCGGGCGGACCCGCTACCCGCAGCGAGCGCGCCGGGTCCCGGGCCGCGCTGATCATCACTACCCGGTCCGCGTCGAGTCGCCGCCCCGCGAACAGCAGCGCCTGAGCCGAAGCCGCATCCAGCCAGTGCGCGTCATCAATCACGCACAGCACTGGCCGCTCCTCGGCCAGATCCGACAGCAAGCTAAGCGCTGCCAGCCCGGTCAGGAACCGGTCATCGGCACCAGATCCGGCGTGGATCCCGAATGCCCGGTGCAGCGCCGCCGCCTGCGGGCCGGGCAAATCCCCGATCCGGTCCAGCACTGGCCGCAGCAGCATATGCAACCCGGCGAAAGACAGCTCCGCCTCTGTCTCTACCCCGGCGGCCCGCAGGACCCGGAACCCGGACCCGGCCGCCTCCCGCGCCGCATACTCCAGCAGCGCCGACTTTCCGACCCCCGCGTCGCCGCTGATGATCAGCGTCCCGCTGCGGCCGTCCATGGCGGCGGCAAGCAGACGGTCAATGACCTGCTGTTCCGGAGCGCGCCCGTACAACACCATCAGGAATATAGCAACATGAAGACGGGTCAAGGTAGCTATGGTCGCGCCGTACGTCGATGAGGAAGCCGCCTCAGGCGACGGGTCTGGGGCAACCGGTGAGGTGCGACGGCCGTTGCGCGCTGCGAGCGTGAGGGTGTGCCGGCACAGAAGTACCCGCTGTCTGTCACGCAGGAACGGCTCGTCACCATGGACGAGGGGGACGACGGCGGACCGTTCGGCCGCCGCTACCTGATAGTGACCGCGCTCCGGGTCACTGGCCCGGTGGATCTCGCGGCGCTCCAGGGCGCCCTCGACGACGTGGTCGCGCGCCATGAGCTGCTGCGCACCGTGGTGGTCAGGGACGCCGATCCGCCTTACCAGATGGTGTGCCCGCCGTGCCGGGTGCCGCTCGAGGTCGAGGATCTGCCGCCCGCCAGCGGCAAGCAGAGCGGTAAGTCCAGGGACATGGTCATCCAGGAGCTGATCGTCGGGGTCCAGGCCGGCACGATCAGCGCGCGCGAGGTACCGCTGATGCGCGCGCTGCTGTGCCGGTTCGACGACCGGGACAGCGCCCTGTTCCTGACGGTGCACCACTCGGTCTGCGACGGCTGGTCGATCCAGGTGATCCTCCGCGATCTCGGGGCTTTCTACTCGGCCCGGATCACCGGCACCCCGCCGAGGCCGGCAAAGACGCGGCAGTACCGCGAGTACGCCGAATGGCAGCGGGCCAGCGCCGCCAGCACGTCCGACGACGGGGCGCTGAGATACTGGGCCGGCAAACTGGACGGAGCGCGGGAATTCGCCATACCCAACGACCACGGGCGCCCGGAGCGGTACTCCAGGCCGTATTCGCTGCACGTCTTCGGCATCGACGCTGACACCATGGCCGCCGCTGCCGTTCTCGCGAACGCCGTCCGAGGTACCCAGTTCATGGTCCTGCTCGCGGGTGTCTACGTGCTCGCGAACCAGATCACCGGCGCCACTGACCTTGCGGTAAACGCGGTCACCGCGGGCCGGAACGAGCTTGAGTTCCAGAACACCGTGGGGTTGTTCCTCAACGTCGTGCCGTTCCGGACCGAGATCGCTGACTGCACGAGCTTCCGCGATGTCGTCGGAAAAACCAGGGAGACGTTCATCGATGCCATGGCGCACGAGCTGCCGGCCAGCGTGATCGAGCGGGCATTTCCTGACTTCGTCGGGTCGCGCGCGGACACGCGGTTCTCGCAGCTCCGCATCTTGCAAACGCCGTCTCAATACGGCGAGATGGTCCTGCCCATCGCCGACGGGGCCAGGGAGATAGCCGAAGCCTTGCTGGATGAGGCCGAGAGCTCCGACATCCTCGGCGGCACGGAGTGGCACCTGAGCAGGGAACCGGACGGCTCCCTCAGCGGCAGTGTGCATTTCAACCTCGACGAATTCGCGGCAAGCACGGTGCGGGGCTGGACCGCCGGTCTCAACCGGATCCTGGCCAGCGCGGTCCGCAACCCCGATCAGGACTGGCGGCAGCCGTAACCGCTGACGATCCAGATAGCCGTCGATGGCGCGGACGGACGAGTTGCTCATGAAGGTTCTCAGGCTGACCTTTATCCCGAGCTGGTCCGCGAGCCGGGCGACGAGTACCGCCGCGAGCAGGGAGTGCCCGCCCAGGTCGAAGAAGCTGTCCTCGACCCCGATCCGGTCCAGATCCAGGCCCAGCACCTGCGCGAACAATTCGCACAGCGCCTGCTCCCGCGAGCTGGCCGGAGCCCGCCCGCCGCCGGCGGCGTAATCCGGGGCGGGCAGCGCCCGGCGGTCCAGCTTGCCGTTCGCGGTCAGCGGCAGCGCGTCAAGCGCTACGACCACGGACGGCACCATGTAGCCGGGCAGCACCCGTCCGCACGCCTCCCGCAACTGCGCCGGGTCGAGTCCGGCACCTGGATCCGGCACGACGTACCCGGCCAGCCGCTTGTCCCCCGGCCGGTCCTCCCGCACCGCCACCGCCGCCTGACCCACGCCATCCAGGCCGGCCAGCACCGCCTCGACCTCGCCCAGCTCGATCCGGAACCCGCGCACCTTCACCTGGTCATCGGTCCGGCCCAGGTACTCGATCTCGCCCTTGTCGTTCCACCTGGCCAGGTCCCCGGTCCGGTACATCCGCTCTCCGCGGGGGCCCCGAGGGAACGGGCACGCCACGAACCGTTCCGCGGTCAGCCCCGGCCGGCCCAGGTACCCCCGCGCCAGACCAGCGCCCGCCACATACAGCTCCCCGGCCACCCCCGGCGGGACCGGCCGCAGGTTCTCATCCAGCACGAATACCCGGGTGTTCCACAGCGGCCGGCCGGCCGGCACCGGATCAGGGATGGGGTCACCCGGGCTGATCTGGTAGTCCAGGCAGCCCACCGTCGCCTCGGTCGGCCCGTACTGGTTGACCATGGTGAGACCGGAATGCCGCTCGCGCCATTCGCGCAGCAGCGCGGCCGGCACCGCTTCCCCGCCGACCATCAGCTGGCCGGCGGGAAGGCAGCTCGCGGGGAACCGGGCCAGCAGCGGGAGGTGGCTGGGCGTCGCCTTGAGGAAGGTGAACCCGCCGGCCGCGGCGGCCAGCGCGGGCAGTTCCTCATCCACCGCGCCCAGGCAGAGCTGCCCGCCGGAAAGCAGGGAGCCGTACAGCGCGCTGACGCTCCCGTCGAACGACACCGGGGAGACCAGCAGCGTGCGGCCGGCTAGGCGCGGGTAGGCCTGCCGGACCCGGGCCAGGTAGTTCACCAGGCTCGCATGGGTAATGATCACGCCCTTGGGCCGGCCGGTGGACCCCGAAGTGTAGATCACGTACGCCGGGTGGGCCGGATGCAGCGGCCCGCGGCGCTCACCGTCAGCCACGTCGGAGGCGGGGTAGCGCGCGATCACCTCCGCAACCGCGGGGTCATCCAGGAGGAGCCGGGCCGCCCCGGCCGGCCAGGACCCGGTCACGCCGTTCGTAGTCAACGTGATCGCCGGCGCCGCGTCGGACAGCATGAACGCGATACGGTCCGCCGGGTAATCGGGGTCGACCGGGACATAGGCCGCGCCCGACTTGAGCACGGCGAGCAGGGCGACGATCATGCCGGGGGACCGGGGCATGGCGATCGCGACCAGGCGCTCGGGGCCCGCGCCGAGGGCGATCAGGTGCCGGGCCAGCCGGTTGGCCCGCGCGTTCAGCTCGCCGTAGGTCAGCTCGGCTTCGGTCAGCTCGGCACCGGCGGCGAGGACGGCACGGGCGTGCGGGGTGCGGGCGGCCTGCTGCTCGAACAGCTCCGCCAAGGTGGCCTGAGGCACGTCCCGCGCGGTGTCGTTCCAGTCCGCGAGCAGCCGGTGCTCGGCGCTGGTGAGCAGGTCAAACTCACCCACCCGGCGGCCGGGATCACGGGCGGCCTGGCGCAGCAGCCGGGTCAGCCGCGCGGCCAGTGCCCGCACGGTCGCGGCATCGAACAGGTCCTCGGCATACTCGAAGGAGGCACAGATGCCGGCCGGACCGCCGTCAGCGTCATGGGTTTGCCGGAACCCCAGCGTCAGGTCGAACTTGGCGGCTACGACGGGTACCGGCTCCGCGGTGATTCGCAGCCCGGGGAGCCGCCATTCCACCGCGGCGACGTCCTCGTCGGCGATCATCACCTGGAACAGCGGATGCCGGGCCGGGGACCGGACCGGGTTCAGCACCTCCACCAGGTGCTCGAACGGCACGTCCTGCCGGGCATGGGCGGACAGCACCGTTTCCCGTACCCGGCCCAGCAGCTCACCGAAGCTGGGGTCGCCGGACAGGTCGGCGCGCAGCACCAGCGTGTTCACGAAGAACCCGACCAGGTCGTGCATGACTTCGTCGGTCCGTCCGGCCGCCGGGGCACCCAGCGGGATGTCGGTCCCGGCGCCCAGCCGGGACAGCAGCGCGGCCAGCCCCGCGTGCAGCACCATGAACACCGTCGCCTGATGCTCCCGCGCCAGCTCGCCCAGCGTCTCGTGCAGGCCGGCATCGGCGAGCTGCCACCGGACCGCACCACCACGCTGCGACGGCAGCGCCGGCCGCGGCCGGTCGGCCGGCAGCACCAGTTCCTCGGGCAGCCCGGCCAGCGCTCGCTTCCAGTAGCCGACCTGTCCGGACAGCACCCCCTGGTCCCCGTCGGCACCGCTAGCGCTGCCGAGCAAGTTCCGCTGCCACAGCGCGTAGTCGGCGTACTGCACCGGCAGCGGCGCCCAGTCCGGTGCCCGGCCGTCCCGGCGGGCCTGGTAGGCCGTCGCCAGGTCCGCCATCAGGATGTCCATGGACCAGCCGTCACCGGCGATGTGATGGCACAGCAGCAGCAGCACATGCTCCTGCTCCGCGATGGTGAACAGCCATCCCCGGATAGGCAGGTCGCTGGCCAGGTCGAATTCGTACCTGGCCGCCGCCTCGATCATCGCGTCCAGTTCTTCCGAACGAGCAGTGGTGATCGTGACCGGAACCGTGGCTTCCTCCGCACGGATGATCTGCTGATATGGCTGCCCGCCATCGACGGCGAATACCGTGCGCAGCGTCTCATGCCGCGCCACGACATCGCCCAGCGCGGCGGTGAGCGCCGCCGGATCCAGCCGCCCGTTCAGCCGCCACGCGAACGGGATGTTATAGGCCGTACTTGGCCCGTTGAACTGTTCCAGGAACCACAGCCGCTGCTGGGCGAATGACAGCGGCAGCCGTTCCGGCCGCCGCATGGGAACCAGTGCGGGGCGGGCCGCTTCCGCGCCGTCCAGCACCGCGGCCAGCGCCGCGACCGTCGGGTGCTCGAATACCGCCCGGATGGGCAGCTCGGCGCCCAGCACCGCGCGGATCCTGGACACCAGCCGGGTCGCCAGCAGCGAGTGACCGCCGAGGTCGAAGAAGCTGTCTTCGGCACCGACCTGGTCCAGGCCGAGTACCTGTGCGAACACCGCGCACAGGGCCCGCTCCCGGGCGGTAGCCGGGGCCGTCCTGCCTGGCGCCTTGGTGTAGTCGGGGGCCGGGAGGGCGCGACGGTCGAGTTTGCCGTTGGCGTTCAGCGGCAGCCGGTCCAGCACGACGATGGCGGCGGGCACCATGTAGCCGGGCAGGCCCGCCGCCGCGGCGGCGCGCAGCGCGGCGGGGTCGGGCCGGACACCGGCTACCGGCACCACGTAGGCCGCCAGCGTGCCGTCGCCGGGCCGGTCGTGGCGCACCACGACCGCGGCTTGCGCGACCCCGGGCTGGGCAGCGAGGACGGCTTCGATCTCGCCGGGCTCGATCCGGAACCCGCGAATCTTCACCTGGTCATCGGCCCGGCCCAGGTACTCGATCTCGCCAGCTGTCTCCGACCGGGGGGAGCCGTCCCCCCGGACCCCCGCGGTCGACCGGGGGGAGCCGTCCCCCCGGACCCCCGCGGTCGACCGGGGGGAGCCGTCCCCCCGGACCCCCGCGGTCCAGCGGGCCAGGTCCCCGGTCCGGTACATCCGCGCTCCCGGCCCCCCGAACGGGCAGGCCACGAACCGTTCCGCGGTCAGCCCGGGCCGCCCCAGGTACCCGCGGGCCAGCTGGGCACCCGCCAGGTAGAGCTCTCCGGCCACGCCCGCCGGCACCAGACGCAGCGCGGCATCGAGCACCAGGGCCCGGGTGTTCCATACCGGGCGGCCGATCGGCGGGTTCCCGCCCCCGGGCGTTACGCGAGACGTACCCGCACGCCAGGCGGTGGCGTACACGGTCGCCTCGGTCGGGCCGTAGATGTTGCGGACTTCCGCGCCCGGCAGCGCGGCGCTGATCGCCGCGGCGGCGGGTGCGGTCAGCGCCTCGCCTGCCAGCACCACCGTCCGCGCGCTGGCCGTCGCGCCGTGCACGGACAGCACCTCCGACAACGCCGAAGGCACGCCGCTGATCAGGCTCCCGTCCCAGGTTCCCCCGTCGCCGTCAGCGAGCGCCAGCAGGTCCTTGACGACCTCGATGCTCCCGCCGCAGATCAGCGGGGTGAAAATCTCAAACACCGACACGTCGAAGCTCAGCGACGTCGACACCAGCACCTTGGCCAGTTCGGCGGCGGTGAACTCGGCCCGCGCCCAGCACAGCAGCCCGGCCAGGTTGCGGTGCTCGACCAGCACGCCCTTGGGGCGGCCGGTCGATCCCGAGGTGTAGATCACGTACGCGGGGCTGGCCATCGCCGGCGACATACCGGGGTCTTCCCCGTTCAGGTCCGCGACCGCGGCCGCGGTGGCGGGATCGTCAAGGACGACCCGGCGGCAGTGCCCGTCATTCCCGGCGCCGGGCAGGTCCAGCCCGGCCATCGCCGTGGTGGTCAGCACCGCGACCGGGGCGGCGTCGGCGAGCATGAACGCGATCCGGTCCGCCGGGTAGGCCAGGTCGACCGGGACGTACGCGGCGCCGGTTTTGAGTACCGCCAGTACCGCGGTGATCATGTCCGCGGACCTCGGCATCGCGACCGCGATCAGCCGTCCGGGGCCCGCGCCGAGCGAGATCAGGTGCCGGGCGAGCCGGTTGGCGCTGGTGTCGAGCTCGGCGTAGGTCAGCTGGGCGGTGCCGCAGATCACCGCGGTGGCGTCCGGGGTCCGCGCCGCCTGCGCCCGGAACAGTTCCGGCAGCGCGGTCGCCGGCACGTCCCGGGCGGCACCGCTGGACTGGGCCAGGATCTGGTCACGCTCGGCGGGGGTGAGGATCTCCAGCGAGGTCACCGGGTCCTGCGGGCGGGCCGCGGCCTGGCGCAGCAGCCAGGTCAGCCGGCCCGCCAGCGCCGCCGCGCTGGCCCGGTCGAACAGGTCCCCGGCATACTCAAGGAAAGCGCTGATCCCGGCCGCGTCATGGTCTTGCCGGAACCCCAGCGTCAGGTCGAACTTGGCCGCCACATCGGGCACCGGCTCCGCCTCGATCGTCAGGCCGGGCAGCCGCCAGTCCACCGCGCCGACGTCCTCGTCGGCGATCATCACCTGGAACAGCGGATGCCGGGCCGGGGACCGTACCGGGTTCAGCGCCTCCACCAGGTGCTCGAACGGCACGTCCTGGCGGGCCTGAGCGGCCAGCACCGTCTCCCGGACCCGGTCCAGCAGGTCGCCGAAGCTGGGGTCGCCGGACAGGTCGGCGCGCAGCACCAGCGTGTTCACGAAGAACCCGACCAGGTCATGGACCGCTTCGTCGGTGCGCCCGGCCGCCGGGGCGCCCAGCGGGATGTCGGTCCCGGCGCCCAGCCGGGACAGCAGCGCGGCCAGCCCCGCGTGCAGCACCATGAACATGCTCGCCTGATGCTCGCGCGCCAGGCCGGCCAGCGCCCGGTGCAGTCCCGGGTCGGCCAGCTGCCACCGCACCGTGCCGCCGCCCTGGGTCAGTTCAGTGGGCCTCGGCCGGTCAAACGGCAGCACCAGTTCCTCGGGCAGCCCAGCCAGCGCCCGCGTCCAGTAGTCCACCTGCCCGGCCAGCATCCCGCCCCCGCCGGCACCGCCGGCTCCGCTAGCACTGCCCAGCAGGTCGCGCTGCCACAACGCGTAGTCGGCATACTGGACCGGCAGCGGCGCCCAGCCCGGCCCGCGGCCCTCGCGCCGCGCCGCGTACGCCGTTCCCAGGTCAGACATCAGCACCTGCATCGACCACCCGTCGCTGGCGATGTGATGGCATACCAGCACCAGCACATGCTCATCCGGGCCTAGAGTGAACAGTGACGCCCGGACAGGCAGCTCCGCGCCCAGGTCGAACACCTGCCGCGCCGCCGCCGCTACCAGCCCGGCAAGGTCAGCATCGCGGATGGCCGCTACCGTAACCGGGACCTCCGCCTCGGACGCCGGGATGATGCGCTGGTACGGCTCACCGTCCTCGGCCGCGAACACCGTCCGCAGCGCCTCGTGTCTGGCCACCACATCGTTGAGCGCCGCGGTCAGGGCCCCGGCATCGACCTGGCCGTGCAGCCGCCACGCGAACGGCAGGTTGTAGGCGGTGCCGGGACCGTGGAACTGCTCCAGGAACCACAGCCGCTGCTGCGCGAACGACAGCGGTACCCGCTCCGGCCGTACCGCCGCCCGGGCCAGCGGCGGCCTGGCCGCCTCCGCCCCGTCCAGCACCCGGGCCAGCGACTCCGGCGTCGGGTGCTCGAACACCGCCCGGACCGGCAGCTCCACGCCCAGCACCGCGCGGACCTTGGAGACCAGCCGGGTCGCCAGCAGCGAATGCCCGCCCAGGTCGAGGAAACTGTCCTCGACCCCGACCCGTTCCAGGCCGAGCACCTGCGCGAACACCGCACACAGCGCCTGCTCCCCGGGTGTAGCCGGAGCGCGGCCACCCCCCGCCGTGTATTCCGGGGCGGGCAGCGCCCGCCGGTCCAGCTTCCCGATCGGCGACAGCGGCAGTGCGTCCAGGACGATCACCGCCGACGGCACCATATGACCCGGCAGCACCCGTGCCGCGGCCACGCGCAGCCCGGCCGGATTCAGTTCGGCGCCGGCGGCTGGGACGACGTACCCGGCGAGCCGCCGGTCCCCGGGCTGGTCCTCCCGCACCGCCACCGCGGCCCGCGCCACCCCCGGCAACCCCGCCAGCACCGCCTCGATTTCGCCCAGCTCGATCCGGAAGCCCCGCACCTTCACCTGGTCATCGCTTCGGCCCAGGTACTCCAGCTCCGCAGTCATCGACCGGGGGGAACCGTCCCCCCGGACCCCCGCGGGGACCATCCACCTGGCCAGGTCCCCGGTCCGGTACATCCGCGCCCCAGCAACGAACGGGCACGCCACAAAACGCTCCGCGGTCAGCCCCGGCCGGCCCAGATACCCCCGGGCCAGCCCCGCACCCGCCACGTAAAGCTCACCGCTCACCCCCGGCGGCACCAGCCCCAGATTCTCATCCAGCACGAACACCCGGGTGTTCCACACCGGACGGCCGATCGGCGGTGCCCCCTGGCCCGTCACGGGGGCGCTCATCGTCGCGCATATCGTGATCTCGGTCGGGCCGTAGGCATTGAACATCCGCCGGCCCGGCGACCACTCGGCTGCCAGCCGCTCCGGGCAGGCCTCGCCGCCCACGATCAGGCACTCAAGTTCGGTGACCTGCCGCGCCGGGACGCTGGCCAGGACGCTCGGGATGATCAGGGCATGGCTGATCCGCAGCCGGTTCAGCGTTCGCGCGAGGCTTTCGCCAGCCAGCGGCCCCGGCTCGGGAACCACCAGCGTGGCCCCGCACGGCAGGGCCATCAGCATCTCCATCACCGCGGCGTCGAAGCTCGGCGACGCCATCTGGAGCACCCGCGATCCGGGCCCGATACCGAACGCACTGACCTGTGCACCGGACAGGCTCGCCAGGCCGCGGTGGGTCACCACGACGCCCTTGGGCCGGCCAGTGGAGCCGGACGTGTAAATCACGTACGCAGGATGCGCCAGGTCCGGCCGCCGCTCCGGCAATGACCCGGTGGCTGGATACCCGGCCAGTTCGGCGGCGAGCAGCGGATCATCCAGTACCACACGCGGCACGCCGCCCCCGGGATCCGCGGGCAGACGGGATGCGCCCGCCCCTGTCGTGATCACCAGGTCCGGGCGCGCGTCGGCGAGCATGTAGGCGATCCGCTCCGCCGGGTAGTCAGGGTCTACCGTCAGGAAGGCCGCCCCGGACTTGGCCACCGCCAGCCAGGCGATCACCAGCCCGGCGGAGCGTTCCATGGCCACCGCCACCAGCCGTTCCGGCCCCGCCCCCCGCGACGTCAGGTACCGGGCCAGCCGGTCCGCGCGCTCGTCAAGCTCGGCGTAGGTGAGCGTGAGTTCGCCGTAGACGACAGCGGGTGCCCGCGGGGTGCGGGCCACCTGAGCCTCGAACAACTCCGGCAAGGTGACCTGGGGCACATCCCGGTCCGCCGTGTTCCCCTCGGACGGTACTGGTCGAAGGGAATTGGCCATGGTGGTCCTCCTTCCGATCCGAGATGCCCCCGCCCGCCGGCGTGCGGATACAGCTCCGGGCGATGATCGCCGTAGTTACAGGGTCTTCCAGTCCTGGTCGGGATCTCGGACCGCGGCGGTCAGTATCCGCCGCAGGTCCGTGGCCCAGCCGGCAACGGTGCTCTCGTCGAATTCTTCGACGTTGAACATGATGGCGCCGGCCAGATCGCCGGCGACTGGCAAGTCCGTGAACCACACGGTGCCACTGGGGATATCCCGCGGGCCATCCTCCTCCCGCCAGCGGACTTCTATGTCCCGTGCGCCCTCGGCGATTGGGTAGATGAGATCGTCGGCGAGCTGCGACACCTGGCACGAGATGATGAACTGGGACGTGCTCAGATCTTCGCGTGACTTTGCGACGTCGGGGAATGCCTGCTCGATCACGTTGACGGGGAGTTCGTGCGCGATGGCCTCGATGAAGGTCTCCTTGGCGCACGTGACGATGTCGCGGAAGCTCGTGCAGCCGGCGATGTCGGTGCGGAATGGCACGAGGTTCAGGAACGGTCCCATGGTGTCGTGGAACTCTTCTGCCTCGCGGCCGGCGGTGAATGCCCGGATCGTCAGGTCGGTCGCGCCGGTGACCTGGTGCGCCAGGACGTAGAAGGCGGAGAGCAGCACCGGGAACAAAGTGGTGCGAGACGCCGCGGCGAGTGCGGCGGCCTTGGCGATGACGCCGGCCTCAATGCTGTGGGCGTGCACCGAGTACGGTCTCGAGTAGCTGTCGGGGTGGCCGTGGTCGTTCGGGATGGTGAATTCGCGGGCGCCGCGGAGCTTGTCCCGCCAGTAGGCCGGCGCGCCGTCCTCGGCTGAGCTGGCGGCTCTGGCACGCTGCCATTCGGCGTACTCGCGGTACTGCCGCGCGGGCGGAAGCGCGGCGGGGGTGCCGGTGGCCCGGGCGGCGTAGCACGCCCCGATGTCGCGCATGATCACCTGCTGGGACCAGGCGTCAGATGCCGAGTGGTGCACGGTCAGGAACAGCACGCTGTCGCGGTCATCGAACCGGCACAGCCGGGCCCGCAGGAGCGGCGCTTGCCGCGGGCTGATCGTACCGGTCTCGTAGAGCAGGTCCTGGATGATCGTGTCACGGGACTTGCCGGCGGCCGCCGGCCGGTCCGTGACCACCAGCGGTACCTGGCAAGGCGGGAACACCTGCTGGTAGGGCGGGTCGGCGTCTCTGACCACCACGGTGCGCAGCAGCTCATGGCGGGCGACCACGTCGTCGAGCGCGCCTTGCAGCGCCGCGAGATCCACCGGCCCGGTGATGTGGGTGAGGCGGACCATGGTGAACCGGTTGCCGAACGTCCCGCCGTCGTCACCCTGATCCAGAGTGAGGAACCATTCCTGCGTGAACGACAACGGGTAGCGTGTCATTGCCGCCATTCCTTTCCGGCCACGCCTCTACGTTCGCAGAGCGGAACAGTCGCCGCACCTTCCCCGTTGCGCACGTTCCCGCTGGTCCCGGGCCATCTGATCCTCGGTCATGCCGTCGTATGCGACGAACCTCAGCTCGGAGCTGTAGCGCCGGCCCTGGCGGTCGGTAAGCCAGAGCTGGTCCAGGTCCGGCAGCATCTCGGTGACGGTGTACTGCGTGTGGCCCGCGGCCTGGGTCTGGCGGATGTGCTTGGCGAACAGGTTGACCAGCACAACGCTGCTGAAGTCAGCGGCCGTGGGCTTGAGCTCGACGGGAACCCGGTAAAACACCCGCTCAGGCAGCTGGTTGTGCTGCCGCCAGAGGCGCGCCCGGTGGAAACGCTCCTGCTCATCCTGGGCGAATGCCCAGTCCGAGTCCGCGACCTGGAAGACCCACTGTTCCCGGCCCAGCACGAACCGGTCGATCGTGATCCGCGGCCGGTGCGCGGCCGGAGCGAAGGGCTGGAACGCATCGACGACGGCCACGACCATCGCGTCCCCGATCACCTCGAAGAAGTCCAGTTCTTCCCCGGACGGCATGATCTGGACAACAAGCTCGTCGCCGCGGCGAGCGACGGTCATCGCGGCCGCAGGGATGACCGTGTCCGATTCCGGTGGATCGAGCGAGTCGGTGATCGCGGAAGACCAGTAGAGCTGGCCTGGCCCCAGCACGGCCGATGGCGGGCTGAGGCGGGATGTCGCATTCGGGTGGTCTTTCTCCTCGATGGGGAAGATCCGCCCCGGGCCGCGGTCGGCCCGCTCAGCGGCGACGAGCCTGGCCGGCTCGGGATGCTGCTCGACCCAGAGCCGGCCGTCCAGGGTGTTACTAGCCAGATGTATTTCGCCGAGGACGAGCAGGAAGTCACCGCGCTCCACCGCGGCGGGCGAGGCGGCCGCGATCATGATGTCCGGCGAGTGCTGCCGGGCGGCGCTCCAGGTGACCGGACGCCCGGGGAAACACTCGGCGGCCCTGGCGCTGATCACGTCCGCACTGACCTGATGCCTGCGGGCAGATGACGGCGGCCCGAGCACCTGCTGCCAGCGGCGCTGCAGCTCGGCAACGCTCGTCTTGGCAAGTTCGCCTACCGCCCGGCCACCTTGAGTGGACATGTAGGGTGCCGCCATCGTGAGCAGGCGCGTGAGCGGCACGGGCACTCCGCCGGCCCGGGCGCTCTCCCGGTCGAGCAGTTCCACGAAGAATGCGCGGTACTTGCCGGTTATCTCGTTGACCAGCCAACGCACGCTGTCCAGCACAAGGCCCAGCGGCGCGGCCAGTGCCCGGAGCACCGCATCCCCGAGCTCCACCCGCACATCCCGGACGGCATCGGTGTAGACCAGCGTCCGCCCCGCATAGTTCTCCCCGGCCTTGCGGGTCGACGCGACGCCGGTGACCTGCTCGAACGTCGTCGCCAGGCTCGCCAGCGCTCGCCGCAGCCCGGCCGGGTCGCCGTCCGTGGCGGCCACCGCATCTCGCGCCCTGATCAGCTGATCCACCGGTTCCAGCGCCGCCGCCCTAGCCGCCGGGTCAGCAATCAGCTCAAGCTTGTCCCGCAGCAGCCGCTCCGGCCACGCATCCACCGGGCCCTCCAGATCCAGCCGAAGCGCCCCGAGCTCAGCCAGCCGGGTCAGCAAGCCGCGGGCGTCGGGTGTGCCGACCGCCTCGAGCACTTCGCTGAGCGTGCGGCGCCCATCGCAAGCCTGGAGGACCTTGACTTCGGTGGCGGTGAGGGTGACCGGCTTGCGGTGCGGGCGGTGCAGCACGTCCCCGTCCAGGAACACCGACCGGGTCGGCCGCGGCCGCAGCCAGCCCAGCGCCCGCCCCCGCACGGCGATCGCGGCCGCGACCTTGTCGATCGCCCACACCTCGAAGTACGTCGTCCGGCGCGCCACCAGCTGCTCCCCCGGCACCACCACCAGCCCACCGGTACCAGGGACCGCGGACGCCCAGCCGACCGGACCGAAGAACCCGATCGTGTCGTTCTTCAGGCAGTACCGCTGCAGGTAATTCGCGATCACCAGTTCCCGCTGTCGCTGCTTGCTGCGCCGCACGGCATCCGGACCCGCGTCGTGATCGTGCAAGAACTGCGCCAGCCCAGGATTCTGCCAGGTGAGCGCCTCCCGGAAGAGCGGATCGGCGAAGGTAGCGGCGATCCCGCGGGACAGCCGCCCGGTAGCATCGGCATACACCTCGTCATACGCCAGCCGCCCGGCCAGGTCCGCTCCGGCCAGATCCGCACTGCGCGCCAGCGGCTCATCGCAGATCGTCCGCACCTTGCCGGCAGGGAATCCAGCACTGCGCAGGCAGACATCCCGCCACACGTGCCACGCCGTTCCCGCAAGCGGGACCCGGTGCTGGGACGTCACGATTGAACCCCACCCCTTCGCAGCCAGTCAGGCAGCCAACGCCTTCCCAAGCGTGCCAGCGACGAAGTGCGACACCATCTCACCCATTGCGCCTCGCTCACTCGATGACCTGGCCGATGATGGCGGCCTGGTCGGCAACGGCATTCCGCAGGTCCGGTGGCAGGGTCGTGCTGGCCAGGGCGGCTTCGGCCGCGGCGATGGTCGCGCAGTCGCGCAGCGTCGACGGGAAAAGCAGCCGGCCGAGTCGTTCCCGCGCCCAGCTGCCCATCTGGCTGAGCGCGGGAAGCGCGTCGGCGAAATACCGGTCCCGGTAGCCGGCCATCAGCCGCTCCTGCCCGGGCACCCATATGCCCAGCGCGGTCGCCTCCGCGAGCCGTCCGGTGACCGCGCCGGTTATTACCGAGGTCCACGCCTGTTCCTTTGACTCCGGGTCTGGCCGCAGAGCCAGGCACCTCGCCTGGACATAGCTGCCGTTGACTGGGTCCAGCTCGGGCAGGGCGTCCACGTCGGCGTTGCGGGCTTGCCCGCGAGCGGACAGGGTGACCAGGATCTGCGCCCGCAGCTGTGCGTCCGCCGTCAGCCCGTCTGGCAGCCGGCCCGCCAGCCAGGACGTCAGCACCTCCAGTTGGTCATCGCGCTGCGCGCTGGCCGCGAACGCGGCGGCTAGCACGCGCTGGGCCGGGTGCCCCGGCGCTGCCCGGCGCGCCGCGTCCAGCGTGGCCTTGGCGATCTTCTCCCGCAGCCTGGTCCGGTCCGGCGCTGGGGCGTACCAGTCGGCACCGCTGACCGCCCGCTCGAGCAGCACCTCCGCTCCGGCGGCTGGCAGTCCGGCTGGTTCGGCCAGGCGCCTGATCACCAGGTCGGCAAACGCTTCCGCGGCCAGCTGAGCGCCGGTCACCAGCTGCCAGGCCGCGTTCCAGCATGCCGCTTCGGTGACAGGGTCCTCGACGAGGAAACCGACCTCGGCGAGCGCCCGCCAGGACGGCTCGTCGAACGTGATCCGGGCGTAACCGAGGTCGCCGTCGTTCGCCACCACCGCGTCCGGTGCCGCCTCCGCCGGCCCGAGCTCGATCGCGGTCCGCTCGCCGGTCAGCTCCGCGCCGACAAGCCGCCTGCGCCGCAGCCCGCGGGCGGTGCGGTCGTACAGCCCGATCCTGACCGTCTGGGGGCGCGGCGGGTCCTGGGTGACCACGACCGAGGGGCAGGGCGCGGCGGCGAACCCCGCTCGCAGCACGGGCGCACCCTTGCTGCGCAGCCACTCCCGCGCCCATCCGGTGAGGTCCCGTCCCGATGCCCGTGACCAGCAGGCCAGCAGGTCATCGGAGGTCCCGCAGCCGCCACCGTACCGGGCCAGGTAACGCTTCATCCCGGCGCGCAGCGCGTCCGCGCCGATCAGGGTGCCGAGCTGCCGGATCACCGCCGCTCCTTTGGAGTAGGTCAGGTCCGCGGGCCGGCTGAGCGCCTGCGCCGAGCTTGTCACCGGGGAGGACACCGGCAGCCGTGACGGCAGTTCGTCTGCCCGGTAGGCGCGCGCTTTCTCCCGGTAGCCGAATCCGGCCCAGCCGTCATGGAATTCCACGCTCAGGTAGGTGGCCAGCGCCTCATCCAGCCACAGGTCATCCCACCAGCGGAAGGTCACGTGCGTGCCGAACCACAGATGGGCCGTTTCATGCGCGCAGACTTCGGCCGCGAATTCGTCGCCGGGATCGGCCAGCCGCGCCAGCAGGGTCTCGCTCACGGTCACCAGCCGGGGCGTCGTGCCGGCCAGCGAGGTCAGCTCGGGCACGAACACGATGTCATACCGCGGGTACGGGCACGGCGTGCCGAGGACGGACGCGTAATGCGCGGCGGCCGCCGCTGACGTCTCGGCGAAGCGATGCAGCGCCTCATCCCAGCCGGCCAGCGATGCCCGCCGCCATGTCCGCACGACGACGCCATCCCCGCGAGCAACCCCGGCCTGGCGGTACGGCCCGGCGCACACAGTGAACAGGTGCGGCCGCATCCCGGTCACCGTAGCGAAACGCCACACCTCATCGTCGTGATCTGCCGGGGCGTTGCCCAGGCACTGCCAGCCCGCCGGCACTCGCACGGTCAGCGTCAGCTCGCACGGCAGGCTCGGCTGGTCAAAGCAGCAGAACAGCCGGGCCGCCTCGTCCGGGTACCCATCAGCGATCAGGTAACCGGCCCCGTCGGCCTGATCGGTGAACCGGATCAGCCCCGGATCCATCCCGTCGGCATCGGCGATAGCACCGTCGGCGACAAGCAGGTTCTCCGCGGCCAGTCCGGCCAGCCGCACCCGCCCGTCCGCCGGCGGCGGCAACGGCCGCCCGTTCAGCGTCAGCTCGTCCACCGCGGCCAGGTCAAGCTGCGCGAACGTGTCCGCCCCCGGTCTGCGGCACCCGAACCTGACCCGGGTCCTGGACCTGGCCGGGGTCACCGCGAGGTCAAGGAAGACCTCATACGCGATATCCGCCAGCAGCTCGGTCCGCTCACGTGCCTCGCCCTCGGTCACCGAAAGCACCTGACCACCTCCCGACAACGTGCACCGTACGTCGTTCCGATAATATTACGTACAATGCACGCAGAAAGATAGAATCAGCAGCGATGACACCACCAGCTTCGATCTGGGACTTCCCAGAGCACGGGAGCCGAGGACCCCGGCCCCGGCACAGCCGCGCGGGCATCGCGGCCGTCGCCGTCCGGATCGCCGATGCCGAGAACATGGAAGCGGTCACCATGCGCCGCCTCGCCGGCGAGCTGGGCATCGCGGTCATGTCGCTGTATAACTACGTTCCCGCGAAGGATCACCTGGCCCAGCTGATGACCGACCGCCTGGCCGCCGAGTACGCCTACCCCGCCGCGCCGCCCCCCGACGCGCGGGCGGCCATCGCCGAGCTGGCCAGGCAGGCCCGCGACATCGCGCGGCGGCATCCCTGGCTGGCCGCGCTGCTGCACCGCCCGATGCCCCCAGGCCCGAACGGGCTGCGCTACCTCGACTACTTTCTCGGCCTGCTGGCCGACGCCGAGCTCAGCACCGGAGCAAAGCTGGAAGTCATCGCTGTCATCAGCGGCTTCGCCACCCTGTACGGCGCGACGCAAGCAGCCCCCGCCGGCCAGCTAGCCAGCGCCGCTGAGCAGGCCCAGGCGCTCACCCGCGCGGCGGCCAGCGGCCGCTACGCCCACCTGACCGCGGCCCTTGCGACCTCCAGCCGGCCGCCCGGCCACCCCGACATCTTCGGAACCAGCATCGAGCGCCTCATCGAACTCGCCCGGCTAGGCTTACCCACGGCCAAGGACCGGCGCCATCCCGCGACTTGAGGCGGCGAACGGGATCGCCGGCGCCGCAAGCGGGCGCTGCATCCAGGGGCATGGCCGGACAACGTGGCGGATTGCCGCTTTGCGGTGGACTGACCCCCTCCGGCGACGGTTAACCTTCCACGATGCGACGATCTACCACGTTGCTGCAGCCCAAGCCGTCACCACGGCGAAGCGCGCCCAGCGCGCTCGCCAGGGCTTCTCTGGCGCTCTGATAGACCGCGCGCAGCAGCTGTACCCGCGGACCTCCGCGGCGCGGGCCTGGCCGACGAGGCGTTCGAATCGCACGGCGTCGACGGCGTCGGGCTCCACGGTCAGCCGGTAGCCGCCCGGCTGGCCCTCCCCCGGCCCTTCGGGCAGCGACTTCCGCAGCCGGGAAACCAAGCGCCGCAACGCAGTCGCCGCGTCGGAGGGCGGATGCTGACCCCAGATCCAGTCGACGAGCCCCGCATTCGGCACCAGGTGGCCGGGTTCGAGCGCGAGGGCAACCAGCAGCCCGCGCAGCCGGGCGCCCGGTATCTCGGCGAAGGCGCCGTCGTCCAGCCGGATCTCAACGGGCCCAAGCATCCCGATCTGCACTTTGCCGATTTTGCCATGGCGATCGGCAACGGACGGCAGTGGTGCTAGGCCCCGTCTCCGGCGGCGGCTAGCACCACCGCCGTGCCGGGGTGTAGCCGTATGGTCTGGCGGCCCTTCTCACACCAGGCTGGATCCATGGCAATCGCGACACGACTCGCCGCGGTATCCGGCCCGCGCCGGACGGAGGTCTGGTATCTGGCGTTCGCGATCTACGCCGGCGCGGTGGCGGCGTTCAGCGGCCCTGGCAATGACCGCTGGTGGGGAATCTGGGCGACTGGCGGGTACGCGGCCGCGGCGCTGGTTGCCCGCTGCTGGCGTTCGCGTGGCAGCACGGTCGCGGTAGTGGTGAGCCTGGCCGGCGCGCTTGCCGCACCATTGGTCTGGATCGCGACGCACGGACCGGCCACCTCCGATACCCAGGTCGTGACCAGGTCCGCGACGCTGCTTGCGCAACACGGTAACCCGTACCTGCCGATAGCGGACCTGTCCCACTGGATCGCCTACAACCCGTACCTGCCGGCGATGTCGCTGTTCGGGCTGCCGCACGCGCTGGGCCTGACCGGGCTGGCCGGGGAGACCAGCGTGTGGCTCAGCCTCGCGACGTTCGGCCTGTTCGTTCTGGCCTTCCGGGTCGCCGGCCGGCGCGACGCGCTGTGCTTGGGGGCGTTCGTCACCGGCGCGCCGGTGGCCGCGTTCCCGCTGGCTCTGGGCATCACCGACGCGCCGGTGCTGGCGCTGCTCTGCCTGACCCTGGCGCTGCTCAGCCGCACCGGGCGCGGATACGCGCGGCGGGCGGTGCTCGCCGCGTCGATCGTGGCGGGTGTGGCGTGCGCACTGAAGTACACCGCCTGGCCCGCGCTGCCGGTGCTCGCCGCGCTGCTCTCCTACCGGGACGGCGTCCGCACCGCGGGCCGGTTTCTCGCGGGTGCCGTCGGAACGGCGGCCATCCTTGTCCCGCTGTGCGCCCCGACCGCACTGGCCCACCCGGCCGCGCTGCTGCAGAACACGGTGGCGTATCCCCTTGGCCTGACGCACGCCAAGAGCCCCGCGCAGAGCCCGCTGCCCGGGCACCTGCTCGCTTCGCTGGGCCCGGCAGGCCACGACGCGGCCGTCGCGCTGCTCGTCCTCGCCGGTGCGGCGATTGCCGTCGTGCTCGTGATCCGTCCGCCCGCGACCGTCCAGGCCGCCGCGCTGCTGATTGCCCTCAGCCTCGCGCTGATGTTCGCGCTTTCGCCGGCCACCCGGTTCGGGTACTTCGCCTACCCCCTCGGGCTGTGCGGCTGGCTGGCCCTCGCGCTTCCGGTCCGGCGGGACCGGCACGGCAGGCCGCCGGAGGTCCGCGTCGTCAGCTACGCGCAGGCCGGCGCGCAACAAGCCCTCAGCCGTGCCGCATAGCGACGCTTACCGGCTGATGTAACTTCCCCTCGTCCTGACCTGCCACGACGGCGCGCGCACAGCCGGAAGATTGACCCCCCGTGTTGTTAGCGCTCACAATCTGGCCGACGAGAAGGGAAGGTCCGACGATGACTATCCGGTCACGACTGCGGCACCCGAGCCGGGCGCTGCTGGTCCTGGGAGCGGGGACGGCGCTGGCCGCCGGGGCCATGGTCGCCGCCGCCGCGCCGCAAGCGCGGGCAGCGGCACAGGGCCCGTGCGACATCTACGCCTCGGGCGGCACTCCCTGCGTGGCCGCGCACAGCACGACGCGGGCGTTGTTCGCAGCTTACGACGGGTCGCTGTATCAGGTCCGCCGTTCCTCAGACGGCACGACGATGAACATCGGCCCGCTGAGCGCCGGCGGGGCGGCCAACGGGGCCGCCCAGGACTCGTTCTGCGCCGGCACGTCCTGCGTGATCACCGAGATCTACGACCAGTCCGGACGCGGCAACAACCTCACCGACGCGCCCGGCGGCGGGGCGGCAGGCGGCCCGGACAACCTGGCGAACGCGACCGCCGCGCCGGTCTGGGTCGCCGGCCACCACGTCTACGGCGTCTTCGTCGCGCCCGGCACCGGATACCGCGATGACGCCACCTCGGGCATCGCGACCGGCGACCAGCCCGAGGGCGAGTACGCCATCTTCGACGGCACGCACTTCAACGGCGGCTGCTGCTTCGACTACGGCAACGCCGAAACCAACAACAACGACAACGGCGCGGGCCACATGGAGGCCATCTACTTCGGCAACATCAAGGTCTGGGGATTCGGCACCGGCAACGGCCCCTGGATCATGGCCGACATGGAGAACGGCCTGTTCTCGGGCTCCAACGTGCACCTCAACTCTGGCGACCCGACCATCAGCGACCGCTTCACCACCGCAATCGTCAAGGGCCAGCCGGGCAACTGGGCTATCCGAGGCGGCAATGCGCAGTCCGGCGGCCTGTCGACATTCTGGAACGGGGCTCGCCCCGCGGGTTACAACCCGATGCGCAAGGAGGGCGCGATCATCCTCGGCATCGGCGGCGACAACAGCAAGGGTGCGGCCGGCACGTTCTACGAAGGCGTGATGACCTCCGGATATCCGTCGGACGCCACCGAGAACTCGGTCCAGGCCAACCTCGTCGCGGCCGGCTACTCCACCACGGGCAGCATCGGCAACACGGTGACAGTCACCAGCCCCGGCAGCCAGGCCGGCACGGTCGGCACCGCGGCCAGCCTGCAGGTCCACGCATCGGACTCCGCCGCCGGGCAGACCCTCAGCTACACCGCCAGCGGCCTGCCCGCGGGCCTGGCCATCAATTCCGGCACGGGCCTGATCTCCGGGACCCCCACCACCGCGGGCACTTCCACCGTCACGGTCACCGCGACCGACACCACCGGCGCCGCGGGATCGGCCACCTTCACCTGGACGGTCAAGCCCACCGGGGGCGGTACGTGCCAGGTCGGCTACACCACGCAGAGCGAGTGGGCCGGCGGCTTCGTGGCCGGCATCACGATCACCGACACCGGCACCTCCGCGATCAGCGGCTGGACGCTGACCTTCACCTTCCCGGGTGACCAGAAGATCACCACCGCCTGGAACGGCACCGCCAGCCAGAGCGGCGAGAACGTCACGATCACCAACGCCAGCTACAACGGCACGATCGCTCCCGGAACCAGCACGTCGCTGGGCTTCCAGGGCACCTGGAACACCAGCGACGCCGTACCCTCGAGCTTCACCGTGAACGGCACCGCTTGCGGGACGTGACCGGCTGACTGCCCGTGAAACCACAGTCCGTTCGGCTGAATTATCTTCCGAACGGGCTGTGGTGTTACCTACGGAAGTGCCGCGAGTATCTGCCAGGCACATATCCTTCCAGGTTTCTGGAAGATCCCCGCCGGAGGCGCAGAATTGGCGGACGACCACCTATCGTGAGGTCGTCATGGCAGCTAGGTCTACCTGAAGGCGTCAGGATCGATGAGTAACGATTGGCAGGGTTGGTACCGGAACAAGCCCGAGTCTGGCTACCAGCCGACCGAGACTTACCAGGCAGGCGGGCAGGACGAGGCAACCACGAACCGGGCCGCGGCCTGGCCGACCCAGCCGCCGAACCGGTCCGCGCCCGGCGGGGACGAACCAGAACGGTGGGGCCTGGGCGGTGGCGGCGGGCGCCGCTGGCGGTTCTGGGGACAGCCGGGGCGGCATGGCCGGCGGATCGCGCTGGTCATCGGCGCGGCCGTGGTCGTGCTGATCGCGGGTGCCGCCGGCAGCTACTTCTGGCTGGACGGCAAGCTGAATAAGTCTGTCACGCTGCCGACGACGGCACTGACCTCGGCGGGGACGAACTGGTTGATCACCGGCTCGGACAGCCGGGCCGGCCTGTCCAGCGCCCAGATCCGCCAGCTGCACGTCGGGTTCAACTCGGGCACGCTGAACTCGGACTCCATCATGCTGCTGCACATGGGCAGCGGTCGGCCGGTGCTTATCAGCATCCCGCGTGACTCCTACGTGGACATTCCCGGTCACGGCTGGAACAAGATCAACGCCACGCTGGCCTTCGGCGGTGCGGGCCTGCTGATCAAGACGGTCGAGAACGTCACCGGCCTGCGGATCGACCATTACATGGGCATCGGCTTCGGCGGCCTGGTCTCCGTGGTGAACCAGATCGGCGGCGTGCCGATGTGCCTCAAGACGCCGGTCAAGGACACCTACTCCGGGGTCCGCCTGTCCGCCGGATGCCACAATCTCAACGGAACGCAGGCGCTCGCCTTCGTCCGCGACCGGCACTCGTTCGCCATCGGGGACCTCCAGCGGATCCAGGATCAGCGCGCGTTCCTGTCCGCCCTGCTCAACAAGGCCACCTCGCCTGGCGTGTACCTGAACCCGTTCACGGCGCTGCCGTTCGGCTCGACCGCCGCGAGTTCGATGTCCGTCGACACGGGCACGAGCCTGCTCGACCTGGCGCACGCCGCGTTCGCGCTACGTGGCCCCCAGACGGGCACCGTGCCGATCGCCAACGCCAACTACGCAACGAGCGCCGGTGACGCGGTGCTGTGGAACAAGAGCAAGGCAACCGAGCTGTTCAACGCGCTGAAGACCGGCGCCACGATCCCGCAGGGCTTGCTGGCCGGCACCAGTGTCGGCTGAGCAACGAGCAGGGATAACCCGCGTCACCGGCGCAGGGCGCGGCCGCGACGCCCGGGCCACGTGCCGATGGTGCCAACGGGCCGTGCCCACCCCGACCCGTTGGCGCCATCGGCACGCGAGACGGGGACCCGTTGGCGCCATCGGCACGTTGAGGGGGCGCGGCGGGACGGGTTGACCCGGACATCAGGTGCACAACGCCGCAGCCGGGCAATTAGCGGCCTCTCGGCCGGTACCTAAGTCGCTGCCGCGCCATCTCGCAGACGCCATTGCGTTCGTTTTCCGCGGCGGTTTTCCTCGCCTCGTCCAGATCGGAGGGCGTCAGCAACCCATTGGCGAGGAGAAAGCCGGCGAGATCACGGGCATGCCCGCGCTCGGACCAGATCATGCCCTGGAGCAGCTTCTTGTAGTCGGACACCGCGCCCTCTCCGCTCAGGTTCAGGGCAATGACAACATTCGTCATCGGCACCGCCTGCGGGGCGCCGACGCCGAGTATGAATTCCTGGTAGTAAAAGGCCATCGCCAGCCGTGCCATCGCGTTGCGCTCGAAATAAGCGCGAACCCGAGCCACCGCTCCAGGTGAGCCGGAGCGCCGCACGATATCCCCGGCCTGGGTAGCCAGGTTCTCGTCCTCGTCCCGGGCCGGCGCGCCGGCGCCGGAGACCGCCGGCATCTCCAGCCGCAGCCTCAGCACCCAGGAGGCGACGCTGACCAGCCACGAACCGTCGTCCAGCACCACCGGCTGTGCCTCGTAGCTCGCCGTGGCCACTGGCAGCACATGATGGGCCGCCCGCTGCACGATCTCCGCGCTGGGCGGCGCGCCGGGCACGCCGCTGGGCGGCGTGCCCGGCACGTCCGGCGCCAGGTAGACCGGGTAGGTCGTGTCCCTGCTGAACAGCTCCCAGCGGTGATTGACATAGCGAAGGCCTGCGCACCGCGGTGCGCGGTGCAGCGTGAGATCTTCGTTTCCGCTGAGCGTGCTCCGGTCCAGCCAGGTGATCTCGTCGGGCGGGCAGCTAACCCACTCCTCGCGCGCCGCCGACCGCATGATCAGTCGCGCCGCTACCACTCAGTCGCCACTCCCTCGCCCCCCGGCCGCAAGCCAGATCTCGCCGTACCTGAGACGACAATATCCGCAACCGCGCGGCGAGCGTGATCAAGCGGAGGACGGCTCAGCCGATCTCAACGCGCGACTGCGGCGCGTCTGACCTGGTTCCCCAGCGAATCGAATCCCCGTGGCTCAGCGGCTGCTCGCCGGTCACGGAGGCACCGTTGAGGCACAGCCCGTTCATGCCCTGGTTGGTAACCCACCAGCGGTCGTCGGCGAACACGAACCGCGCGTGCACTCTGGAAATCGTGGGTTCGTCGGGAAGCACGAGCTCGACTGACCCGCGGCCGGCCCGGGCGCCGGACATCGACGTCTCCGCCACGGACGAGCCTGTCACCAGCCGCAGCGGCGGGATCATGGCACGGGTCCGCTCCATGACCGTGACCACGCCATCGGGTTCGCTGGCCTGCCGGCCGGGATCGTACTCGCGCGCGACGAGCGTGAACCCGCTGTCCGGCGTGCTCGAGGCGTCGTGCCGGTACCGAACGCCGGGTGCGGACCCAGCCGGCCCGTCCGGCAGGAAGCCGGTGCTCACCGGAACTCCCTGCCGCAGGCGGTAGCGGCCGGGCGGCAGTGACTCTTCGGGGATGACGTAGACGTCTGCCCGGCCCGGTCCGGCGAGGCGCGCCCCGCGGGCGGCGACCTGCTCCTCGTACACCTCGGTGGCGCTCGCGCAGATTATGTCCAGCTCCATCCGCTCCCGCAGCGCCACCAGATCGTCGGGGTTCAGCTGGAGTTCTACGACATTCGGCGCGAGCAGCGACCCGTTCGGCGTGACCACGAACACCTCGGACAGGTGGCGCATGGCGGCATTCAGCACGTCCTGCCCGTCCCGCCACGGCCGGGATGCCATCCGCCGCACCCACGGATGATCCCTCGTGACGCCCACGGCGCGCAGGCCGGCCACGGCGGCCACGCCGAGTCCGGCCACGGCCACCAGCAGCACGGTGGCGGCGACGGCGGAACCTGTCATGAGCTCGGCCAGCAGCCAGCAAACCGCGACGCAGCCCGCGATACCCCAGCGCCGCCGGCTTCGCTGCCGCAGCGGAGTGCGCGCCGGACGGCGAGCCGCTTCCCTGCCGTCAGTCATCGGATATCCATCCTCGTGTTGAGTTCCCGTGACCGAGGATGCGTCGCGTGCGCGCGGCAGTCAACGAATCACGGGCAGCTTCCAGATATCTGGAAGCTGCCCGTGAACTGGACAGGAACCTAGGTCAGGTACAGGTGACGCTGGCCGGCGCGGCGGCGCTACCCGTCGCGATGAAGCCGAACGTGGCGGACGCGCCCGCTGCCAGCGTGCCGTCGTACGACATGCTGGTCGCGGTCACGCTCGCACCGGACTGGGTGTAGGTCGCGCTCCACATCTGGCTGATCTGCTGGCTGCCAGGGAACGTCCAGCCGACCTTCCAGCCGTTCAGGCCCGAAGCCCCCGCGGTAACTGTGACCTGGGCCTGGTACCCGCCGGACCAGCTGTTGACCACCGAGAACGCGGCGGTGCAGGCCCCGCCGCCGCCGGGGCTGACGGCCCAGCTGAACGCGGCCGATCCGGATGCCCCGGTCCCGTCCCGCGCGGTCACCGTGACGCTGTACGTACCCGCCGTGGTGGGCGTGCCAGAGATCAGTCCGCTGGCCGAGTTGATGGACAGGCCCGGCGGCAGTCCGGTCGCGGCGTAGCTGAGGGTCTGCCCGGCCGCGGAGTCGGTGGCGTGCACCTGGGCGCTGGCCGCCGTGCCGACCGTCCCGGTCTGGTTGCCCGGGCTGGTGACGGTCACGATGTTACCGCCACCGCCGCCGTTCACGTTGACCGAGAACGAGTTGGTGGCCAGGCCGGCGCCGCCCTGCCACAGCTCGAACCCCGCCTCGACGTCGATGAGCCAGCAGCTGCTCGGCATGTAGCCGCGGTTGATCGCGTCCTGGGCGAGCTGTCCGACGTCGAGATTGCTGACCGACGTGGTGCCGGTCGTCATCGAGTAAGAGGCCACGTTCCACGTGCTCATGGCGCCTTCCCAGATGTTGTAGCTGTGCCCGCCGATGCTGACATTGCTCGCCATCTGGGAGCCGAATGGCTGGACGGGCCCGTTGTGGTTGAGCCAGACCATCAGCTCCATGCAGTTGGGCTGTCCGGTGGTGGTGGATGTCTTGTTGAACCAGATGTCGTAGGCGACGTCGTAGTCGTTGCTCCCGCCCGGCTGGGTGGTGTTCCAGCTCGTGGTGACCTTGCCGGCGGACAGGTTCGAGGCCTGGATGGGCGTGGTCGTCAGCCCGCCGGAGGAGCAGTTACCCCAGTGGCAGCCTTGGTAGATCGACGGATAGCCGCCCGGCGCGCCGCTGGTGCTGTTGGCGATCGAGGAGTTGGCAACGGTGAAGTCCGTGCCGCCATCGGTAGAGATGCACTCCGGTGCGCTGGAGCCCCACTCGTTGTTCTGCACGATGTACGTCCCGCCGCCCGCCGAGGCGGTCTGCGTTGCGCCGCACAGTGAAGTGGTCGCGGCCATGGACGGCGGCCCGGTCACCGCGAGGGCGGCCGTGCCGCCCGCAGTTGTCAGCACCGCGACGACGAACGGCAGCATGCGCGCGCGCCCGGCTCTCCGAACAGACATAATGAACCTTCCTGTGCGGGGTCATATTCGCGGACATCGGCTGGGCCATCCTCGGTCCGCCTGCGTCGGCGATCAATGGGCAGCATTGGCTCGGCCGCATAATCGCAGGTCGTATACGGGACGCTGACTGCCGGTCAACGTGAAACTTGCAAGTAACGGAACCGAACCGGTGTGCTCCGGCCATTAGGAGTGCATGGGATCCGGAATGGGCGGGCGCTAGCATGGCGCCGCCGGACAGCCGCGGCTCGCGGCCTTGGCGGGCGCTGGCCCTGCTGACGGTGATCATCCTCGTCATGCTGGTCTCGATCACCGGCAAGGACACCTTCCGGCCGGGCGCGTGGCATCAGCAGTTCCGGGTCGGGCTCGGGCTTGACTTGTCCAGCGGCACCGAGGTCGTGCTCCAGGCGCAGACGCCGAACGGGCGTCCGCCGGCGGCCGCGGAGATGAACCAGGCCAGGTCGATCCTGCAGTCGCGGGTCGACGGGGCCGGCCTCTCCGGTGACCAGTTGCAGCAGCAGGGCACCAGCCTGATCGACGTGTCCTTGCCTGGCGTGGGTTCGCAGCAGGCGATCGCACTCGTGAGCTCCACCGCCCAGATGAGATACCGGCAGGTCTTGCTGTACCAGCCGGCCGTGAGCAAGGCCGCGAGCGGGGCCGCGTCGTACGGGGACGCCGGCCGGGTCGACGCGGCCACGATGAAGCTGTTCCGCAGGCTCGTCTGCCCGCCGGGCAAGAACAGCCACGTCGCCTCCGGCTGGCAGGCCACCGTCGGGTACACCGAGCAACTGGCCCAGTGGGACGAGGTCGGCAGCCAGATCGTGTCGTGCGACGCGGCCGGCAATAAATATGTGCTGGACAAGGCGGTGTTCAAGGGTACCGACGTGACCGCGGTGAATGCCGTGCCGCTGCCGAACACTTCGCAGTGGGCCGTGGAGATGACCCTGGACGGCGCGGCCTCGCAAGCGTTCGGCACCCTCACCAGCACGCAATACAACGACTATTTCCCGAACGCCGGCACCAACGAGGACGACGCCGTACTTGACCAGACCGCCACGGTCCTGGACGGGAACGTGGTGTCCGCACCGCGGACCAACAGCGTGATTCCCTCCGGGCAGGTCGAGATCACCGGCCCCAGCAGCAATCCCTTTACTCAGCAGCAGGCAACCCAGCTCGCGGACCAGCTCAAATACGGCGCGCTGCCCCTGTCGTTCAAGCAGCTGTACGCCACGTCCGTCTCGGCGCAACTCGGCCGCGCCGCGCTGGACGCGGGGCTGATCTCGGGCGTGCTCGGGCTGGTGCTCGTCGTCGCCTACATGTTCGTGTACTACCGGGGCCTCGGGCTGGTGGCGGTCGGCGGCCTGCTGTGCGCCGCCCTGCTGTCCTATCTGTCGGTGGTGCTGCTGAGCGCGCACCAGCACTTCGACCTGGAGCTGTCGGGGATCGCCGGCCTGGTGGTGGCGATCGGCATAACGGCCGACTCCTTCATCGTCTTCTTCGAACGCCTGCGGGACGAGGTGCGCGAGGGGAAACCGCTGCGCCCGGCGGTGGACAGCGGCTGGAAGCGCGCGCGCCGGACGATCCTGGTGTCCGACACGGTCTCGCTCCTCGCGGCGATCCTGCTCTTCCACTTCGCTGTCAGCACCGTGCAGGGCTTCGCCTACACGCTCGGCTTGACCACGCTGATCGACGTGACCGTGGTGTTCTTGTTCACCAAGCCGCTGGTGACGCTGCTAGCCGGGACCAGGTTCCCGGTCAGGCGCCTGGGCCGCCGCGCGACGTCACGCATCGGCCGGCTCGGCGGGCGCCTGTACCGAGGCGAGTTCAGCGTGAACTTCACCGGCCGGCGGTGGATCTGGTACGCCGCCTCCGGGGTGATGCTGATGATCAGCGTGATCGGCCTGCTGGTGCGCAGGCTGAACTTCAGCGTGGAGTTCCGGGGCGGTGCGCTGTTCCAGTTCCCCGCGCAGGGCGCGACCAGTGGCCAGATATCGCGGGCGTTGAACTCGGCTGGCATCGGCCAGTCAACCATCCAGCAGCTCGGCCTGCACCACACCTGGCAGGTCCAGACGCGGACGCTGTCTACCGCGCAGGCGGGCGCGGTGGAGGACGCGCTGCACCACGCCCTCGGGATCCCGCTGAGCAGCATCAGCCCGCAGCTGGTGGGACCGACCTGGGGCAGCAGTGTCACCTCGAAGGCGGCCGAGGCGCTGATCATCTTCCTGGTCGTGGTCGTGCTGTACCTGTCGGTCGCCTTCGATCGGAAGATGGCCGTGGCGGCGCTGGTCGCGCTGCTGCACGACATCATGATCGCGGTCGGTGTCTACGCGCTCGTCGGCTTCCAGGTGAGCCCGGCCACGGTGATCGGCCTGCTGACGATCCTCGGCTACTCGCTCTACGACACCGTGGTGGTCTTCGACAAGGTCCGCGAGAATACCGCGAGCAAGCGAGGCACCTATGCCCAGGCGGCGAACCTGGCGCTGAATCAGACCCTGGTGCGCTCGCTCAACACCTCACTGACCGCGCTGGTCCCGGTCGCCGCGATCCTGTTCGTCGGTTCCGGGCTGCTCGGTGCCGGTCCGCTCATCGACCTGTCGCTGGTGCTGTTCGTCGGCATGCTGTCCGGCGCCTACTCCTCGATCTTCATCGCCACCCCGGTGCTGGTCGGCATGAAGGAGCGGTGGCCGGATAACCGGTCGGCCGGGACCACCAGGCCGCGAGCCTCGAGCCAGTCCCGCAGGTCCGCGCGGACATCTTCCTCGGGGCGGTCTGTGCTCAGCTCGAGCAGGATGCCGCGGTCACGGTAGTAGGCGACCAGCGGCGCGGTTTCCCTGCTGAAGACCGCGAGCCGGTGCCTGATCACGCCGAGCGTGTCGTCGGCGCGGCCATCGCGCTGCGCCCGGTCGAGGAGCCGCGCGACAAGCTCGTCCTCCGGGGCGGTCAGGTAGATCGCGGCGTCACTGGTGAGGCCGAGTTCGAGGCCGAGTTCCGCGGCGCGCTTCGCCTGCGGCAACGTACGCGGGAACCCGTCAAGCACGTAGCCGCCCGTCTCGCGGGCCGCGGCGACCACCACCGGCATGAGGATGCTCAAGATCAGCTCGTCCGGGACAAGGTCGCCGCGCGCGGTGTACGCGGCGACCTGGCGTCCCAGCTCGGACCCGCGACCGATTTCCGCGCGCAGCAGGTCACCCGAGGAGATGTGCGCGGCCCCCGTCTGCTGGGTCAGCCACCTGCCGTGCGTGCCCTTCCCGCCGCCCGGCGGGGACAGCATGATCAGCCGCACCATGGTGACGGCACCACCTCCAGCTCGCGCGGATCCTGAGCGTCCAGTATCCATTGTCCTTGCGGCCGCGCGGTAAGCGGGCGGAAAGGTACCGGTTCGTACCGTGGCGCCATGACCACGCTGAGAAAACTGGCCCGGTATGCGCTGCTAGCGGCGGCGGCCGTCGCGTTTGCCGTCTTTGTCGTCCTAGCCGGAGAAGGCGCGGAATTGCCCGTGGATTTGCTGCCCGTCAGGCAGTTGCGAGAGCGGCACGACCCGCGGGACGAGGGATCATGAATCATGCGCGTGCTGGTGGTCGAGGACGAGCGGGACACCGCCGAGGCCCTGGCCTGGGGCCTGGCGGCCGAAGGCTACGTCGTAGACGTGTCGGACAACGGCGTCGACGGGCTGTGGAAGGCCACCGAGCACGCTTACGACGTCATCGTCCTGGACGTGATGCTGCCCGGCCTGGACGGATACCAGGTGGCCAGGCGGCTGCGCGAGGCGGGCCGGTGGACCCCGGTGCTGATGCTCACCGCGATGGACGACGACCTCGATCACGCGGAAGGCCTGGACAGCGGGGCCGACGACTACCTGCCCAAGCCGTTCTCCTACCCGGTCCTGCTCGCGCACCTGCGTTCGCTGACCCGGCGCACGCTCGGCGTCCGGCCGCCCATCCTGTCCGCGGCGGGACTGGCGCTCGATCCGGCCGGCCGCACCGCCACCAGAGACGGTGCCCCGGTGGACCTGACCAGCCGCGAAGTCGCGGTGCTGGAGTACCTGCTGCGGCGTAAGGGACATGTGGTTTCCAAGACCGAGCTGCTGGAGCACTGCTGGGACGTCAACTTCCATGGCGAGCCCGCCGTCGCGGAGGTCCTGATGCACCGGTTGCGCCGCAAGCTCGGGGCGCCGCCGGCGATCGAGACCGTGCGCGGCGAGGGCTACATCATCCGGGACCAGCCGTGACCGCGGGCTGGCGGCGCCTGGTGCGACGTGCCGGTCCGGGCACTGTGCGCGCTCGGGTGACCGCGGTGGCCGGCCTCGCGCTCACCGCCGCGGTGGTGCTGGGGCTGGTCGTGATGTACCGGCTGCAGCTGAACTCCGCCGACCAGACGATTCGGGGCCAGTTGCGCGCCTACGTCACCCAGATCGAGCAGTCCGTGACCGACGGCGGCTTCCCTCGGTCGCTACCCGCTTCGGTGCTCGACCCGGCCGCCCAGGCGCAGGTCCTGACGCCGGACGGCACCGTCCTGGCGGCCACGCGGAACCTGGCTGGATTGCCCGCGCTGTACACGCTCGCGCCGGCCGCGGCCGAGCCGGTCCGGCAGCGCGCCGCGGACCGCGTCTTGCCCAGCGACCTGTCCGTCTACGGCGAGCGCGTCACGGCCGGCGGCCGTCCGGTCACCATCATCGCCACGACCCGTACCTACCTGGTCAGCCAAGTCAACCAGAGTTTCGCCCGGTTGCTGATCGCCGGCGTGCCTGCCCTGCTGGTGCTTGCCTGCGCTACCGTGTGGCTGGTGACCGGGCGCGCGCTGCGGCCGGTCGAGCGGATCCGCGCCGCGGTCACGGCGATCACCAGCGCCGACCTGACCCAGCGCGTGCCCGACCCCGGCACCCACGACGAAATCGGCCGGCTGGCCAGCACGATGAACGACATGCTGGCCCGGCTGGAGGACGCCGCGGCCCGGCAACGCCGCTTCGTGGCCGACGCCTCGCACGAGCTGCGCAGCCCGCTGACCGCCATCCGGACCGGGCTGGAAGTGGGGCTGTCCCACCCGGACCGGGCGCCCTGGCCGGAAATCGCGCGCCGAGCCGTCCGGCAGTCCGAGCGGCTGGAACAGCTCATCGCGGAGCTGCTCGTGCTGGCCAGGGCCGACGCGCGGCAGCTCGCCGCGCGCCGCCAGCCGGTCGACCTGACCGCGCTGCTGACCGATCTCCGCGCCGCGACCCCGGCGGCCGGCCTCGCCGTCGACCTGTCCGTTTCCCCGGGGCTCGCCACGACCGGGAACCCGGAAGACCTGCACCGGCTGTTCCGCAACCTGCTGGACAACGCGGTACGGTACGCCAGCCACCGGGTCCGGATCACCGCCGCCGACGGCCCGGACGGCACCGTTGTCGAGATCGCCGACGACGGCCCCGGCATCCCCGCGGCCGAACGGGAGCGGGTCTTCGGCCGGTTCGTCCGGCTGGACGCCAGCCGCGAGCAGGGCAGCGGGTCGGCCGGCCTCGGGCTTGCCATCGTCCGGGAGATCGCGGCCGCGCACGGCGCCTCGATCGTGCTCACCGAGGCCGAGCAAGGCGGCACCCGGGTGGTCGTGACCCTGTGCCCGGCCCGGGAAACCACCGGCCGTTCGGAATAATCGCCGTAGCCAGGCCGGCTGCCGGGAACGCGGGGCGCGCATGGCGGAAATGGTGGGGAACTCGGCATTTCTGTCTCTGGTGGCCTGCCTTGCCGGTCCGGCAGGATCGGGGTCATGACCGCAGAGTTGTTGCGACTGCCCGACGATCCGATCACCGGTCCGGTGCTGGACATCGTCCGGGCGGAGGAGCCGGCGCCGATCGCCAACCACAGCATCCGCAGCTATCTGTTCGCGCGGCTGCTGGCGCGCCACGAAGGGCTGGCCGTCGGGGAGCAGGCGCTGTTCGCGGCCTGCGTACTGCATGACATCGGCCTGACCGCCCGCGGCAACGGCACGCAGCGCTTCGAGGTGGACGGCGCCGACACGGCGGTCGCGATCCTCGCGCCGCTCGGCGTGCCGGACGGGGATTGCGCGCTGATCTGGGAGGCGATCGCGCTGCACACCTCGTCCGGGATCGCGGAACGACGCGGGCCGCTGGCCTACCTCACGCGCGCGGGTGTCGCCGCTGACTTCGGCCGCGGTCCGATCACCGACGATGACGCGGCCGTGATCCACGACGCGTACCCGCGGCTGGAGATGACGACGGCGCTGGTCGACGTCATCGTCGCCCAGGCGCGCGGCAACCCGGCCAAGGCCCCTCGCTATGCCCTCCCCGGCGAGCTGGTGCGCGAACGCGCCGCGGGCCCGGTGACCGACATGGAGAAGGCCGCTGCCACTGCCCGCTGGGGCAACTGAGCCCGGCGCGACTTCCCGCCGCGCCGGGCCTTTATTCTCAGAACGACGGTGGTGCTTGTTCTAATGACCGATAAACGGGGTGCATAGCGGCCTGCTCATCCCATGCCGATCGCGCACTTCGATGCAAGCCTGTGCCTTTGTTTTCGCGACCCCGACCATCGCCGTCGTCTGCCATTGCCTGACGAACGTCGCGCGCTCGGTCGTCGCGACCTCGAGCGCGTGGGTGCCCCGGTCATAGACCCAGAAAATGGCGCCGTCGGGGCGGCCGTTGTCGGTTACCGTTGCCCACTCGGACTGGCAGTCACGGCTGTACCGCAGCCGCAGCGTGACGTGCGTCCTGCGCAGGCCGTCGTAGATCGCTACCGCGTAGACCGTGGTGGCATCGACGCTGCAGCCCTCACGCTGCGGAGACTTGCCGATGCAGCCATGACCATAGCATCCGTGCCACGTCGCGGCCGACGCCGGCGCGGCCCCGGCGGCCATCGCCCCGCCGGCCAGCGCCACGGCGCTCACCACCCCGATGAGCGCCTTCCGGACCCTCATTGTTCGCATGCAGTGCTCCTTTCGTCATGACCCGCCGTCATGGTTACGGCGGCGTCCTTAATCTGCGCACAGCCACTGATGGATTTCTGTGCCTGACTGCCGAAGGAGCTGCATGTTTTCTGTGGTAACGCACGTATACCTGTGGTTACGCACGCGTACATGTGATGACGTTGGCAGCAGCCTGGATAAACGGCAGGCTGGCGCCGGGCCGCCATTGTCTTTCCGGGATTGCGGAACGTCGGGCAGCGTGCTGACGACGGCTTCCCTGAGCTGGGCGGTCGACGCCACCACCGTGCCCGCCGGACCCATCCCCGCGACCGGGCGGGTGAGCACCGACCGCTCGCCGATCAGCTGGTACGTCCGCGAGCCGAAGATCAGCTCCGACCCGGACCGGGAGACCGCGACGCCGGTCTGACCGACGGCGTTGGCCGCGTCCCGCACCACGGTGGCGCCGGGGATCGTGGCCGCGACCCGGAAAAGCGCGGCGGCCAGGCGCGGCGGTACGAGCATTTCCCGCAGCATGTCGCCGATGTCGGTCCAGGCTTGCGCGTCGGCCGGGTTCTGCCCGGCCCGGTGCCGGTACAGCCAGTCGCGAAGCCGCACGGGATCGGTCGGCAGCGACGCCAGGAACGTGTACGTGCCGCGAACCGGCGCCGCCCCTGGGCAGCTCGGCGGGGGCAGCGTCGTCCAGTCGACCGGGTCGCCGCTGAGTGCGGGCGGGGTCGGGCCCCACGGCAGCTTCTTGTTCGGCTGCTGGACGATCTGCAGCAGTCCGGTCCGCGAGCCGTCGGCCGATTGCCAGATCTGCCGCCGGGTCCGGTACAGCCAGGACTTTTCCTGGCCGTTGCCGATCTCGGAGGAGACGTACATGGTCACCGACGAGACGTAGATGTACTGATCCGGGCGTGGCACCGGCTGGGGAGTGGCAGCGGCGGCCGTCGCCGCCCGGTTCAGCACGTAGGCCGCGGTGAGCGCGGCCGGCTGGGCGGCACGCGGAGCCGGACCGCGCGGCAGCAGGCTCACCACCAGCGCAGCCGCCGCCACGGCCGTCCCGGCGACCAGGGCGGGACGGAGCCAGCGCCGCGGCCGTGCCCGCGGCCGTTCCCGCGCCCGCCGCTCGCCGTGAATTTCCGCGGATAGCATGGCGCGCGCCTTGTGCAGTTCCGCGGGCCCGCGGTCGGCAATCCCGGCCCGCAACTCCTTGAGCTCCCGGGGAGCCTCCGGCTCCAGCAGGTCAGTCATCGATCATGCTCCTCAGCCGACAGGATGGGGTTGATGCCGCCGAGCGCCTCGCGTACCTTCCGGCGGGCCCGGTTCAGCCTGGAGCGCACCGTGCCCACCGGCACGCCCAGCGCGTTCGCCGCCTCGTGGTAGCTGAGTTCGGCCCAGTCCACGAGCAGCACCGTGTTGCGGTCCGCGGCGCTCAGCTTGGCGAGACCGGCCGCGATGGCCTTCCGCTGGCTGGCCGCGGCGACGCGGGTCACCACGTCGTCGGCCGGCGACTCGATGACCGGGTCGACACCGGTCCGTGCGAGCGCCCGGTAGAACCGGACCTCTGCCTGGCGATGCCGGCCGATCATGTTGGTGGCGATACCGAACAGCCACGGCCGCGCGTCCCGGTAGGAGAGGTCGTAACTGTCTCTGCGGCGGAAGGCCACGAGGAAGGTCTCGCCGACCACATCTTCGGCCAGCGCGGCACCGAGCCGCCGCGACGCGTAACGGTGTATCTCCGTCGCGTGCCGGTCGAAGATCGCCGCGAACGCCTCGGGTTCTGTGCGGGAACGCTCGATCAGCGCCGCGTCGTCGGTCAGGCCAAGCACCACGGGTTTCTTCATGCCAGACCCCTCCGGAGGCCGCCCACTCGGGTTGCGTTACACCCGTACTTCATCGCGGACCCCGCCGGAGTTCACGTCGCGATCAAGTTCCGGACCGCGGCTCGCGGTACCGAGGGCGCCGCCTGTTCCAGCCAGTCGAGCGGCGTGCGGCCGTGCGCGTCGCGGGCGCCGGGATCTACGCCGTGCTCGATGAGTACCTCGATGGTCCGCGGGAAGCCCGCCCTGGCGGCGTAGTGCAGGGCCGTCGCGTGGCCAGCCCCGCGATCGGACGCGCGGGCACCGTGGCGCAGCAGCGCGCGAACGTACTCCGGGTCGTCCTTTCGACCCTGGTTTCCGGTACAGCTCGCCCGGATCCACGAGCCGGAGGAGTCGATCTTGGCGCCATGGCTGGCTAGTAGCGGAGCGAGCTCCGGGTGCAGGACCCAGCGTCCGACGCCGATCCGTGTCGCGTCCGCACCGTGCGCCAGCAGCAGTTCGGCGCTTCATCCGGGCCGCGCACAGCGGGGTCACGAATATCACCCGCTCGAACGCTGTCCCGGTGACGCTCACCGGAAGGTGAAAAGGATGGTCCGCACCGATGCCGCGATCCAGCAGCAGCCGCACGGTCTCGGCGCGGCCGGCCAAGGCAGCGGCCTGCATGATCGCCGCCGCATACGACGCAAGCAGCAGATCGGGCGCCTCCGTCAGCGTGGCGCCGAGCCCGGTGACATCACCGCGACGCGCAAGGTCCCTCGCCCGCGCCACGCTGCGGGCGCTCACACCGCACCAGGCAACTGGGTTCGGACCGCTGGTTTCTTGTCTGGCGGACCTTGCCGGGGCCACCTGCGGGCTGACCAGGGCCATGGCGAGGGAACGGACCTGCGCGTAGATCGTCGTTCGGTCGCTCTCGGCCGGGACAGTGGCCTCGATCGCCTGGCGGAAATGGCTCAGCCACCTGTCCGCGAGCTCGGTCGTGATCGGCAACCCGTCGTGTTGCCGACGACCGGCTGACCACCGATGCGATCGAAGAGACCGGTGCCGCCGAAGATCCGGAAGCCCGCCGGATGGTCGAGCAGGCTCCGGTGCGCAAGGCTCGCACTTGCGACATGGGAGCTCACGGCCGTCGCCCTGACGGCCGCCGTCGGCGACCGTAACGGGGCGGGCCCGTCGCGGATCACGGTCCGCACCAGGTCCGCGGTGCACCCCTCCGCAGGGAACTCGACCAGCCACCAGGTGGCGCCGACCGCGGCATAGGGCGCTGGGGTGGGCCGGCGGACGGCTTCGATCAGCTCGCTGGGCCCGCGATAACGTGGCAGTTTCCCGCTTCGTGGTAGCCGGCCCCTTGTTTACGAGGGTCAATCCACCACGAGGCGGTAATCTTCCACGTCGTTGACGGGCGTGCCGATGTGCCCGTATCCCGGCAGCCGCATACTGCACTCCAGGCACATACTGCACACACGGCGGCCAGGCCGCGGCGACGGGCAGCGCGGCCACGCGCGCCAATTCGCCAGCAGGACCCGATCCGGAGGGTAACTGTCCGCGATAATTTCGGACCCACCGCCCCGGAAACAATCCGATTAGCGGACCGATCAGGATCGGAGAAGCGCAGGCCGCGGACCTGTAATTAGCGTGAGTGGCATGCCTTCCATCGAATCTGTCACTCTCGAGGTGGCCGACCCCACGGCCGCCGACCGCTTCTACACCGCCGCGTTCGGTCTTGGCTCGCGGGTGCGCCTGCTTGCCTCTGACACACCGACGACCGGCTTCCGCGGGTTCACGATGTCGCTCACGGTGTCGCAACCGGCCACCGTCAACGGCTTCATCCACTCGGCGCTCGACGCGGGCGCCACGCCGGTGAAGCCCGCCGCCAAGTCGCTGTGGGGTTACGGCGGCGTCGTGCAAGCCCCCGACGGGACACTCTGGAAGATCGCGACCGCCACCAAGAAGGACTCCGGTCCGGCCACGCGGCAGATCGACCAGGTCGTGCTCCTGATTGGCGTCGCGGACGTCGTCGCGAGCAAGCGCTTCTACGTTGACCACGGCCTGGCCGTAGGGAAGAGCTTCGGCCGCAAGTACGTCGAGTTCGCGACGCCGTCGAGTGCGGTCAGGTTCGGGCTGTACGGGCGCCGCGCCCTCGCCAAGGACGCCGGCGTGTCTCCCGATGGCACCGGATCGCACCGGCTCAGGATCGACAGCGACGCCGCGCCGTTCACCGACCCGGACGGGTTCGCGTGGCAGACCGCGACGCAGTGAGCCTGTTACGTTAAACCATGGGTATCAGGCGGCTATGGCGAGCGCTGCTCGCGTCCGGCGTTGCTGTCTCTGCGGTGGCCGGTGCTCCGGTCTCGGCGGCGGCCGTACCCGGCTGGCGGGTCGACCTGGTCGTTCACCCGCCGACCCCGGACCGGGCGAGCGATCCCGTCACGCTGACCAGCGTGGCAGCGCCGGGCGCGGCTGACGTGTGGGCGGCCGGCGCGGTGTCGTCCGCGTCCAGCCGCGACAGCTCCCCGGTCGTCGTGCACTGGAACGGGCGGACCTGGCGGGTGCTCCGCCCGGCCGCCCCGATCACCTCGGGGACCGCCCAGTTCGAGATCGCCGCGTCGGGCAACGCCGACGTGTGGCTGTTCAACGAAGCGCCGTCCCGCCGACTCGGTGACCGGCCCATGTGGGCGCACTGGGACGGCCGGGCCTGGACGCGCGGCGCGCTCGCGGTGCCGGTGGTGTCCGGCGGCGAGGGCGTCCTGATAACGGCCGCGGCCGCGCCGGGACCGCACGACGTCTGGGTGGGCGGGACCATCGACACACCGGGCACGCCTACCGCCTTGCCCGGCATCCCGTTCCTGATGCACTACAACGGGCGCACGTGGCGGTTCTACCAGTTCGGTGGCGCCAGCGACAGCCTGCCCGCGGTGACCTCGATCAGCGCGCTCAGCCCCAGCGACATCTGGGCGCTCGCCTCGCCCGCGCTCCCGCTGTTCGGCGTCGGCGTGCCGAACCCGCAGAATCTCCTGCTGCACTGGAATGGCAACGCCTGGCGGCGGATGCTCCTCGGCCGCGGCCGTGCGCCACTAGGGAACTTCTACAGCGTGGTGGGTCAGTCCGCCCGCACCGCCTGGCTGACCGGCACGGTGCACCGGCCGGGACCGCATGGCGGTACCTGGGCGCCGGGCGCCGGGTACTGGAACGGCGCGCGCTGGACGCTGACCTCGGCCGCCGCGCCCTACCCGCTGACCAGCGCGGTATCCGACGGGCACGGCGGACTGTGGGCGGTGTCCCAGCCGAACTACGCACCGGAGAGCGAACTCGCTCCGCCGGCCGGGTTCTGGCATTACGCGGACGGCCGCTGGGCACACGTGCCGGTGCCAGCGATCAGCGGGTGGGACATCGTCGTGCAGCTCGCGCGAGCACCCGGCACCGCATCGGTCTGGGCGGCAGGTTCAGCGCTGCGATCTGGTTCGGGAGCCGTGCCCCGCGGACCCGGGACCGGGCTCATCCTGGGCACCGGCTGAAGCGCGGTCGGCGACGGCCCGGACCTCCTCGGCTACCCGCGGGTACACCTCGACCGGCAGGAAATGCCCGACTCCGGGCAGGACGACCAGCCGGGCTCCGCTGATCGACTTGGCGATCCGCCGCGCGGCGCCCAGGCGTAGCAGCGGGTCCGCGGAGCCGTGCAGCACCAGAGCCGGTGCGCGGATCCCGGACAGGCGGCCTCCGTGCCACTTCGCACCGGCCTGGCGGGCCTGCGCGGCGCTATCGCGCACACCGCTGACCTGATCCCGCTCGGCCATCGCACGCACCAGCTGCTCGTCGAAACCAAAGGCCGGTGACGCGATCGCCCGCGTGGCCGCGACGGCGAGCGCGATGTCGCCCTCGCGGTCCTCGGGAAACCTCAGCCGGGCCAGCCGGGCGACCAGTCCCAGGTGAACATAACGGCCCGCCGCCAGGCCGCCGATGTCGCCGGGCAGCGAGGCGGAGGAAGTCAGGCTGCGTACCCGCCCAGGGTGGCGCAGCGCCATACGCTGGGCTACCTGCCCGCCCATAGAGTGGCCGAACAGGTGCGCCGAATCCCAGCCGAGCGCGGCCATCACCACCGCGGCGTCATCGGTCATGTCCTCGGCGCTGTAGGCCGGTGAGCGCCTGCGCAGCACCGCCGCGAGCGGGCTGGCCGTCCCGGTATCGGGGAAGCGGGTGGACTGCCCGGCATCGCGCTGGTCGTAGGCGACGACATGGAAGCCGCGCCGCACGAACTCCGCGACGAGGGCGCCTGGCCACCAGAACCGTGACACGGCCAGCCCCATGATCAGCAGCAGCGGGTCGCCGCCGACACCACCGAGATCCTCGTACGCGATCCGCGCCTGACCGTTTACCGCGAACCGCACCTGCCCCGAACCAGATACCGCCATGGACCCTCCACCCGACTTCGCGAACATCGTTCGCAAAATAGGCTAACAGTTCGGGTACGGTGTTCGCAAACGGAGTCTGGGCGAAGCGGCAAGGAGTGCAGATGGCTGCGCAGGGGCACAGCGACCTGATCTGGATGCGTCCCGAGCGTGCGGCCACTGGCCGCCCGGCCACTCACTCACGTGACGAGATAACGGCCGCCGCCATCACGATCGCTGACCAGGAAGGGCTGGACGCGGTATCCATGCGGCGGGTTGCCGCCGATCTCGGGACCGGGGCCGCCTCCTTGTACCGCTACCTCGACAATCGCGAGGATCTGCTCGACCTGATGACCGACGCGACCGCCGCCGAGTACGTGTTCACCGCGCCGGCCGGCGACTGGCTCACCGGCCTGCTGGACATCGCGGAGCAGGCACGCGCGATCATGCGCCGTCACCCGTGGCTGCCGTCCCTGGTCATCACCCGTCCCGTGCTCGGTCCGAACGGCCTGATCCTCCTCGAGCATGTGATGAAGTCCCTCGCCCGCCATCCCGCCAGCATCACGGTCAAGCTCGAAGCCTTCGCGCTCCTCACCGCGGGTACCGCCATGTTCGTCCAGAACGAGCTCTCCGGCGGGCCGGGGCGACAGCGGCGCAATGCCGCCTACCTGCACCATGCCCTCGCCTCCGGCCGCCACCCGCGCCTTGCCCAGTTGCTCACCGCGGCCAAGACCAGCACACCCGATCCGGCGGACCGCTTCCGCGATCTCATCGCGCGGATCCTCGGCGGCGTCCTCGGCACCGGCTAACGGCCTCAGCGCCGACGGGGTCCGTGGACCCCGGACCCCCCTCCGCCCGGTCCGGCCAAGGGAGCGTGGCCCACGGGACCCCTTCTAGGGGGCTTCGGGGGCCACGCTCCCCGTTGCGTCAGCGCCGGCTGACGGGGTGGCCGAAGGGACGGGCGAAGGGGCTTTCGCGGCTGGCGGGGCCGAGGCCGGCACCGGAGGGCACGTGGCTGCCGGGCTGGGCGGCGAGACCGGGGTGCTGGGCCCCGGGACGGGGGTGTTGACGCGGGTCGGGCTCGCGACCGGCGCGGCCGGACATGAGGCTGCTCGGCTGGGCACCGGGGCCGGGGCGGGCGCGCCGGTCGGGCTGGCGATGGGGGCCGGCCCGGTCGCGCGCGCCGAGCTGGGCACGGGGGCGGGGACGCGGGTATGCGAGGCCGCGGCGACGGGCCGCGGCGGGTGACTCGCGGGGCCATGACCGGTGCCGGCCGCGGCGATCGCAACGCCGCCCCCGGCCAGCGCCAGCCCGGCGGCCGTGCCGAGTACCCAGGCGAGCCTGCGCGGCGCCCGCCACCTTGTGGATTCCATCCGTTCCTCCCGTAAGTCCGCTATCGGCTTGGTACCGGGAAATACGGGCGGGCGCCGGGAAAGTTGTGCCGTCGCGGCAGCAACCTTTCGCGGCTGCCGGCCGTACATGCACACGTGGGGACGTTCAGGAAGGATCTCTGTGGGGCGCGGTGACGAGGAGTTCGTCCAGTTCGCCGGGGCGAGCTTCGGGGGGCTGCTGCACACCGCCTACCTGCTGACCGGTGACCGGCACGCCGCGGAAGACGCGGCGCAGGCGGCGCTGGCGCGGACGTACGCCGCGTGGTCCCGGGTGCGTCGCGACGATGCCTTCGCTTATGCGCGGCGGGTACTGGTCAACTACGTGACCGACAAGTGGCGCCGGCCGCTGCACGAGTACCCGACCGACGACGTGCCGGAACGGCCAGCGCGCACCGACCTCGCCGAGGAGGTCGCACTGCGCCAGTGGCTGATCGGCGCGCTTGGCAGGCTGACCCTGCGGGAGCGGGCGGTGATCATCATGCGCTACTTGTTCGACCTGCCGGAGGCGGCCGTGGCTCGCGACCTGGGCATCACGCTCGGCACGGTCAAGAGCACCAGCTCGCGGGCACTGGCCAAGCTCAGGGTAGCGGCCGATGCCGACACCCACGAGTCCTCCGCGTCCCTGGCGGGCGGTGACTGAGCCATGACCGATCTCGACACGCTGCGCCGGGCACTCCGGGTGGAGCAGCCAACCGGGCAGGCTGTGGACGTCGACCAGATCATGACGCAGGGTCGGCGGCTCCGCCGGCGGCGCCGGCTCGCCGTCGGCGGCGCGGTCGTCGTGTGCGCCGCCGCCGCCGTATCCGGCGTGCTTGCCGGGACCGGCCATCCGGGCGGTTCCGCACCCATTCCGGCGCAGCGTCCGGCCAGTCCAGCTCATGTCGTTCGGGAAAGACCGCCGAGCTATCCGGCGCCCAGCTGGACGGCCGCGCCCACGCCGAGCCCGGCGAGTCCGCTGGCGCCGCGCGCGACGACCACGCCGGACAGCCTCGCCAGCCCGCTTCCTACCCCGAGCCGGTCAGGTGCGCGAGCAGCGCCGCGCGGAACCGCTCCGGCTGATCCGAGTGCGAGCCGAGGCCCGAGTTCTGGATGATGACCTCCCGGTCCTGTCAGGCCAGGACCTGGACGATCGCGTGCAAGATCAGTCCGACACCGGCGCCGACGACCGTCCCGTTGATGCGGATGTACTGAAGATCGTGCCCTAGCAGCAGTTCGAGCTGGCTCGACGTCTCCGTGGCATCCCACCGCTGGATCGTCCCCGTGACAAGGCCGGCGAGCTCGTCGTGGAAGCGGTCGGCCACCGCCCTGGCGCCCGACTCGACCATGCGCTCGAGGCCGTCCTGAAGGCGCCGGTCAGAACCGAGGCGATGGCCGAGCGCCACGAGGGCTTCGGCCAGCCGGCTGCGCAGTTCCGAGTCCGGGTCGGCCGCCTGCGCCCGTAGCGCGTCCTTGGCCTTCTGCCACAGCGACGCGGACCAGTCCCGCAGTCCGGAGCTGCCCAGCACGTCGCGCTTGAGCTGCTCCCCGCGCTCGCGCAGCGCTGGGTCTGTCTCGAGGCGGTCCGGGAGGCCGGCGATCCATGCCTCGAACTGATGCCTGGCCTCGTCCTCGGGATCGGCGGCCATCGCGACCAGTCGCTGCCGCAGGCGGCTGTAAATCCGGTCGAATACCCGCCGGTATACCGCGTCGGGCACCCAGCGGGGCGACTCGCCCTCGAATCGCTCCCGAAGCTCCGGGTAATGATCGCCGAGATACCGGTCGGCGGCGTGCACGATGGTGTTGAACAGCTCCGCGTGGTGGCCTCCCGCGACGACGACCCGCAGCGCCCGCCCGGCCAGCGGCGCCACCTCGATCGCGTCAACCACGCGGGTCAGCTCGGCGGTGATCACCCCCTGGACATCCTCATCGCGCATGGCATCGGCCACCGTCACCACCAGGTCCGCGGCGTGACCGGCGAGGCGGGCGGCGTTGGCCTCGTCGGTAAGCCAGGCAGCCAGCCGCGGAACGAGGCTGACGGCGCGGATCCGCTCGGCGAGAACGTCCGCGTTGAGGAAGTTCTCCTGCACGAACTGGCCGAGGGTGGCCGCGAACTGGTCCTTGCGCTCGACGATGAGCGCGGTGTGCGGTATCGGCAAGCCCAGCGGGCGGCGGAACAGGGCCGTCACCGCGAACCAGTCCGCGACGCCACCGACCATGGATGCCTCGGCGCCTGCCTGCACGTATCCGAGCAGGGTCCCGTGTGCGCCCGCGACGGTAACGCCGATGAACAGGGCTGTCACCGCGACGAGGAGCGCAGTGGCCCGCCTGCGCGCGACGGTCAGCTGGCGCGCCCGCAGTGCCGCGGATTCGGGCTGGCGCGCGGACGCGGGACTGATCACGGCAGGTTCCACGCTGGTCAGCCTAAGAGGTCGCGCGCGTTCTATTGCCCGGCGGCGATGCTGAAGGAGTGGAGCGAGTCGTCGATCCGCACGCTGGCGAACGCGGCCGTCCGCGGGATATGGGCCGGGACCGGCACCAGGTGATCGCCGCTGGGGAGCCGCTCGCGGAGAACCTGGAGCGAGTCGCTCTTCGGGTCGGGCGGCACGAACGAGGTGCCCCACCAGAGCGTCACCGTGACCTCGGCCGGGGCGGTAAGGGTCAGCCGGATTGACCGTCCGGCCGCTTCGTAGCTGGGCGCGACGGCCGGGTCCTGGTCGCCGAACGCGCCCTGCACCTGGCTGATGATCAGGCCCGGGATGCCGGCCAGGCCCTGGACGAAGATGATCCGCGGGTTGATCGCGCCGATCTCTTCCCTGAGCTCCGCCTTGCGCTCCGCGGGAACCTGTCCGCCGAACACGACCAGGTCGAGCGTCCGCGGATCGAACCTTTCTGTGACCTTGCTGAAGTCGTTCGTTCCCCGTGCCAGGTAACCCAGGGCCTGGAGACCGGCGACGGATTCGTCGAGGACGTGCTGGCTCCTGCCGATCAGCAGGACGCTGCGCTGGGAGGTTGCTGTCTGGGTGGTCATTGCGAGCTCCTATGTTGGTACTACCAATGTTGGTGATACCAACATAACTAATGTTGGTGCTCCCCGCAACTGCTACGCTCGGTGCCATGCCCGACCGGCCAGTTCGCCAAGCCCGCGCTCCGTCCCGGATCGAAGACCGGCCGACCTGGCTGATCAGCCGCGCGTACGCCCGCTCGCACGGGTTGCTGAACGACGGTTTCGCGGCCAGCGGCACCGGACTGCGCAGCTACCACTACCGGGTACTCGCCGCCCTCGAGGAGTCCGGGCCGGTCAGCCAGGCAGATCTCGGGCGGAGCACGAGCATCGACCGCAGCGACGTGGTAACCCTCCTCGGCGAGCTAGAGCGGTTCGGCCTCGTCCGGCGGGCCGTCGATCCCGCCAACCTGCGCCGCAACATCGTCTCGATCACCCCGGCTGGCAGCGAGCAGCTCCGCGTGCTCGACTCGGTGGTGGATGAGGTTCAGGAACGGGTGCTCGCGCCACTGGCGCCGAAGGAGCGGCTTCAGCTGACCAGGCTGCTGCGCAAGCTCAACGATCGTTGAGCTCAAACGGTTTGCGCGGTTTGCGCGCCCGGGCAACGCGATATATCGTAAGAGGCATCGGGTTGTTCTCAAGGAGGGCCAGATGGCCGGTTGGTACGGGGCGCGCGGGATGAACAGGTCGGCCAAGGCGACGATCGCTGCCGTGGTACTCGCCCTCGCGCTGGTAGCGGTGGTGCCGCTCGCGTTCGTCATCGCGATTTTCCTGATGCTGTTCGGGCACATCGTGGGCGGGCTCGCGCTGATCGGCGGCTCGATCCTGGTGGCCGGCGCCGCGGTGGGGCTGGCCGCGATGGCTGGCATCCGGCAGGTGCGGCACTTGCGCGACATGCTGGCCGGCCGGGACTTGCGCGACTTGCGCGATTCCGGCGACTCGCGGGTCACGCGGCTGAGTCACGACGACTACGACTACCTCGGCTGACGCCAGTCTTGGCCGTTTCCGTGACCACGCCTGGCCGCTAGGTGGGGTCAGGGGCTGCACTCCAGGCACGGGCCGCCCACCCGTCGTCGGCGAAAGCCTAGGGGGCGAGGGCGAGCACGCAGGCGGACGGGACCCGGGGCAGGCTTACCAGTAGCACGCCGGCGTACCGGTCCCACACCAGCTCGGCGTCTCTGGCGGCACTGGCCGGATACAGCACCTTCGGCGTCACCGCCGCACCGCGCAGGTGCGGGACGGGCAGGGTGATCCGCGGGCCTGCAGGGTCAGCCGGGCCGGCCTCGCCGCGCTGGCCGGCCGGGCCGGGTCGGCCGGCCGGGTTGGCGTCGCCGGCAGCGCCGGGCTGGCCGCGGCGCCAGATGGTCAGGTAGCTTGCCCCGCTGCCACGCAGGCCGAGTGCGATCCACGAGTCCGTCCACCCGGGCAGGCCCAGCGGCCAGAACGGCACAGTGGTCGCGATAGAGGACCGGAGGGACTTGTACACCCGGACGGCGTCCGCGACCAGCGCAAGCTGGCGGGAATTCATCCGGTTGAGGTAACCGGACAGGTGGATACGGCCCAGCATCGCGCTGGCCATCGCGAACGCGATCTCGTCATCGGTGAAATCCGGCTGCGGATAGGCCCACACCGCGGCCTGTTCCGGCGCGATGGACGCGGGCGCCGCCGCCGCGATCGGCGGGCAGCGCAGGTGGTCCTCCTGGTCGCTGGTGGACTGCAGCTGAAGCCGCGCGAGCAGCGCGTAGTCCGCGCGCATCGCGCCCGACGCGCAGTTCTCGATCACCAGGCCCGGGTGGCGGTCGAGCGCGGCGTCGAGCCAGTCGAGGTGCGCCCGGTTGGCGGCCAGCAGGCCGGCCCCCGGACTCACCGGTCCGGCGCCACCGCTGCCGGTGTCGGGTCCCGGTCCCACCAGGATGTTGTAGTCCAGCTTCAGGTAGCCGACGCCGAGATCACCGGCCACGAAGTCGATGACCTCGTCCAGGTGCTTCACCGCGGCGGGATGGCGCAAGTCCAGGTGATAGCGGCCGAACTCGACGACCGGCTGGCCGCCGCGGCGGAAGAACGCGTCGGCCGGAAGCTGGGCGGCAACCGGGCTGTGCACCCCGACGACCTCGGGCTCAAGCCACAGACCGGGTACCATCCCGCGATCTCTGATCCGGTCGAGCACCTCGGTGAGCCCGGCGGGAAACCGGTCCGCCGACGGCTTCCACGCGCCGACCGTGTCCCACCACCCCTCGTCCAGTCCGGCGTACCAGCCGGAGTCGATGCAGAAGTACTCCGCTCCGGTTTCGGCCGCGGCGTCGATCAGCGGCAGCAGCCGCTGCGTCGTGGGGTTGCCCATCAGCGTGTTCATGTAGTCGTTGAAGATCACCGGGAGCCGCTGGTGATCCTGATGCGGACGCCGGATGGCGCGCCGGATCGCGGTGAGTCCCGCCACGGCGCCCTCGAAGCCGGCGGAGCTGACCGCCACGCTGGCTGGCACCGTGCTGAACGACTCTCCCGGCGCGAGGGTGAGCCGCCACTGGTGCTGGACGTCGGCTGGCCCGATCAGCGCGAGGTAAGCACCGCTGACCGAGCCGCGCGGAGCCTGCCTGCCGTAAGTGGGTCCCGAGCCTTGGGCCGCGGACCGGCGGGTGCATTCGCCGACCTGCCAGTGCCAGCCGCCGTTGTGCTCGACCTGCCACGCCCACGTGTGACCGGTGCGCCTGCTCACCACCGCTCCGGCCGGTAGGTACGTACCGGTCGACCACGTGCCCGTGCTGGTGATGCCGAAACAGCCGCGCGGATCGCCGCCGTGCACGCCGCGGTTAAGGTCCGGCAGCGCGTCGCGGAGCGCGCGCCGCTGCCAGCGGCCCTCGGCAAGCCAGTCGTTCTCCGCCCACATCACGTCCAGGTCGGCGATGTCGTCGGGACGGCCGGTACCGCTCGACAGGCCGCCGCACAGGAACGACGTGACGGCCTCGAGCGTCACCGGTTCGGTGCCGAGATTGCTGAGCCGCACCCAGGAGCGCAGCGCACCCGCCCCGGTCAGGAGGCTCAGGAATACCTCGGCGTGCAGGCCGGTCAGCGGGTCGTCGAGATCGACCCGGAGTTCCCGCCAGCCGCGCGCCGCGGCCCCAGGCGCATGCCCCGTGTACCGGAACCGGCCGCCGGCCTGGGATTCGCAGTAGCGGGTGCCTGACCACGCTCGGCCCTCCCCCGCGAGCAGCACATCGAGCAGCGGCAGCGCCGCATCCACGCCGGCATCCACGCCGGCGGCGGGCGCCGAGGCCAGCGGAACCCCGAGACGCGTGATCCGCGCCAGCCCTCCGCTGTCGACATCGATCCGCACCTCGATGGCGTCATCCGCCCATGAAATAGCGGCGTCTCCAGGGCGTTCTGTGCGTGCGGCCAAGCGGACCTCCGTGTCGGACGCGTGTCGGGGGCGTTAAATCGTGACTTGCGAGCCCCTTGACGCCATTGTTGTGACCGGTCACAATCCTGGCATGGATGTGACCGGTCACACAAGGGAGACCTCGCCCGCGACCCGCCAGGCGAGTATCCGGGACGTCGCCGCCGCGGCCGGCGTCTCGTACCAGACCGTCTCTCGGGTGATCAACGGGCACCCGAGCGTCCGGGAGACCACCCGCGAACACGTCCGCAGGGTCATCGACCAGCTCGGTTTCCGGCCCAACCGGGCGGCCCGCGCGCTCGCCGGCGGACCGGTCCAATCTGTCACCGTCCTCACCCCGAACACCACCCTCTACGGGTACACCGCGGCGCTCCAGGGCATCGAGGAAGCCGCCAGGGCCGCCGGACTGACGGTCGGTGTCCGGGTCGTCGAGTCGGCCGATCCCGCGGAGGTCACCGACGCGGTGACCAGGGCGGTCGAGCCGGGCGGCGCACTGATCGTGATCGCGTACGACGTCCCGGGGACGATGGCGCTGGCGGCTGTCCCGCGGTCGGTCCCGATGGCGGCGCTCGTCGAGACGCCGGCCGACGGCGACGGCGCCGGCCAGCCCTGGATCTGGGTCGACGACCGCAAGGCGGCGCTGGAAGCGACCCGTTACCTCCTCGGCCTCGGCCACCAGACCGTACACTACCTCGGCATCCCGTCCTCCACCCACACCAGCCAGCGCAAAGCGGGCTGGCTGACGGCACTGACCGACGCGGGCACGCGGATCCCCGAGCCGGTCCAGTGCGGCTGGACACCGCGGTCGGGATATCAGGCGGCGCGGGCCATGGCCGCGGACCCCGCGGTGACCGCCCTGCTGTGCGGCAACGACGACCTGGCCATCGGCGCGGTGCGCGCCCTGCGCGAGGCCGGCCGGGACGTCCCCGGCGAGGTCAGCGTGGTCGGGTTCGACGACGTCCCGGCGGCGGCCTTCCTCAGCCCCGCGCTCACCACGGTGCGGCTCGACTACGCGGAGGCCGGCCGCTCGTGCTTCGCTCTGCTCCAGGCATTGCTCACTCCGCACATGCCCGTCGCCCCCGGGCCGCGCCCAGAACCCGAGCTGATCATCAGGGAAAGCGCGGCGCCGCCACCGGCCTCAGCGAGGGGAACAGTCCCCCCGCACCCCCCGGGTACCGTACGGGCCGCTGCCCGGCCCGCACGGTCGCCACTTGATGCACGCCAAGAGAAATGAGGAGAGCATCTCGTGAATTACAGAATATTCGCAGGGCTGACGGCGGCCGTGAGCGCGGGCCTGCTCGCGCTGACCGCCTGCGGCGGCCCCGCCGCGTCGACAGCGAACAGCGGCAGCACCGGAACGTCCGGCGGTGCCGTGAACGTCACCTGGCAGACCATGTGGTCGGGCAACACGCTGACCCTGCTCCAGCAGATGATCAGCCAGTTCAACGCCACCCATCCCGGCATTCACGTCACCGAGTCCAACATCCCCAGCGCCACCGGCGATGCGAAGCTCCAGTCGGAGATCGCGGCCGGCGACGCACCGGACGTGTTCACCGAGTGGAACCCGGTGCTCGGCCAGTACGCCGCCAACGGCGAGGCCGAGTCGCTGACCCCGTACCTGACCGGTAAGTACGCCGGCCTGAAGAGCTGGCTGTATCCGATTGCTCTCCAGGGCGGCGAGTACAACGGCGGCATGTACGCACTGCCGATGGGCATGAACTCGTGGGCGCTGTACTACAACAAGTCGATGCTGAAGGCGGCCGGCGTCAGCACGCCGCCGACCACCCTGTCGCAGCTGTTCGCGGACCAGGACAAGGAGTGGAAGATCAGCGGCGGGAAGGTCGAGCAGATCGGCTTCTACCCGCTCTACCAGCAGGGCATGGAGTACTTCGACAGCTTCTTCGGCGCGGTCAACTGCTTCGACTCGGGCGGCAAGTACAACCTCGCCAATTGCCCGGGTGCCCAGGCCGAGGCCCAGTTCCTCGCCTCCTACGACAAGTACCCCTACTCGCAGGTCTCCGCGCTCGAGAGCGCCTACGGCACCGTGGCCGGCGGCGACGCCGACGTGTTCGTGGCCGGCAAAGAGGGCTTCTTCATGTCCGGCCCGTGGGAGGGCGCGCAGAACATTCCGGTGACCAACTCGACGATGAGCAGTAACTTCGGCGTCATCGCGTTCCCCGGCACGGTCGGCGGGCCGAGCACGTTCGGCCAGGGCAACTACAACATCATCCCGAAGGGCGCGGCGCATCCCCAGCAGGCCTTCGAGTTCATGGCATGGCTGAGCGGCTTCGGCAACCAGACCTTCATCTCCTCGATGCTGCCGAAGGGCGGCTGGATGCCGACGTCGCCGTCGGTCGCCGCGGAGCCGGCCTTCAAGTCCTGGATCGGCGCCAACCCATGGCTCAACGTCTTCATCGAGCAGATGTCCAGTCCGCTGTCGCAGACACCCAAGCTCACCCCCACCGAGTCCGAGTTCGAGACTGCCGAGGCCACTGCCTCGGAAGCGATAGCCGAGAAAACTGATACCTGGCAGCAGGCGCTTACTTACATCGACAACCAGGCCAACAACGCCACCGGCGGCTGACGCCTAGGCACGAACAGACGAGGCCGAACGAGGTAGAGGCAGATCACGCACATGATCAGATTCACCCAGAAGTGGCGGCAGACCCGCCTGGGGCTGCTGTTCATCGGCCCGTGGATCATCGGGTTCTGCGCGTTCTACCTCTACCCGTTCGCGGCGACCTTCTACTACGCGTTCACCCGGTTCACCGGGATCGGCAACCCGACCTTCACCGGCCTCGCCAACTTCAACACGCTGATCCACGACCCGGTGTTCCGCACCGCGCTGTTCAACACCTTCTACTACACGGCCATCGAGGTGCCGGTGTCCACGGCGGCCGCGCTCGGGCTGGCGCTGCTGCTGAACATGAACGTCCGGGGCCAGGCGTTCTACCGGACGCTGTTCTACATCCCGTCTATCGTCCCGGTCATCGCCTCGTCGATGATCTTCGTCTGGATCTTCCAGCCGTCGTTCGGCATCGTGAACTCGGTGCTGTCGGACGTGCACGTCAGCGGCCCGGCCTGGTTCTTCTCGATCAGCTGGTCCAAGCCCTCGTTCATCCTGCTCGGCCTGTGGGGCCTGGGCCAGCCGATGGTTATCTACCTGGCCGCGCTCCAGGGCGTACCGCGGGAAATGTACGAGGTGGCCGACCTGGAGGGCGCGAACGCCTGGCAGCGGCTGCGCAAGGTCACGATCCCGATGATCAGCCCGGTGATCTTGTTCAACGTGATCATGTCGCTGGTGCTGTCCATCCAGTACTTCACCCAGGCCCAGGTCATCGAGAACCCGCCGGGTTCACCCGGCAGCTCGACGATGTTCTTCGTCACGTATTACTACCAGCAGGCGTTCACCGACCTGCACCTCGGCTACGCCTCCGCGATGACATTCCTGCTGTTCATCCTCGTGCTGCTGGTCACCGTCGTGCTCCTGCGGACGTCGCGGCGCTGGGTGCACTACGAGAACGAGGCGAGGTAACCGCAGATGGCCGCCCCGCGCACATTTCGCGCCAGCTTGCCGAAGCACGCCGTGCTCATCGCGCTCAGCGCCATGTTCGCGCTGCCGCTGGTCTGGATGGTCAGCTCCTCGTTCAAGACGGCGGACCAGGCGATCTCGATGCCGGTTGTCTGGTGGCCGCACCCGTTCCTGTGGAGCAACTACTCGCAGCTGTTCGCCGCGCAGCCGTTCTTCCGTTACTTCTGGAACACGTTCTTGTACGCGGCGGTGACGATCGTCGGCGTCTGCTTGTCGAGCAGTCTGGTCGCCTACGGCTTCTCCCGGCTGCGCTGGCCGGGCCGGAACGTGGTGTTCTACGTGATGCTGCTGACGATGATCCTGCCGTTCGTCTGCACGCTGATCCCGCTGTTCGTGATGTACAAGCGGTTCGGCTGGACCGGCGGCTACCTGCCGCTCGAGGTGCCCACGTTCTTCGGCAGTTCGGTGTTCAGCACGTTCCTGCTGCGCCAGTTCTTCATGACGATCCCGGCGTCGCTGTCGGAAGCGGCGCGCATCGACGGCGCGAACGAGTTCTGGATCTACAGCCGGGTGATCATGCCGTTGTCCAAGCCCGCGCTGGCCTCGGTCATCTTGTTCCAGTTCATCTACTGCTGGAACGACTACCTCGGGCCACTGATCTACATCAGCGACCCCGGTAAGTACCCGCTCTCCCTCGGTCTGGCCGAGATACTTGGCACCTACACGACGAACTGGGCGTGGGTGATGGCCGGCGCCACCGCCGCAACCGCCCCGATCGTCATCTTGTTCTTTTTCACCCAGAAGTCGTTCATCCAGGGCATCGCGCTCACTGGGCAGAAGGGATAGGCCGTGGCGGGAATCTGGTCCTCGCGGATGATGGCCGCGCTCACCACCGTGTTCAACGTCCTCGCGCTCAACCTCGTGCTGCTGATCGCCTCGCTGCCGGTCCTCACGATGCCGGCCGCGATCCGGGCGGCCTCGGTCGCGCTGGACCGCTGGCGGCGGGACGGCGAAGACCGGGTGGTCCGCGAGTTCCTGCTCGCGCTGCGCACCGGACCACGGGCCCGCGTCACGATTACCCTCGGCGTCCCGATCGCAGCGATCGCGCTCGGCCTCGCGGAGGCCCGCCACTTCGCGCGCGCTGCCGGACCGTCCGGACGCGTGGGCCTCGGCCTGTGCCTGGCCGCGCTGCTGATCACGCTCACCGCGCTCGGCTACCTCATCCAGCTAGCCGGCGAAGAGCCCGGTCCGACCACGAGCCCGCTGGACCGATGGTCCCTGGCTGTCGGCCTCGCACTCAAGAACCTGCTGGTCACCGGGCCGCTGGTCGGCGCCGAGGTGGCCGGGGCCGTCACCCTGACCGTGATCGACCCCGGCCTGCTACTGCTCGGGCTGCCCCTGGTCCTGCTCCACCTGACCAAGCTGACCGCCGGCCTCGGCTTGCGCTGGGCAGCCCGGTAGCGACTTACGGGCGCTCCTAACTCCTGGCCAGCACGATATCGAGCTGTTCCGCCCAGGCGTCAAGGATCCGCGCACGGCTCCAGCGCCGCTTGTTTCCCGCGCCGGCGGGGGCAGATACTGGTCCGGGAGGTAACCCAGTGGACGTGCTCGCGGCCGGCGGATGATCCGCATCGGCAACGCGTCCGGCTTCTACGGCGACCGCCCGGAAGCCTTCCGCGAGCTGCTCGAGGCGGGCGCCGCCGACGTCATCACCGGCGACTACCTGGCCGAGCTGACCATGCTCATCCTCGCCCGCGACAAGGCCAGGGACCGGTCGCTCGGCTACGCCCGCACCTTCGTCGCCCAGTTCGCCGACTGCGCCGGACTCGCCGTCTCGAGCGGCGTGAAGCTCGTGGTCAACGCCGGCGGCCTCAACCCCGCGGGTCTGGCCGCCCGGCTCCGCGAGTTCAGTCCCCGCCCCGTCAAGATCGCGTACGTCGAGGGCGACGACCTGACCCGCCGCGCCGCCGAGTTCGGCCTGGGCAAGCCGCTGGCCGCGAACGCCTACCTGGGCGCGTTCGGCATCGCGGAGTGCCTCAAGGCCGGCGCCGACGTGGTGGTCACCGGCCGGGTCACCGACGCGTCCCTTGTCGTCGGCGCCGCCGCGGCCAGCTACGGCTGGGGACCGGGCGATCTCGACGAGATCGCCGGCGCCATGGCCGCCGGGCACGTCATCGAGTGCGGCACCCAGGCGACCGGCGGCAACTACGCGCTCTTCCGCACGATCAAGGATCTCGACCACCCTGGCTTCCCGGTCGCCGAGGTGCACGCCGACGGCTCGTCCGTGATCACCAAGCCGGACCACACCGGTGGCGCGGTGACGATCGGCACGGTCACCGCTCAGCTCCTCTACGAGGTGACCGGCGCCCGCTACGCCGGCCCGGACGCGGTGCTCCGGCTCGACTCCATCGAGCTCGAACCGGACGGAAACGACCGGGTGCGCATCAAGAACGTCCGCGGCGAGCCGCCGCCAGACACGCTCAAGGTCGGCGTCACCGCGCTCGGCGGCTACCGCAACGAGGTCACGTTCGTGCTCACCGGCCTCGACATCGAGGCAAAGGCCGAGCTGGTCAAGCGCCAGCTCCCCGGCGACCACACCTGGACGCTGGCCCGCACGGACCACGAGGACGCCAGTACGACGGAGGCGGCGAGCGCCCTGCTGCACTGCGTGGCCCGCGGCGCGGATCCGGACGTCGTCGGCCGCCGCTTCTCCGACGCGGCGGTGCACATCGCCCTGGGCAGCTACCCCGGATTCCACCTCACCGCGCCGCCCGGCGCCGCCGCGCCTTACGGCGTGTTCCGCGCCGCGACGGTTCCGGCCAGCGCGGTCCCGCACGTCGCCGTGCTGCCCGACGGCCGCCGTGTCGAGATTCCCGCCTCCCCGCACGCGGTCCCGGCCGCTGAAGCGTTGTCCCCGGTACCCGAACCAGCATTTATACCGGAACGACGAGGCGGTACCCGCCGCTCACCCCTGGGTCGGGTGATCGCCGCGCGGAGCGGGGACAAGGGCGGCGACGCCAACCTCGGCGTCTGGGTGACCGACGATCGCGCCTGGTCCTGGCTCGCGGAGTTCCTCACCCTGGACCGGGTGCGCGAGCTGCTGCCGGAGACCGTAGGCCTCGACCTGGAACGCCACCTCCTGCCGAACCTCAGCGCGGTCAACGTCGTGGTCCGCGGCCTGCTAGGCGAGGGTGTCGCCTACAACGCGCGATTCGACCCCCAAGCCAAGGCCCTCGGCGAACTCCTCCGCGCCCGCCACGCCGACATCCCCGAGGAATTCCTGTGAGTATCCTCCGCTCGGCCTTCGATCCCGCCGCCCCGGACGCGCGGGCGAACCGGGAGGTCATGCTCGCGCGGCTGGCCGAGCTGGACGCCGAGTACGCCAAGCTCCCCGAAGTCGGCGGGCCGAAGGCGCTGGCCCGGCACCGCGCGAGGGGCAAGCTGCTGCCGCGGGAGCGGATCGAGCTGCTGCTCGACCGGGACGCGCCGTTTCTCGAACTTTCCCCGCTGGCGGCGTGGGGCACTGAGTTCCCGCTCGGCGCCAGCCTGGTTACCGGCATCGGCGTCGTCGAGGGCGTCGAATGCCTGATCTCGGCGAACGATCCGACCGTGCGCGGGGGCGCCAGCAACCCCTGGACGGTGCGGAAGAGCTTCCGCGCGCACGATATCGCACGGGAGAACCGGCTGCCGTTGATCTCCCTGGTGGAGTCCGGCGGCGCGGACCTGCCGACGCAGAAGGACATCTTCATCCCCGGCGGCAGGCTGTTCCGCGACCTGACCCGGCTGTCCGCCGAGGGCATTCCGACCGTCGCACTTGTCTTCGGAAACTCCACCGCGGGGGGCGCGTACGTTCCCGGGATGAGCGACCACGTCGTTATGGTCAAAGAACGGTCCAAGGTCTTCCTGGCCGGCCCGCCGCTGGTCAAGATGGCCACCGGCGAGATCGCGGACGACGAGTCGCTCGGCGGCGCGGACATGCACGCCCGCGTGTCCGGGCTCGCCGACTACTACGCGACCGACGAGGCGGACGCGATCCGGCTCGGCCGGCGGATCGTGGCGCGGCTCAACCACCGCAAGGCGGGTCGTCCGGCGCTCGCGGCGCCGCCGGCAGAGCCGGCCTCGCCAGCACTGCCGCCCCGGTTCGACGCCGGCGACCTGCTCGGCATCGTGCCGGCCGACCTGAAGCAGCCGTTCGACCCGCGCGAGGTGCTTGCCCGCGTCGTCGATGACAGCGACTTCGACGAGTTCAAGCCGCTGTACGGCACGAGCCTGGTCACCGGCTGGGCGCGACTGCACGGATACCCGGTCGGCGTGCTCGCCAACGCCCGCGGCGTCCTGTTCTCCGCCGAATCGCAGAAGGCGGCGCAGTTCATCCAGCTGGCCAACGCTTCCCGCACGCCGCTGCTGTTCCTGCACAACACGACCGGCTACATGGTCGGCGCCGAATACGAGCAGGGCGGCATTGTCAAGCACGGCTCGCTGATGATCAACGCGGTGGCGAATTCGTCGGTGCCGCACCTGACCGTGCTGATGGGTGCCTCGTACGGCGCGGGGAACTACGGCATGTGCGGGCGGGCGTTCGACCCGCGGTTCCTGTTCGCGTGGCCTTCGGCGCGCTCGGCGGTGATGGGGGCGCAGCAGCTCGCCGGCGTGCTGTCGATCGTGTCGCGCGCGGCGGCGGAGGCCGCGGGACGCGCCTTCGACGAGGACGCGGACGCCGCGATGCGCGCCGCCGTCGAGCGGCAGATCGACGAGGAGTCGCTGCCCATGTTCCTGTCCGGCCGGGTCTACGACGACGGCGTCATCGACCCGCGCGACACCCGCACCGTGCTGGGCCTGTGCCTGTCCGTCATCGCCAACGCCCCCGAGCCCGCCCCCGCGGGTTACGGAGTCTTCCGGCTATGAACCGGATACTGATAGCAAACCGCGGCGAGATCGCGCGGCGGGTCATCGCCACCTGCCATCGGCTCGGGCTGGACACGGTGGCCGTCTGCTCCGACCCCGACCTGGACGCCCCGCACGCCCGCGAGGCCGGCACGGCGGTCCGGCTGCCGGGGGCGGCCGCCGCGGACACCTACCTGCGGGCGGATCTGCTGGTGGCGGCGGCGTCGCGGGCCGGCGCCGACGCGGTGCATCCCGGCTACGGCTTCCTGTCCGAGAACGCCGGGTTCGCCCGCGCGGTGCTGGACGCCGGCCTGACCTGGATCGGGCCTTCCCCCGCGGCTATCAGCCTGATGGGTGACAAAGTCGAGGCGAAGCGGCTGGCCGCGGCGGCCGGCGTGCCGGTGCTGACCTCGCTGGAGCCGGACGCCGTGACCGAGGCCGACCTGCCCGTGCTCGTCAAGGCGTCGGCCGGTGGCGGCGGGCGCGGCATGCGCATCGTCCGTGGCCTCGCCGGCCTGCCCGGCGAGATCAAGGTCGCCGAGTCCGAAGCAGAAGTGTCGTTCGGTAATTCACATGTTTTCATCGAGCCCTACGTCGAGCGCGGCCACCATGTCGAGGTACAGGTGGTGGCGGACGGGGACCGCGAGGTGCTGGTGCTCGGCGAGCGGGAATGCTCGATCCAGCGACGGCACCAGAAGGTCGTCGAGGAGTCGCCCTCGCCGCTGGTCTCGCGGACGTCTGGGCTGCGGGATCGGCTGGTCGCGGCGGCGACCGCGATCGCGCGTGCGGTCGGTTATGCGGGCGCGGGCACGGTGGAGTTCCTGGCGGTGCCCGACGGGCGGTTCTGGTTCCTGGAGATGAACACCCGCCTTCAGGTCGAGCATCCGGTGACCGAGTGCGTGACCGGGCTTGACCTGGTCGAACTGCAACTGCTCGTCGCGTCAGGGGGGCGGCTGCCGTCGCGGGCGCCTTTCGCGCGCGGGGCGGCGGTCGAGGTTCGGCTGTACGCGGAGGATCCGGCGGCGGAATGGCGGCCGTCGACCGGTGTGCTGCATCGTTTCGAGGTGGCGGCCAGCGCTGCTCCGTTCACCGCGCCGGTGCTCGACGTGGCGGTGCGCGGGGTGCGAGTTGACGCCGGG